>ENA-OUOG01001273-OUOG01001273.1-marine-metagenome-genome-assembly--contig:-NODE-1273-length-29759-cov-4.394785_pt1 | contig 29759 bp, 25 predicted proteins | sample MGYA00248635_ERZ508505 | MGnify/ENA primary metagenome ERZ508505 (study PRJEB26176, sample SAMN06267871) | marine metagenome | isolation source: Saanich Inlet, British Columbia, Canada | place: Pacific...
TTTAGCTAAATTTTTAATTATTTTTTTAAATCCTCTTCGTTCAAACTTTGTTTGCAAGAAATTTACATAAAGAACTTGAGTTTCCTTTAATTTACCGCGAAAGCCTAACCTAGCAATAATTTCGAAACTATTATTTTTAATCTGTATATATTTCGCTTGTGGTAATTGGTTAAATCTCCACGACAAGTAATCTTGATTCCAATCACCACGAACTTGTCCAGTATATAAATTGTTACTGTCATCAATTGCGGCAATGCAATTATGCCAACTATCACCTATGAATAAATTTGTGATATTTTTGTTTTGTAAGCCAGTAACTAAAGTAGGAATATTTCTGTAGTTGTTGTCGCCAACTCCTAGTTGACCGTAATTATTGAACCCCCAACTATATACTTTTCCTTGGTTTGTAATAGCAAAAAGCGAAGATCTAATTCCACTACTGGAACGTCCTCCACAAATAAGCTTTTTAACCTTAATGTTGTTTTGCTCAAAAAAATCTATTTTTCTTAACAAACCATTATTGTCATAGGTTCCATCTCCAAGCTGTCCTGCTTCGTTTTCTCCTTTAGCATAAACTTCACCACTATCTGTTAGGGCGTATAGTCCTTGGTAATCTCCAAAAACTTCGATAAAATTTCCTCTTCGGCTATATTCATCACCCACTGTAACTCTCATTGGAATAGTAACTCTTTTCTCATCAGGTGTACCATACCCTCCTGCTGTACCAGTTCCACAAGCCTTTATAGTATTGTCTCCCATGAGAAACACATTACCATATCCACCATATTTTGAGATATCACTTTTTAGACGTGTTACTCGGTCTCCAACTTTTGCCGTAGAAACACCTCCGCCAACTTGGTTTGAGTCTAAAACATAATAAACATTGTAGTTGTTTATTCCATTCGTTATTGTTGTATTCGATATTTTACTAGAGTATGCTGAATCCTTAGTGTAAATAGTATATACGTCATTTAAGTAGCTAATACTATCAATTCCAGAATTTGATATCTTAGTAAAGTAAACGGAATTAAATTGGTAGATTTTTAGAGTATCGTTTATATAGGTCATGGAGTCAATAGGACCCAACTGTGACAGTTTTCCTGTAGGAATACCAATGTACGATTTTTGGTTTATGGTGTCTAAATAAAATGAACCCGCTCCAGCGAACTTATTTTGATTAATGGTTTCTATTTCAATTTTAGTGTAAAATTGAGATTTACCAATAAATGAAATGCTCATAAATAAGCATAATAGATAGTTTAGTTTCATAGGTTATAAATTTGGTCGTAAAAGTAGTATAAAGGATTAATATAAAAAACATTTTGTGTGTAAATTATTGTCTTATTATTTTGTTAACGATTGAATTACAAAATGTTTGTGGTCCAAATTTTATGTTTTGATATACTTTTAATATAATAATTGAAAACAGAATAAGCAGTTTTACAAACTTCATAATATACTATTATTTGAATAATCTGTTCTGTAAAACGATTTAATCTAAAAGGTTTTGTTTAAAATACAAGAGTTATTATTTTTAGGAATTACACCTTAAATATTTAATTGTTTCATTCATTCTCGTTCCAATAAATTTTTCTTCATTTCTGCATGAATTGTATTGTTAGTAATACTAGTCATTACTTGGGAAGAAGAGTTCTTGATTTTTGTAGCTACAGAGATGAGGTACAAAGAAATAGCAGATTGTATGTTTTGTAGCCCACGAACTATCGAAAATTACCGTAATATTTTGTGGGATAAACTAGAGATTAAAACCAGAGTTGGATTTGCTGTTTACGCAATTGAAAACGGGTATTATGTAAAATAAAAGAGGTAGAATATTCACTTTTACTTCTCCATTCAGTTTCTCTTTTTTTAAATTCTATTTATTGAATTTTTTCACCTCTGAAAACTCATTTCAAAAGGAGTTCTATTCAAAATAGAATTTCCGAGAGTCAATTCATCTGCATAGGCCAATTCATCGCCTACAGAAACTCCTCGAGAAAGCATGGAAGTTTTGATTCCTAAAGATTCAATTTTTTTGTAAATATAGAAATTGGTTGTATCTCCTTCCATTGTGGTGCTCAGCGCAAAAATGATTTCGCTTGTTTTGTTTTCGGATAATTTTTCAACCAATTCTTCAATTTTTAAATCGTTTGGTCCAACGCCATCCATCGGGGAAATTAATCCTCCCAATACATGATACACTCCCTTGAATTGTAATGTATTTTCGATAGCCATTACATCTCTCACATCTTCTACTACGCAAATGAGCGAATGATCTCTGTTGGGATTCGCACAAATTTCACATACCTCAGAATCAGCAATATTTTGACACTTTTTACAATACTTTATGTCATTTTTTAATTTCAAAATAACTTGTGCCAAGCTCTCAATATCTTCTGGGTCTTGTTTCAATAAATGGAGTACAAAGCGAAGAGCACTTCGTTTTCCAATGCTCGGCAATGCAGAAAACTCTTCTACAGCTTGTTCGACAATTTTTGATGGGATATTCATAGGAAGTAAAGATATATAAATTGATAAAATAATGTGAGAGTATTTGAAAAAGAACCGACCACTTTTGGAAATATATTTAGAATAAGCAAGAAAAACATAAAGTGTCTAAATTCAATTTAGTTTCACTTTCTTTCTTAATTTTGTGAAAGAAAAAATACCAGACAATGAAATCACTTTTTTATATAATAATCGCGGGTTCCTTATTTGCATGTAGCTTGGGAGAAAAAACAACCAAAAACATGGATAACTTAGCAAAGAATGAATCTTCTGTGAATCAAGAGAAAATTGAGTTGAAGTCTCCAGTAGGAATGGCTTTTGGATTTTACAATGTGGAGAATTTATTCGATACGATAGACGACAAATACACGATAGACGAGCAGTTTTTGCCTGATTCAGAAAAAAAATGGAATTCCGAAAAATACAACGAAAAACAAGAGAACTTGGCAAAAGTGATTGCAGCTTTTGATTCTGAATTGCCTTTGTTTTTGGGTTTTGCCGAAATTGAGAATAAACTTGTTCTAGAAGATTTGATTAGCCAAAAGAAACTACAAAGAGGAAACTATGGAATTGTGCATACCGAAAGTCCAGATAAAAGAGGAATTGACGTAGGGTTGATTTATCAAAAAGATTACATGAAGATTTTAAATTCTGAAAGCCTAGAGGTTTCGCTACAATCTGATCCAGATTTTGCAACCAGAGATATTTTATACGTTCAAGCAGAGTTGAAAAATCAAGATGAGATTCATGTATTTTTGAACCATTGGTCTTCTAGACGAGGAGGAGAAAAAGAAACTGAGCACAAAAGAGTGAAAGCGGCTTCGGTTTTAAGAGCAAAAGTGGATGAGATTCTCAATACGAATTCATTGGCAAAGATTATTATTCTTGGCGATTTTAATGATCACCCAACAAACAAAAGTATATACGAAACGCTTAATGCAAAAGGAACTCCTGATTTTCAAAATGGTCAATTATTCAATATGGCATACAAGCTAGAAAAAGAAAATAAGGGGTCTTACAATTACAAAGGAGATTGGGGGATGTTGGATCAAATGATCGTGAGCGAAGGTCTTTATTCTGCGGAGAAAGGTGTGAAAGTGGCTTACGACAAATGTTTAGTTTTACAAAAAGAATGGATGATGTACACCGATAAAAAATATGGAGATAAAAAGCCAAGCAGAAGTTATGGCGGACCAAATTACTACGGAGGTTATTCAGATCACCTTCCAATTTATTCAATATTTAATTAAGAAATATGGGGATTTTTAGCAGAAACAAAAGTGAATCCAAGCCATCCTTGAAATGGAATAAATTAGAGAGTATCTCTGATTTGGATCAAGCAATAGAATTGTCTTTTCAAAAACCAGTTCTTTTGTTTAAGCACAGTACTAGGTGTTCCATTAGTTCTATGGCTCTAAATCGAACGGAGAGTGGCTGGGACATTTCCGAGGAAGAATTAGCTCCTTTTTATTTAGATTTAATTGCTCACAGAGATGTTTCTGCTGCGATAGCCGACAAACTGAATGTGTTTCATCAGTCGCCACAAATAGTCTTGGTAAAAGAAGGAAAGGCAGTTTTAGATGCTTCTCACAACGAAATACGAGTAGATTTAATAAAATCTGGCTTGTAATTATTTTTTTCCAACAAACACTGTTAGTCTTCCGGTAGAAACCAGTTTGTTTTCCTCATTGGTGATGTTCACTTGCCACACATGAGTGGTTTTTCCTTTGTGAACCACTTCAGCTTTTCCGTACACCAATCCTGAGCGAACTGCTCTGATGTGATTGATGTTGAGGTCCAACCCCGATGAAAACTCAGTTTCGCTATCAATAAGTAGGTGCGAACCAATACTTCCTAAAGTTTCTATGAGCGCAGCAGAAGCTCCACCATGCATAATTCCCATGGGTTGATGAGTTCTATTGTCAACCGGCATAGTGCCACAAATGTAATTTTCTCCAACTTCGGTGTATACAATTCCCAAAGTCTCCATCAAAGTGTTTTGAGAAGATGCGTTCAATTGAGTTAAGTCTGTATTTTTCATTGTATTAAATTGTAATAAGCACAAGCTACCATTGCTGCTGTTTCTGTTCTTAGTCTAGATTCTCCAAGCGATAATTCCTCAAAGTTGTGAGATTTTGCCTCTTCAATTTCTTTGGCAGTAAAATCTCCTTCGGGTCCTATCAATATCACCGTAGATTCTGTGTTCAATAAGTTGTGGTTGTGAAGTGTTTTTTTTTCGGAATCTTCTTCGCAATGAGCTACAAATTTTTGTTTGCTTTCCACTTTTTTTACAAAAGAAGAAAAAGAAATCATTTCGTTCAGAACAGGGACATGAAAGGATTTAGATTGTTTGGCTGCTGCGAGTATTATCTTCTCCATTCTTTCGTTTTTCAATACTTTTCTTTCTGATCTTGAGCAAAGTAAAGGCGTTATTTCTGAAATTCCAATTTCTGTTGCTTTTTCCAAAAACCACTCCATCCGGTTGTTGTTTTTAGTCGGAGCAATACCAATATGCAATCTATTTGTTTTGTCAAATTTTTTGCTTTCCAGTATTTCTACCAAACTTTTTTTTGATGAAATTTGTATCAATTTACATTCAAATAAGCCACCTTTTCCATCCATCACAGATAGAATGTCTCCTTCTTTTTTTCTCAATACTTTTGTTGCATGGATATGCTCTTCTTTTTCAAGAAAAAGGTCGGATTCAATGTTGGGGTTGAAGAATAATTGCATTATGATACAAAGATGAGAATTTATTAGGAAATTGTCCAAAGAGATTTTATTTCTTCTTTTTTCTTTTTCACCAATTATAATCGCGATGATTGATAAGAACAGCTCTCAAAGAAATGAATAAGGTGTTGGTGTTCTTAAAATTTCTATTGTTATTGATAATATTGTAGCCAAGCTGAAGGTGGGCCAAAGAAATTTTGTAGCCAATCATGGGAGAAACTCCAATTCTGAAGGAATTAAAATCGGTTTTGGTAATTATGCTTACCCCATTCGTAAAATCAACCCTGCTGGGCTTGTCCCAAACTCCTGATGAGAAACCTAAGATATAAGTATTCAGATTGTAATCAAAACCAATATTGAAAGCCATGGTCTTGGGCTTTGTCAACTTTACTTCTTTTTTTTGAAGTTCATATCCCAGTTCTATGCTGTTGTATTTGCCACGTTGTATTCCTAGATAAGGGCCACTTTTGTTTACAGTAATCAACGGTTCTTTTTTCTTAAACACACCTGCCGAAAATTGTCAGTAGCTTGTATTTGTTGCAAATGTTGCTACGAAAGTCAGAATGATAAAGGTTCGTTTTAAAAAAAAATCATAATTCGGTTTGGTAAAAATCGAATGTAAAAATAGAGGAATAAATTAGAGCGGTATCTTTTTTTAATAAAATAACAGAGTGATGGTGTTTATTTGGAATACCTGGAAACGATTTGATTATAATTTTCGTTACTTTTGCCCTATGCGAATTGATATATTAACCATACTTCCACAATTATTAGAAAGTCCATTTTCTGATTCTATTTTGAAAAGAGCCCAGACAAAAGGATTGGTTGAGGTACACATCCATGATTTAAGAAGTTACTCTACAAACAAACACAAAAAGGTAGATGATTATGCTTTTGGTGGAGGAGCAGGAATGGTTATGACAATTCAGCCAATTGCAGATTGTATAGATGAGTTAAAGTCCGAAAGAGAGTACGATGAAATAATGTACATGACTCCAGATGGTGAAGTGTGGGATCAGCCCACAGCAAACTCGTTATCTATGGGAGAGAACTTTATTTTGCTTTGCGGACACTACAAAGGTATTGACGAAAGAATCAGAGAGAAATACATCACCAAAGAAGTCTCGATTGGGGATTATGTTTTGTCGGGAGGTGAATTGGCTGCAGCAGTAGTTGCAGACTCTCTTATTCGATTGATTCCAGGAGTTTTAAATGATGAAACATCAGCGCTAACCGATTCTTTTCAGGATAATTTATTGGCTCCGCCCGTGTACACAAGACCTGCAAACTACGAAGGGATGGAAGTGCCCAAAGTATTACTTTCTGGAAATTTTAAAGAGATTGAAAAGTGGAGAAGTGAAAAGGCTCTAGAGCGAACAAAAACGAGGCGTCCGGACATATTGAAAGATTAAAAAATATAAAAACAGAAAAAAAGATTAAAAAAAAGGACGAGTAGGTAGTTTATTTACAAAATAATATTCGTAATATTGCAGTCCGAAAATCGAGGAGAAAAACACACAGTTATGAATTTAATTAGCGAATTACACAAAGATTTAGAATCAGCACACAACCTACCAGAATTCAAATCTGGAGATACAGTTGCTGTAACTTATAAAATTAAAGAAGGAGACAAAGAAAGACTTCAGGTTTTTCAAGGAATTGTTATCCAAAAAAGAGGAGGTAACAATACTGCAACAGAAACATTTACTGTTAGAAAAATGTCTGGAACTGTAGGTGTTGAAAGAATTTTCCCAATGGCTTCTCCACTTATTGATGAAGTGAAAGTAATGAAGAGAGGAAAAGTGAGAAGAGCAAGAATCTTTTACCAAAGAGAAAGAACTGGTAAATCAGCAAGAATTAAAGAGAAAAAGAGATTTTAGTAGTAGATCTATTTTAATTTCAATCAATGAAAAACCTCATTCCGTAAGACTCGGTTTGAGGTTTTTTTTATGACCGTTCGTGTAATTTTTATGCTTTGTTAAACCATTAGGAATTACATTTGTCTAACCTTATATTTCAAATTAAATTTAATTCCACAATGAAACACTTTACTTTATTTGCCTGTCTTTTCTTGCTAACACAAGGTTATTCGCAAACAGCCAGAGTAGGAGGTATTGTTATTGATAAGCAAGAACAATCTCCCATAATTGGTGCTACTGTATTTTTACAAAAGGATGGAGCGAAAAAAGGCGTTTCTTCCAATGAAAGAGGACTATTCTTTTTTGATTCGGTAGCCTTTGGTAATTATACCTTGACAATTTCTTCGATAGGTTTCAAAAAAATTGAAAAAGAAATTGTAGTCAATCAGCCAAGAAATTTTATTGGCAGACAAGAAATGGAGATCTCTGTAACACAGCTAAATACAATGCAGGTGGAAGAGAAAGAACCATTGGCGGTTCAAAAAGGTGATACAACGGAGTATAATTCAAGTGCTTACAAAACAAACAAAGATGCAACGGCTGGAGATTTGGTAGAAAAAATGCCGGGAATAACCAATAATAACGGACAGGTAAAAGCACAAGGTGAGCAGGTAAAGCAAATACTAGTTGATGGGAAGCCTTATTTTGGTCAAGATCCTAAATCTGCATTGAGTAATATTCCTGCAGAAGTGGTTCAGAAAATTCAAGTATTTGACGATGAAAGTGACGAAAGTAAAGCCACTGGATTGAAAGATGGAAACACAACCAAAACAATAAATATTATTACCAAACCAGAATATAGAAATAGTAAGTTTGGGAATGTATATGCTGGTTACGGAACGGATAATAGGTACAATGCAGGAGGAAATTACAATATTTTTAATGGCGATCAGCGAATTTCTATCGTAGGACTTTTTAATAATGTAAATCAACAGAATTTTTCATCAGAGGATTTGGTAGGTGTAACTGCAGGTTCGGGAAAAAGAGGCTGGGGGAATAGAGGAGCAATAAGTGCTAGTGCAAATAGTTTTTTGGTTCCACAGCAAAACGGAATTGCGCAAACAGGTGCAGGAGGTATAAATTATCAAGATACTTGGGGGAAAACTGAGTTTATTGGAAGTTATTTTTACAACAATACACAAACGGATGCTTTCGAGAAAAAAGTTCAAAATTATTTTTCTAAAACCGATGCAAATCAAGTATATGACGAATCTGATTCATCGTACACGCAAGATGCGAATAGTAAGTTAAGTATTCAGATGAAGCATAAGTTTTCTAAAAAAAGCGAATTGACTTTTAGAACCAATGCAAGCTTGCAAACCAATTACGGAGAATCTTTTACAAATGGACTTACCAGTTTTGGTGCTTCTCCAATTAGCAATTTAAAAAGAGATTTTAGTTCTGATTTATTGGGTTACAATACCAACTCTCGTTTGTTTTATAATTATAGATTTAAAAAGAGAGGAAGATCATTTTTTGTGATGGCTACCAATCAATTGACAGGAAGCGATGGAGTGAGCAATCTTTTTTCTCTCGAAAACGATTTTGTGAGTTTTGTTGACACATTGAATCAGGAATCGACCATTATAACCAAAAACAATTCTTTTAGCGGTAAGATTCGTTACACAGAGCCGATTGGGAAAATGGGGGGGATTTCATTTGATGTAGAAGTCGAAAAAACAGAGGGAAAAACTGATAATTTAGCCAATGGCTTTTCACAGATTGATGAATCGTACACCGATTTGCTTCCTCAATTCTCTTCGCAGTTTACTTCCGATAATTTTACTCAAGCCTATTCTTTCGGTTATCGTTTTTTTAGTAAAAAAATATTTTCATTCGTTAGAGCCAAATATCAAATTACTGATTTATCAACCAATAGTGTTTATCCAGGAACGGCACAAACCCAAAATACTTTTCAGGCTATTTTGCCTTTTGCTATGATGAAATACACTATTTCTAAAAGTAAGCAAGTGTTTTTGATGTACCGAACATCTACAGATGATCCTTCGGTAAATCAACTGCAGAATTTTTTGAATAACTCTAATCCATTGCAGCTGCAGATAGGAAATGGCAATTTGAAGCAGAATTATACACACAGAATTATGTCCAGATATATCCACACAAACACAAAAAAGGCTACTACCTTTTTTGTAATGGGTAGCTATTCGTTTTCTAATAATATAATCACATCTACCTCTGATTTTTATCAAAGTGATACCACTCTCAATGGAGTAGTGCTGGAAAGAGGGAGAATATTAAACAGTTATACGAATTTAAGTGGGTATCAAAATGCAAGGTTATTCAGTTCGTATGGAATGCCAATTAAAAAACTAAAAAGTAACTTGAATTTGGATGGAGGAATTACTTACACACAAACTCCTTCGCTTGTTAATGCGGTGAAAACTTTAGCCACAAGTACAGAGTATGAGGTGGGAGCTGTTTTGAGTAGTAACATCAGTGATAAAATTGATTTCACCTTGTCGGGGAGGGCTTCACTTAACGATATATCAAATGGAGATGGCAGAGGGAGTTCCATGTTTCTTACCCAGAACTATAAGGCAAAAGTTACGCTCACATTTCCTAAAGAAATAGTGATAAGAACTCAGGCAAATTACCAAATTAATGATGGATTTAGTGATGAGTTAAGTCTTAATTTTATTATGTGGAATGCGTCTGTTGCCAAAAAAATATTTAAAAGTAAAAAAGGAGAAATTAGCATTGGATTGTATGATGTGCTGAATCAAAACGACCAACTATCTGTAACCACGAATAATACTTACGTAGAGCAATTGAGATCTCGTTCATTGCAGAGATATGCACTGGTTACTTTTAGGTACACGTTCAAGCAATTTGATAAGCCAAAAGCAGATCCGATGGATCAATTTTACCACAAAAGATAATTATATTATTTATCTTTGTAGAAATAAATAAACACTATGAAATTAGCATTATTAGCAATAGGATTATTGGGAATAGGGATCGCAGGAATGGCAATCAAGATGTTTTTTAACAAAGGATATCTGGAAAAGTCTTGTGCAAGTGCAAGTAGAATGTTCAACGAAGAAGGTGATGGAAGTTGCCAGTTTTGTGGAGCTACTGAGGACGAAAAGTGCAAGTCGGACGAAATGCCTAGTCCACAGAAATAATTTCATTTGTTGTCTCTAGAAATTCCTCTTGGGGAATATCAAAACCAACAAATAAAATGTAGAGGCCTACAGAAAGCATTATTAAACCAATGCTGATTCCTATTATCTGTAATACTTTTGGATTGATGTATTGTTGCAGTTTACTTGCAAAGTATATTTTAAGAATATCCACAAATAACATCATTCCTAATGTAGCCGAAAAAAAGATAAATATCCCTTGATTATCGAGGTGTAATTTCTTGATGCTGGATGTACAAACTACAATCCAAAAAACTAAGACAGAAGGATTTAAGGAGTTTAAAGCTACTCCTTTCATTAAGTTTCCGATGTAGTTCACTTTTATGTTTTCTGATAGATTTAATGAATCTAAATTCTCAAGTAATTCATTGCTTGTGTCGCAGTCGGTGCCGTCATCAGATGAATTGAATTCCACTTTGGGCGGTTTCAAGTTTTTGATAATAGAGAATATTCCAAACAGAATAAATACTCCTCCAAAAATATAATTGATCCAAGAATATTTATTTAAGTATTCAAGAGCTTTTGAAGCGCTGAACAAGGCCAGGAAGAGGTAAATTATGTCGCTCAACAAAACCCCAATTTCCATAAGCATAGCTGCTCTAAATCCTTTTCTCAAACTCGTATTGATTAATTCAAAAAATACGGGTCCTAATGAAAAGCTTAAAATGAATCCTAGAATTATTGCTGTTGTTATGATATCAATCATCTGGTAAATTTAGGAATTTTTCCCATTTGGAGAGTAGTTCTCCTTTGATAACTCTAGGGAATTTTATTTGTGCTCCTTTTTTACCAATAAAATCCAAAAAGCCATAAAACTGATTCACAGGAACGTGTTCAATGAAAATTTCTTTAAGCGCAGAGGTTCTTTCTGTCGCATAATCGTCATTCAGATTGCACAGATGCTTGTCAAGAGTTTGTTTAAAAATCCCTTTGTCAAAAGAGTCGTTGCTACCAACAAACCATTTGTGTGCAAATAGATTTTCGTAAGCAAAAGCCGTAACACAAAACTCAGGCACTTTTATATTCATTTCTTGGCAAGTGAGTTCAAGCGCTCTATTCATATTGTCTACAGACAGGTGCTCGCCACAGATTGTTAAGTAATGTTTTGTTCTTCCAGTTATAATTATTTCGGCATTCTCCTTGTTTACAAATTGAATGGTGTCGCCCAAAATGTATCTCCATGAACCAGAACAAGTAGAAAGTACAATTGCGTAATGTTCTTCCTCATTCACTTTGTCAATTGTTATTATTTCTGGATAACTCACCAGTTCTCCATCTTGATTGAAGTTGTCGTCATTAAAAGGAATGAACTCGAAGAAAATTCCATTATTAAGAAGAAGTTTGAGAGGAGTTCCATTTCCCGAACTTATCGCCATAAACCCTTCGGAGGCGAGGTAAGTTTCCATGTATTCAATTTTTTTACCCAGTAGCTTTTCAAAGTTTTCTCGGTAGGGGCCAAATGCTACGCCACCATGAACCAATACATTGAAATTTGGCCAAATATCATGAATTGAGTTTAAACTGTACTTTTCAATAATTTTTTCTAATAAAATTTGAATCCAAGAAGGGATTCCCGCAATGATTCCAATGTTCCAATTGGGAGCTTCTTCCACCATTCTTTCTATCTTGATGTCCCAATCTCGTAAGTCAGTTATTTCTTTTTCTGGTTTATAAATAACATTCATAAACCCCGGTAAATTAGCATTAATAATTCCGCTCAAATCACCTTCTTTCCTCTTGTCTATCTTGGTGAGTGAAGTGGAACCTCCAACACCCAGAATGTAGGTGTCGTAAAATTCTTTTGGAAAATCAAAGTTGTTCAGGTATTGAATCTGCTTTAAACTGGCTCGTCTTATTTTTCTTAACAGAGAACGGGAAACAGGGATTTGCTTGCTTGGACTTCCTGAGGTTCCTGAACTCAATGCAAATTTATTTACAATTCCTGGCCAGCTTACATCTTCAGTTCCTGCAATTGTTTTTTTCCACCAAGACTCATACATAGAATCGTAATCAAAAATAGGAACGAATCTTTGGTAAGTTACTACAGCATCATCCGAGCTTAGTATTTTATGAAATCTGTATTTTTTTCCAAATTCAGTATCTTTTGCTCTCCTCAGTAATCTTTTTAATGCCCTTCTTTGTAATTGAATTGGTGATTTCAATTCGTTTTTAGTTCCAATTTTTGTGGTTCTTTTAAGAACACTTTGCAGTATATTTCCTTTTACAGCCAATTGATTTTTCTCTTTAAAATATAGTTTAAATATACCAATACAAATAAGGATTTCAAATAAAAGAGAAGTATATTCTTGGGTTTTGTTTCATTCACCTAAATCTTTTTTTTTGTACAAAATTTGTTTCCTTTTCGGTTTTAAAGTGATTGAAACAGGCTTTTATTCAAGATTTTTATTTGTTTCATCAATGAGTTATCTTTAGCGTTCAAATAATTTAATTGTATGCCAAAATCTATTAGTTTTATTCAATCTCTCGTTCCTGTTTTTGTCTTAATGATATTGTTGACAATCAATATTTTATATAAAGATGGAGAGTGGTGGGGAGCTTACAGCAATCAATTAATATTGTTGGTTTCGGGTGGTGTTGCCTTCCTGCTTGGATTAGTTTATAAAGTAAGATTGCGAAAAATAGCAACTGAAATAATAGAAAACTTAAAAAGTGTCCTTGTTCCGATAATAATTTTGGCCATGGTAGGAGCATTGAGCGGTGCTTGGTTGATAAGCGGTATTATTCCATCAATGGTCTATTATGGGTTATCCATCCTAAGTCCCGAAATATTTTTGCCAGCTTCGGTTATTATTTCGGCAATCATTTCAATTGCCACCGGAAGTTCTTGGACCACAACAGCAACAGTCGGTATTGCTCTCATTGGAATTGGTTCTGCAATGGGGATTTCTACAGGAATGATTGCTGGTGCAGTAATTTCGGGAGCTTATTTTGGAGATAAAATGTCGCCTCTTAGTGATACCACAAACTTGGCTCCAGCTATGGCCGGGACTGATTTGTTTACTCATATCAAATACATGACTTACACAACAATACCCAGTATAGTTGTTACCCTCATCGTATTTACAATTCTTAGCTTCATTAGCTCAACAAATGGCGAGGTAAATACACAACAATTGTTAATCGATATAGAATCATATTTCACTATAACTCCCTGGCTGTTTGTAGTTCCGGGTGTTGTTGTCGTTCTTATTTTACTAAAACTAAAGCCCATTTTATCTCTGCTCGTTGGGGTTTTGTTAGCCTTGATTTTTGCTGTTGTTTTCCAACCTCAAATCATTGGTTCTGTTCACGGAATTACTCACGTGAGCGAGTTAATGGCAAAAGTAATATTTACCGAGTACGAAATTGAAACCAAAAATGAATTGTTGAATGAGTTGTTTGTATCCAAAGGTGTAATAGGAATGCTTTGGACTATATTATTAATAATTTCGGCTATGATTTTTGGAGGAATTATGGATGGAGTAGGCGCTTTATCCAAAATAACGGAAGTGTTGTTGAAAAAAGCGAAGTCTGTTTTTGGTTTGTTTGCGAGTACAGTTGCAAGTTGTATCGGATTGAATGCGATTGCATCCGACCAATATTTGGCGATAGTTATTCCCGGAAAAATGTACAAAAGTGCTTTTGAAAAAAGAGGATTGGCTCCCGAAAATTTGAGTAGAACTCTTGAAGATTCAGGAACAGTTACTTCTGTTCTTGTGCCTTGGAATACCTGTGGGGCTTATCAAAGTAGTGTGTTGGGAGTAGGAGTAGGAGAATATTTTTTCTTTGCTGTTTTCAATTGGTTAAGTCCAATTGTGACTCTTGCTTTTGCTTATTTCAGAATTAAAACACGAAAGTTGAACTCCAAGCTTTAATCTTCCCATTCTTTCCCAGTGCGATAAACTGTTCCCTTGAACAAGGCAACTTTTTCTTCCTTTTGATTGAATATAGAGACCGTGTAAATCCCAATTTTAGAAGTTAAACTTTCCTCTACAACAGAAGTTCTCAGTGTATCGCCCTCCTTTACAGGTTTGGTATGCGAAACAGAAGTTTCGATAGAAACGGACTGAATTCCATGGCCATTTGCAGAAAAAGCCAATGCACTATCTGCCAAAGAATAAGTGATTCCACCGTGTGCTATACCAAATCCATTCAGCATTTCTTTTCTAACCTTAAGCTCTAGTGTCACTGAACCAGGCAATTCCTCAATCCGCCTTATCCCCAGCCATTGGCTGAACGGGTCGTTCAAAAACATTTTATCTATGATAGAACTTGCTTTGCTCATTATTTAGACATTTGCTTTTCTAACGATTTCAATACTCCCGAATTTTGAATTGGCAACTCAATTCCCCCCACAATTTTGTCTTTTTTAATTGTAAATTTTGGAGTTTCAACGAGCTTCATTTCTTCAATTAAGTGACTTGCACCAGCATACTTGTCTATCACAAATAATACATAACGGATATCAACAGTAATGTTTCGGCACAGTTTTTCGCTGAACATTACATCACTCATTGTGCTTTCCCAACTTCTGTCAAAATTAATACCGATAAGCTCTCCATTAGCATTAATTACTGGGCTCCCAGAGTTTCCGCCCGTAGTGTGATTGCTTCCTGTAAAACAAATTACAAGAGTAGAATCACCTTCGCTGTATCTCCCGTAATCTTTGTTGTTGATTAACGAAATTAGTTTCTCTGGCACATCAAACTCATCGTTGTTTGGAATGTATTTTGCCATAATACCTTCTGCCGTAGTTTTGTGCGTGTAACGCATTCCATCTCTTGGGGCCGAACCTTCAATTTGTCCGTAAGAAACTCTCAAAGTACTGTTTGCATCGTACCAGTATTTTTCTGTAGGAAATACAATCTGAATCGATTTTGAATATTCTTTCATCAATTCGGTAATTTTGTCTTCATTACTATAATAAGCAGGAATTACTTTTCCTCTCAAAGCATCATAAAAGCTTTTTACCATCGTGTAACCTTTGTCTTTTTTGATTTTTTTTAGGTTCTTTTCGGTTGGATTATTCAAGTAATTCAGCAGTTTTTTTTCGGATAAAAACATCGATTTTTCAAACATGTCATCAATTATTTTATCCATATTCGTCAAGTAATTGGATTGAGCCAATAAATTGTCAGGATGAAATTCTTTTCCAACATGATTCATAGAAGTAGAGTAGAGGCTTTTCCACATTCTTTTTTCAAACTCTAGTTGTTCTGGATAATCAATAAAAGCTTGGTAGTTCTTTTTCAACTTTTCCATTTCTGCATCCAGACTTCCTGCCAATCTGTACTTTTCTGCATTCTCAATCACAGAAACAAAATTATTGATGTGTCTCAAAGATTTTGGTCCAGAATATATCATTTCGATGTAATAGTCAAAGGCTTTTTGATACGATTCGTTTTCTTTGTAAAGAGTTTTTAATGAAGGTAAAAGTAGCCCGAATTGTTTCTTCAATTCCTCATTTTCATTTATTCTCTCTGTGTAAATTCTTTCCTTTTCTATTTTCTTTGCAAGTGCATTTTCTTTTTCAAGTCCAAAATTTTCGCCCTTCCATTTTTTCCATGCATTACTCACGCCACTTTGGTAGGATGCGTAACGAATCCTAAGTTCTTCACTTTGTTTCATAGTAGAATTAATCACCTCTAGCGATTTTTCTCTCATGTCTATTCTTGCAGGATTTGTTTTATTCATTTTTTGATCCACAGCATAAGAAGTAAGAAATTGCTGAGTTCTTCCCGGGAAACCATACACCATGGAAAAATCTCCTTCTTTCACTCCCTTAAGCGAAATAGGGAAATAATGTTTTGGAGTATAAGGAATATTCTCAGAAGAATAATCCGCAGGTTTGTTGTCTTTGTTTGCATAAATTCTGAAAACCGAAAAATCACCAGTATGTCTTGGCCAAACCCAGTTGTCGGTATCGAATCCAAATTTTCCAATAGCCGATGGAGGAGCTCCTACCAAACGGATGTCGGTAAATCTTTCGATAACAAAAGCAAAATATTTATTCCCGTAGTTGAAGGGTTTTATTTTTGCCATGTAATCAGTTCCGTTAATCAATTCCTTAGTAATCTCAGCCGTTTTTCTTTTTACAAAATCATCTTCGCTTTCTCCTTCTGCTTTTGAACCTCCCAGCATTTTTGAAGTTACGTCTTCTATTCTTACAATAAAATCTACGTACAAGCTTTCGTTTGCAAGTTCTTCACCAAAGTTTTTTGCCCAAAATCCATCTCTCAGGTAATTTTTTTCAACTGTACTGTGATTTGCTATTTGAGAATAACCACAATGATGATTCGTAAATAACAATCCTTTGTTCGATACAACTTCCGATGTACAGCCACCATTAAAATGTGCAACAGCATCTTTCATACTCGAATTATTCACAGAATAAATTTCTTCTGCTGAAATCATCAATCCTTTTGATTGCATGTCACTGTAATTCAATGCTTTTATTAAATTCGGAAGCCACATTCCTTCGGTTGCAAAAAAGTTTGGAGCAACAATAAAAAGAGCTGCAAAAATCGAAATAGTCTTTAGTTTCATGGTTTAATGTTTTATTCAAAACAAATATAGAGAATCTTAGAGTTATCCTTTAGATTACAAAAGTTTAATTTTAAATACCAACTTACCTTTCTTTTATTGAACTTCTAATTTAGAAAGTGTACTTTTGATGCTACAATTAATCTAACTATGTTTCAATTTGCTTTCCTTTTGGGAATCGTATTTATATGTTTCAACCTCATTTGGCTTTTATTCTCATCGCTTCTTAAAATGTTGCTGGGGAAAACAGGAAATGTAGAAAAATACATTCTGAGAGTTTCTCAGAGTTATTTTTTAGCCTCTGTTACGGCATTAGCTACAATCAATTATGGAGAACATTTTTATTCGTTTAATTCGCTTGTGGTAATCGGTTCTATCGTTTTGTTTCTTTATTTAATTAATAAAATAGAACAACGAAGAAAAATCATGCAATTCAATATGCAACTGAATAAGGATTACGTTTCTTTCAATTCTTCTAACCTTAAATATGATATAATTGTAGCTATACTTACGGTTGTTTTTTATGTATATGCTGTTTACAATCCTGCCTGTGTTCAAAACGGAGTGAATGATAGGCTTTATAGTGCAATAACAAATTTATACGATATGTTTTTTATCGGATTTGTGATAGGAATAATTGGCGTATTTTTTATAATCAGTATCTTTATCAAAGGATTTGTTTCTTTTCAATTAATCTACAAACAGTTTTCTGAAATGATTAATGGAGATAAGCCTACAGCTTTTGATGAAACAGAAGGTTACACGGATTACGAAATTGTGGAAGAGGATGAATAAATCTTTTCGACCTAAAACCAAATAAAACCATTGGAAAAACAAAAATACATTGCCAAAACCCTCAAAGGACTTGAAGAACCATTGAAACAAGAATTGGCCGGAATTGGTATTAACAAATGCCGAGTTACAAATCGAGCAATTGAATTTCACGCAACAAAAGAACAACTTTATCAAGCTAATTACACGTTTAGAACAGCCATTAATATCTTAAAACCATTATTTCAGTTTAAGGCTAGCAACGAACAGGAATTGTATGATAAAGTAAAAGAATTTGAATGGGAAAGTATTTTTGGATTGGATAAGACCTTTGCAATTTCTCACTCTGTGCGTTCCGAAATTTTTACTCATTCGCAATATATTTCTTTAAAGACAAAAGACGCGATTGTAGATCGATTTAGAGAAAAATTTAATTCTCGTCCGAGTGTTGATCCAAAGCAACCTGATGTAAAGTTCAATTTATTTATCCGTGGTGACAAATGCTCCTTGTTGCTCGATACTTCTGGGGACGCTTTGTTCAAGAGAGGATACAGAATAGAAACCAATATGGCACCACTAAATGAAGTGATGGCCGCAGGTTTGATTTCGCTTTCGGGCTGGGATAGAAACTCTACTTTGGTGGATCCGATGTGTGGTTCTGGTACAATTTGTATTGAGGCAGGAATGATGTTGTGCAATATTCCAGCGGGATATTACAGAACAAGTTTTGGTTTTTTTAATATGGCCGATTTTGATTTGGATTTGTGGAAAAAAGTGAGAAACGAAGCAAAAGATAAAATTGAGTTGGACAAAGGAATAACAATTCATGGATCTGATTTAGCAATGAAGTCAATTCGTATTTCTCAGAAAAACCTCGATAATGTGCCCGATTTGAAAAGAATCGTGAGATTCAAAGGAGAAGATGTTCTTGAACTTTCTGCTCCTAAAAAAACAGGGACAATGATAATTAATCCACCCTACGGAGAAAGAATATACAAAGATGAAGTAGCTGTTTTATATCAAAGATTAGGCGAGCATCTAGAAGATCAATTTAGAGGATACACATTAGGGATTTTAAGTTCTAACAAAGAGGCTTTAGACCTTATTCACCTGAATAAACAGCGAACAGTGGATTTGATGAATGGTTCCATAGAATGTGATTACCGAATTTATAACATATAGGTATCACATAGCTTTGACTCTTTTTAGCATTTATTAACACAAAAAAATCAATTACTTTCGTTTCTTTGCAAGTGAAAACAACCCGTTATTATGAATAAATTATTGATTATTGCCTTGTCCATTTTTGTTTCCTCTCCCTACTTTTCGCAAAAGAACGAGGAGCTAATTGACGGAACAATTGGTGTCATTGGAAACAAGGTGATTCTTCATTCGGAAATAGAATCCCAGTTGGTACAGGCAAAAGAGGAAGGTTACGATTTGGGCGAAAATTCTCGTTGCTTAATCTATGAGCAAGTTATGTTTCAGTCCTTATTAATGTATCAGGCGGAAGTAGATAGTATCGAAATTACTGCAGATATGGTAAATGGGGAATTGACAAATAGAATCAGATATTTCGAAAATCAAATTGGAGGAAGAAAAAAACTGGAAGAGTTTTATGGAAAATCAATTGAGGAAATAAAAGCGGAATTTTACACGACTATTGAGGACAGAATGAAAGCCGAACAAATGAGAGGTAAAATAACTTCTGGAATCAATATTACTCCTTCCGAAGTAAAAAAATATTACAACAACTTGCCTGCAGATAGTATTCCTTTGGTAGGTTCAAAAGTTGAAGTGTCACACATCACAATTGCTCCACAAGTCTCGGAAGAGGCAAAAAAAGCAACAAAAGAAAAACTGAATACTTGGAGAAACGAAATTTTGAGCGGTGACAGAACTTTTTCTACCACTGCGGTTTTGTATTCCAATGATCCTGGAAGTAGAGGAGAAGGAGGAGATTTTGATTGGGTTTCAAGAGGAACATTTGTACCAGAATTCGATAGAATTGCTTTTAGTATAAAGGAAGGCGAATTGTCTCAGGTTTTCGAAACTGAGTATGGATTTCATATTTTAGAATTGTTTGAAAGAAGAGGAGATCAATACAGAGGAAGACACATTTTGTTGATTCCAAAAATAAGCGACATAGAAGTGTTTAATGCCAAAAGAAAACTTGACAGCATCGCAGATTTAATAAAAAAAGGAACTTATACGTTTGAAGAAGCTGCAATGAAATTTTCGGACGATAAAGAAACTCGATACAACGGAGGATTGATTTACAATCAACAAGGAGGTTCTTCTTTGTTTGAAATGAAAGAATTAGATAAACAGATTTTTTTGATTATTGATGACTTGGAGGAAGGCGAATACTCTCGTCCAATTCTTTCTCAAGGGAAAGATGGACAGTTTTATCAAATGGTGAAACTAAAAACAATCACAAAACCACACAGAGCAAATCTAAAGGAAGATTATCAACTTATTTTGCAGAACGCTACAAATGATGCGAGGTCAGAGGCAGTAAAAAATTGGATAAAAGACAAATCGAAATCTACCTATATCAAGCTTCATCCAGATTACGTGCAATGTGAATTTGTGCAAGACTGGATAAATAATTAAAGATCCAATTTCATTCATTGAACCACATCCTTTCTAAGTTGAAAAAATACGGGGACAAATAAATTGGAACAAACTCAAATCTTTTTCTATTTTTACAATCTAAATTTAATCCAATACTTAAATGACACAATTTAATTCTGATGCTGAAGCGATAGATAGTTTGGTTGTAAAATTTGCCGACTTGAAACGAGAGATTAGCAAAGTAATCGTAGGTCAGGAAGAGGTTGTGGATAAAGTTTTGATAGCAATATTGAGCAACGGACACAGTCTGTTGGTAGGTGTTCCGGGATTAGCAAAAACATTGTTGGTCAATACCATTTCAGAAGTTTTGGGTCTTAATTTCAATCGAATTCAGTTTACACCAGATTTAATGCCCTCTGATATTGTCGGTTCAGAAATATTGGACGAATCAAGAAATTTTAAATTTGTGAAAGGTCCTTTGTTTGCGAATATAATTTTGGCAGATGAAATAAACAGAACCCCGCCAAAAACACAATCGGCATTGCTCGAAGCTATGCAAGAAAGAGCCGTAACGGCTGCTGGGACTAATTACAAATTGGACAAACCATTCTTTGTGCTGGCAACACAAAACCCAATAGAACAAGAAGGAACTTATCCTTTGCCAGAAGCTCAATTGGATAGATTTATGTTTAATATTTGGGTGGATTACCCAAGTTTTGAAGAAGAGATGGCAATTGTGAAGGCAACAACTTCCAGTTCATCGGTGAGTATCTCAAAGGTTTTGTCAGGAGAGGAAATTATTTTTTATCAAAATTTGATTAAGAAAATACCCGTTGCGGATAATGTAATGGAGTACGCAGTGAAATTAGTTTCCAAAACCAGACCGAATTCAAGCCATTCTACCGAAATGGTAAATAAGTATTTGTCTTGGGGCGCTGGGCCAAGAGCTTCTCAATATTTAATTATTGGAGCTAAAACTCATGCAGCTATCAAAGGGAAATATTCTCCTGATATAGAAGATGTGCAGGCAGTTGCAGAATCTATTCTTCGTCACAGAATAGTAAGAAATTACATAGCTGAAGCGGAAGGTTATAAAATAGAAAGAATAATTAAAGAACTTCTTTAATTCACTGGCTTCTCGGCTAGCAACTCACCTTCGTAAAAAATCGTATATTTATCATAGAATGTATGACATGAAGAAAATACTCTTTTTTTTATTCCTAGTTATTTCGTTTTTTGGAACTTCTCAAAACGGAAAAATTTACAACTTTATCGAGAATAAAGGTCAATGGAATAGTAGTGTCTTGTTTAAATCAGATATTGAAGGAGGTTATTTGTATTTTCAAAAAAACGAGCTTACTTATGATTTCTATGCCCAGTCTCAATTGGAATCTTATTTTCATGCCCACCACGACAAAGAACCAAGAAAAGATTTAGATCGATTAAATTGTCATTCCTACCGCGTTGAATTTGTTGGAGGAAACACAACTGAAATAAAATCAACTAACAAACAATCAACCTATTATAATTATTTTGTGGGTTCCGATAAATCGAAATGGGCAAGCCAAGTAAAGAGTTATCAAACCTTACATTACGAAAGTCTTTATCAGAACATTGATTTGATGTTTTATACCAGTAATGAGACTTTAAAATATGATTTTATAGTAAAGCCTGGGGCAAATATTTCTGAAATCAAACTGAAATACAAGGGTGTAAATTCAATAGAGTTATCCAGAGCAAGGCTTGTTATAGCAACTTCTGTAAATAAAATTATTGAGGAAAAACCATTCGCTTATCAATTAAAAGATGGAATCCGAAAAGAAGTAGAGTGCAAGTACAAACTCGAGAATGGTATAGTTGGTTTTGAATTTCCAAAAGGATACGACAAAAACCTACCGCTTGTCATTGATCCCACTTTAATATTTTCTACTTTTTCGGGTTCTACCGCCAATAATTTTGGTTACACGGCCACTTTTGATAGCGATGGATTTTTGTATTCTGGTTCTACAGCCTTTGGAGCAACTTACCCAACAACTGTGGGAGCTTACAGCGTTTCGTTCAATGGTGGAATTGTGGATGTAGCGATTACCAAATACGACACCACGGGTACTTCCATGATTTACTCTACGTTTGTTGGTGGATCTAGTGATGAATTGCCTCACAGTATGATTACAAATTCCAACAACGAGCTTTTCGTTTATGGAACTACTAGTTCGTTAAATTTCCCGTATTCTTCGGGATGTTATGACTCGACATTTAATGGAGGTACAGCACTCAACTTAACCTCTGGTTTGGGTGTAAATTTCATCAATGGCTCCGATATTTTTGTAATCCGACTGAGCGAACCTGGCGACAGCCTAATGGCAGGAACTTTGGTTGGAGGAAGTGGAAATGATGGATTGAATTCTTCGACAAGTAATGATTTGAAATACAATTATGCCGATGAAGTAAGAGGAGAAATTGAAATCGACAAAAACAACAATATTTACGTGGTTTCCTGTACACGTTCGCTCAATTTCCCTGTGTCGCCACTAGCTTTTCAGCCTACTCATGGCGGATCCGATTTAGATGGAATCGTATTCAAAATGGACAACAAATTAACTCGATTAATTTGGTCGTCTTACTTGGGAGGAAGTGGAGATGATGCTGTTTATTCGCTTGCTTTAGATAAAAAAGACAATGCCTATGTTGCTGGAGGAACCAATTCCAATGATTTTGTAAGATCGGCCAATGCTATTGATACAGCATACACAGGTGTAAGATGCGATGGTTTTATCACTAAAATTAATACAACCGGATCTTCTGTGTTGAACTCAACTTATTTTGGTTCAGATGTGTACGACCAAATATATTTTATCGAATTGGACAGAGAAGACAGTGTATATGTATTTGGGCAAACCGATAAAATGGACTCTAGCTTTATAAAAAACGCAGCTTATTTCACTTTTAATAGCGGGCAGTTTGTGACGAAAATTTCACCTAATCTCGATACAATAGAATGGTCAACGGTATTTGGTTCTGGTGGTGGAGGTCCCAATATTTCTCCAACAGCTTTTTTGGTAGATGTGTGCAAAAAAATTTATCTATCGGGATGGGGTGGAAGTACCAATTTATTTGGAACTACAAATAATGCAATAACTACCGTGGGTATGGACACAACTGCTGGCGCATTCCAAACAACTACCGATGGAAGTGATTTTTATTTGATGGTATTAGAAAGTGATGCCTCTAACATTGTGTACGGATCTTATTTTGGAGGAGCGCTAAGTGCCGAGCATGTTGATGGAGGAACAAGCCGATTTGATAGAAATGGACGAATGTATCAATCTGTTTGTGCTGGCTGTGGTTTCAATTCAGATTTTCCTATCAAGCCTTCTCCAGGAGCTGTTTCGGCTACAAATGGTAGCAGCTGTAACAATGGCGTGTTTAAGTTCGATTTTAATTTACCTATCACTCTAGCAGATTTTAATGTAAATCCAGTTTCGTGTATTAATGACACTACTTTTTTATTCAATAGAAGTTTAAGAGGAACCTCGTTTTTCTGGGATTTTGGTGATGTAACTAGTTCTGTGCTCCGCAATCCGGTAAAGTTGTATTCTTCTCCAGGTACTTATATAATTACGCTTGCCGTTTCCGATACTACTGCTTGTAATTTTTCTGATACAATAAGAAAACAAGTAACAATTCTGTCTGATTCTTCGTGGACTATGCCAAACGATACGATTTGTGATAGCAGTTTTACCCAAATCGGTTTTTTACCATCTTCCAATCCTGCCGTTACTTATTCGTGGTCGCCAAGCACAGGATTGAGTGATACAGCAATTTCTAATCCTATTGCTTCTCCCGCAAATACTACAAGTTACACCTTGTTGGTTTCAAATGGAATCTGTACAGATACGCTACAGCTTACAGTTGTGGTAACCAAATTGCGTTTGTCCGTGCCCAACGATACTACTTTGTGCGTTCCAGGAAGTCCAATTTCAATATTAGCGAACACATTTGGGACTACCAATGTGTACCAATGGTCTTCCAACCCTCTTTTTACCGACCAACTGAATGTTTCACTGTCTAGTCCAGTTCTTAGCGTATCGCCTGCTGTACCCAGTACTTATTACATTCGAGTAGGAAGTAATGGATGTTTTTTAGAAGATTCTGTTAGCGTTTCATTGTTCGAAGGTCAAATTCAATTGGATACATTTATGGAAATCTGCTTTGGTGATTCAGGTCAAATTTTAGCTACGGTTCTCAGCTCAGATTCACTTACTTACAACTGGAGTCCTGCGATGGATATCTTATCAGGAAATGGAACTCCATTGATTTGGGTAAACCCGAATGCAACCACAGTTTTTACTTTAACAGCCACAAATAGTGCTGGTTGTGTCATTACAAAATCTATTCGAGTAAGAGTTTCTCCTTTGCCTTTGTTGCCTTTTGGTGTTACTGCTAATCCTGATACTATTTATGCAGGGCAAACTGTGCAGCTTGATGTAGTACCCAAAGGATATAATTACAGGTGGTTTCCAGCTTCAAAACTTTCTGATCCTACTATTTCAAACCCTACTTCAAATCCAAATTCTACAACTACCTTTGGAGTTGTGGTTACAGATTCATTTTGTAGTCGTTCTGCAGAAATCACAATAGTTGTATTAGATGTTGTATGCGGACCTCCAGACTTATTTGTTCCTAATGCATTTACGCCTAATTCCGATGGCGAAAACGATATTTTATTAGTAAGAGGAAATAACATTACAGACATGACACTGCGAATTTATCACAGATGGGGAGAAAAGGTATTTGAAACAACAAGCCAATCGAAAGGGTGGGATGGAACCTACAAAGGAAAAGATTGCGATCCCGCAGTATTTGTCTATTATTTGGACGTAACCTGTTTAGGAGGAGAAACCTATCAAGAAAAAGGAAATATTACTTTGATAAGGTGAGTGTAAAACAACATTCTCTTAATCCAAAACCACTCATAAATTGAGTTTTACAGGAAATAATAATTTTCAATTCGAATTATTTTATTTAGGTTTGTTTATCTAATTGTTGTAACACATTGAAAAGACATCGGCTAAATAATTAGACGATAATATTTAGAAATTAAGAACAACAAATTCATTACGGAAAAATACCTTTAACATCAATAATAACGAAAATGGAAAGTTTAAAAGAGAACAATGCAATTCTGAAGAATTCGAAAGGACAAGAGTTGTTGTACCTAAAGAACGATGACATAAAAAACAAAGCAGGACAGAAACTTGGCTATTTTAAATATGAAACTCTATTTAACACGAATAATCAAGAAATCGGACGTGTAGCAAATAGTGAAATGCTAAATTCTCAAGGTCAAGTTTTAGGAAAAATTAAAAATAATGATTTACTCAACCTGAATGGACAATCCATAATGACGGTAGAAGGAGAAAGTGAAAATTCAAAAGCTAAAATTGGATTAGCCTTCTTTTTCTTTTTACAGTAATGATTGAGCTGAAAAGAATTAAATAAAAAACGTGCTACAACAACGCATATAGCTTATGGCGGGTGAACGATTACCAGCAAAGTTTTCGCTACGTATCCAGCTTTGGTTTCAGTGGACAGGAAAGTGCTTCGAAACCGCCACAAGCCATATGCAAACCGACAATTAATCCCAAAATAAAATGTTTAAAAAACAAATTGAACTGAGCGTTCTGCTTTTGACTGCTTTTTTTTCTTCCAGTTATGGACAGTTTTCTGCACAAGCAGTCAATCTTTCTTTGAATTCTGGTCTGGAGTCCGGTACTGTAGAAATTCAAACCAGTACGTTTGAATATAATGAATTATACGAACCTATTTACGAGACGAAAAAAGTAGGAAACACAATGTTCAAGTTAGGAGTTGGTTACAATTATATCTTTGGACCAAGATTTGGTTATGGATTTGAATTTTCCGCTGGATTAGGTGTTGCTTCAACCAACTCATACGAATATAGCGGAGGAGGAGTTCCAGGTATTCGTTCATACGAAGTAAAAGAAAAGCTTGATTTTATCGGTTTAGGATATCTGCTTGATTTTGCTGTTCTTGGGGATTTAGAAGGAGAATTTGCAGTTACAATTAGCCCAGAAATAGGAATTCAAGGCTCTAGATTCGTAACAACCTTTGAAGATTATGACGCAATCTTCGTTCCTTACACTGATTACTCACGAGAAATAGAGTGGCACGGTAACACGGAAGAAGATAAGATACAAATTGAAATGTTTTCGGCCTTTTTCAAAATTGGAGGAGCCGTGCAATATCAAGTAGCCGAGTATTGGTATGCTTTTGGTGGACTGAAATATGCTTTCACTTATTCTGGTTCCGATAATGATTTTGTAAAACGAAACAATTGGTTGGACCTTGATTTAGGTTTCAGATTCATGTTGTATTAAGTATCAAAAAAATAGAATAAAAAAAATAGAAAAATATGATAAAAAAAATCTCACTCATTGCATTAGCTACCATTTTGGTGTTGGGTAATACTTATGCGCAAAAAAGGATAAAAACAACACAAAAGATTGTAAATCTTGAAGAAGGAAGAAAGGGAGAAGTAATAATTGCTTCACTATCGGTGGAGGATGCAATTTACATGGTGACAAAGGTTGGAAAAGGAAGGAGATCCACAACAGGAATTACCAAATATGACAAACGAATGAAAGTCCTAAAAAAGACTGAATGGGATTTAGATTCCAGAGAAGGATCATTCAGTTCAATGCAAAAACTAAAGGATAAATTAGTTGTGTTGTTTGAAAACGTGGATAGAAAAGCTAAAACAAATGAGGTCTTTGCTCGGTTTATTGATGAAAACACATTGACTCTAGGTAAGAAAAACAGCTTGTACGAAAAGGAATTTGAAAGCCGAAGAGATATGTATGGAATGAGCATTCAAATTGAAAATGATTTCGTATTGCTATACCAAACTTTGGAAGGAAAGTCTAAAGATCAGTTAAAAGCTAATTTTCGAGTGTTAAACTCAAATTTAGAAAAAGAATGGGAAAAAGAAATTGTATTTCCTTTTACCAATAGAAGATCTAGTTTCTTGGATATAGAGTTGAGTAACAAAGGGAATGTATATTTTGTTGTGTCCAATAGAAATGATGAAACGAAGGATTGGGATAAATATTTGTACGCTCTTACTGCCGATGGAGGTTCAGTATTAAAGGACAACTTAGGAGATTTGCCGGAGAATTTAACAGATATAAACCTTCAAGCAACAGAGGAGGGAGACATCATTGTTGCTGGATATTATGGAGAGCAAGTAGAAAGAGCCTTCAGAAAGGGAACATTTTACGGTGAGTATAGTGGAGAAACATTGAGAGTAAGAAAAGTAGCTAGTGGTTTGTTGCCAATAACCTTATTGATGGAAAACAAGTCGAAAAAGGTAAAAAGAAAATCGGTAAGAAAAAGTAACAAAGGAAAAGACACAGGGTTGGATAATTATTTTCAAGTAGATAGAATTATCACAAAAGAAGATGGTGGCGCTATAATAATAGGAGAACACTATCATTATTATGTGACAACGACTACAACTACTGATGCAAATGGAAGAACAACTACCACTACGACTAGTCACTACGAGTATGATGATATACTTGTAGTTTCTATAAGTGCTGGAGGCGAAATCGAATGGGAAAGAATAATCCCGAAAATGCAACATACCACAAATGGAGCGCCAACGTCTTCTTACACTTTGGTAATAAAAGAAGATAAAATGTATTTTATTTTTAACGATGATAGACAAAATCACAGTGCAGATAATGATCAAACAGATAATTTCATTGCAAAAAGAAAAGATGCGGTGATTTCAGTGTATGAATTGAACTCTGCAGGATATGTACAAAAAGATATTTTGACAGACTACAATGAAATAGAAGGTTCATTTATGCCAATTTACAGTGAGCAAATTGGTGACAACGAAGTGATGCTTTACGTAATAGGAAGAAAGAGACAGAAAAAAGCACTTTTTATCACATTCGACTAATTTCAGAATAGAGATAGTTTTTGTAAAAGCACCTTCGTTTGGAGGTGCTTTTTTTATTGAGATTATTGAAACAAAAAAAATCTCAATAAATCACTGACTTAGAAAACATATATAATAGTATATTTGTGCAAAGAATTCAAAATGGCACCACAAGTAGGAATAATAATGGGCAGTAAATCGGATTTACCGGTAATGCAGGCAGCTGCTGAAGTATTGATAGAATTAGGTGTGAGCTACGAACTCACTGTAGTTTCTGCTCACCGAACACCCGAGCGTATGTTTGATTATGGAAAAGAAGCAAAATCAAAAGGACTTAAAGTTATTATTGCCGGAGCAGGAGGAGCAGCTCACTTGCCAGGGATGGTTGCAAGCTTGACAACTTTACCTGTAATTGGTGTTCCAGTGAAATCAAGTAATTCTATTGATGGTTGGGATTCTGTTCTCTCTATTCTGCAAATGCCTGGAGGAGTTCCAGTGGCAACAGTAGCACTGAATGGAGCAAAAAATGCTGGAATTTTGGCAGCACAAATCATTGGTGCTTTTGATGAATTAACTGGATCTAAGTTATCTGATTACAAAGAAAGTATGAAGAAAAAAGTAATAGATTCTTTAAGTGAATTATAATGAAATTAATAACAATACTCAAAAATAAAACACCGAAATACGTCCAGAATAAATGGGCTATCTCGTTTTTGGTTTTATTTGTATGGGTGTTGTTTTTCGAAGACATAAATCTTATTTCTCTGTTCAGAACAAAATCTAAAATAAATAAGCTCAAACAAGAATGGGTTTTCAAAGAAGAAAGAATTAACCAAGCGGAGGAAAAAAAGAGTTTGATTTTGAGAAATCCCGAAAAGTATGGGAGAGAAACGTTTTGGATGAAAAGAGAAAACGAAGAAATATTTATAATTCCACCAAAAGACAAATAAAATAAAAAAGCCCTCAAAGAGAGGCTGTATAAGTGTTGCACAATCAAACTGAGGTTTTGGTAAATAAAAATCACACTTTTTTTAAAATGAAACTTAAAAAGAGTTGGAAAAACAAAAAAAACTCGTAGATTTGCACCCCGATAAATGGTAAAATAGTATTTAATAAACAGTAAAATGCCTACAATACAACAATTAATAAGAAAAGGAAGGACTTCAAACACGAAGGTGAGTAAGTCTATCGCGCTTGGTTCATCTCCACAAAAGAGAGGTGTTTGTGTAAGAGTTTACACTGCTACTCCAAAGAAGCCAAACTCTGCAATGAGAAAGGTAGCAAGGGTGAGGTTGACGAACGGAAAAGAAGTGAATGCTTACATTGGTGGAGAAGGACACAACTTGCAGGAGCACAGTATTGTGTTAGTGAGAGGAGGAAGAGTAAAAGATCTTCCAGGTGTAAGATACCATATCGTGAGAGGTTCGCTTGATACTGCCGGAGTTGACGGAAGAACACAAAGAAGATCTAAGTACGGAACAAAAAAGCCTAAAAAATAATTTATACCCTCACATTTTTGTAGGAGTATTATAACAACAAGTTATGAGAAGAAGAACCGCCAAAAAGCACAGAATTTTA
>ENA-OUOG01001276-OUOG01001276.1-marine-metagenome-genome-assembly--contig:-NODE-1276-length-29720-cov-5.881085_pt1 | contig 29720 bp, 12 predicted proteins | sample MGYA00248635_ERZ508505 | MGnify/ENA primary metagenome ERZ508505 (study PRJEB26176, sample SAMN06267871) | marine metagenome | isolation source: Saanich Inlet, British Columbia, Canada | place: Pacific...
CGCCGCGCTCGCCGCGCTCGTCGCCGCCTCACCTTTTCGCGCGCGCTCGATTTCTCTCCGTTCCAGCTCGACGTCGCGTTCGTACCCGGCGTCCGCCTCGCGCCAGGCGAGCGCGGGCTCGTCGACGCCCTTCTGCATGAGCGAGTACGGCGGGCCCTTCCCGGTGACGTCCACCAGCACGCCCTGCATTCCCCCGATCACCTTCGCCACGACTCCCAGATACACGTCGCCCACGCGCATGCCCTCGCCCGGCCCGGCGCTGTCCTCGTACCACGTCTCCACCAGCCGCCCGTCCTCCACGACGCCGACGCGGATGCCGCGCCGCCGCGAGTCCGCGGCGTTCACCACGAGCTCGGTTTTCTTGCCGCCGGACATGTTCTCGAGGTGCGAGCCGACGACGTACCCGGCGGCGCGACGAGCCTCGCGCGTCTCCTTCGCGTCGGAAACGTCGGAGGCGGAGGTCGAGGCGGAGGTCGAGTCAGTCTCTTCCGTCTCCGTCTCTTCCGTCTCCGTCTCCTCCGCGTCGTCGTCGTCCGACGACTCGTCGACGGAGAGAAACGCGTCTGTTTCGTTTTCGTCCGCGCTCACGAAACGCGCATCGTTTTCGTCCGCGGAGACGTCCGCGCGCACGAAGAGACCCGCGGTGTGCCGCTCCGCGGTGCCCTCCGCGTCCAGGTCCACGGCGTCCAGGGCGTCAACCACCACGCGCGAGGAAGATTCATTCGATTCCTCGTCGGACCGCGCGTGCGGAGTACCGCCGAGCGCGTCCTTGGCATCGTGCTCGTGCGCCGCCGTTCCGCCGTTCGTTTCCGTCCTCTCCTCCGCCTCCGTCTCCGTCTCGTCGTCGTCGTCGGTCGACTTGTTTCCGTACGCGAGCCACGCGCCGCCCGTCTCGACGCGATACTCGTGCAGCGGCTTCTCCACCGTCGCCTTCTGCCGCACCGACAAGATCGCGCCGGCGCGGTCCGCGGTTCCGGCGACCGCCGCGTTCGCCCTTGGTTCGGGCCAGTCGATCTCCACGTCCACGCCCGCGCAACCGCGAGGCACGTCCACGCGGATCGCGGCGCCCGGCGACCAACGCACGACGGCGTCGCCGGGGTCGACGGTGACCAGCTTGAACTCCAGCGTCGCGCCGATGGGCACCGCCAGAACCCACTCCCACAGCGCGGGGTCCTCCCTCGAGCGACGCATCGGCGCCACCTTGCTGGTGTCCCACTTGCCCAGCACGCCCCCGGCGCCGTCCCCGAGCATGCCCACGCGCGTGTCCCCGGGGCAATCCCGGCGGACGCGCACCGTCACCGCCGACTCCACTCGGTCGTCCGGGGACAGGCGGGGCTTGCGGTTGGCGCGGCGGCCGCGCCGAGACGAACGCGCGTGGTACGCCACGGGCACGACCACGAGCGGCGCGGCGGTGGACGGCGCGGCGGTGCTTGTCCGGGAGCGCGTCACGCCGAGCCCGCGGGTCGACGCCACGGACGCAGACCAACCCACGGGCTGGGGCGCGACGCGCGCCATCTTGGTCCCGACGCTTCCCTTCCTGCAGTCGCGCTGTTAACGGAAATTCCTCACCCGCACCGCCTCACCCACCTGGGAGCCCCGTCACTCACCAGCCCCCAAACGCCTCGCCCTATGACCGGCTCTCCTCCGGCGGTCACTCCCAGACGCGATCCGAGGTGCGACGCACGCCGCGCTCGGGCGCTGTGCCCGAGAGGGCGAAGACGCTGGAGGCAAAAACTGGATAGCGAAGACTCGCAGTGGGGTTTGTCGGCGCGTTTCGGACAGATCCAACGACGAAACTCGACCAGCGCTTCCGAGACGAAACGAACCAGGTGTCGAGGCGACCACATCTCGTCGCGCACGCCTCGCGGCGGGGATGTCATCGCTCGCGCCGACGCCGTCGGCGTCAGCTGCGGTGCCGCGGCCGCTCGGCGCGTGTCGTCGCCGCGGCCTCGCCGCCTCGGGACGCCCCGGATGCGAAGTGCCCGGCTCGTCGGGCGAAAAAGAGCAGCATCTCGTCGGGACGCGGCGGCGAGGCTCGCGTTGTCGCTCCGCGCGCGAGTCGCGCGACGACGGGAACGAGGCGTCGACCGCTGGGGAGGCGAACGCGAGGCGCATCGCCATCGTCGGCGCCGGCTTCGCGGGGGTCGCCACGGCGTATCACGTGTTCCGCCAGGTGGCGGACGCGCACGCCGAGGCGACCGCCGACGGGAACGACAGGATGGTGGCGCCGGTGCGCGTGACGCTCATCGACGAGAAACGCGTCGCCGGCGGCGCCTCCGGGGTGGCCGCGGGCTTGTTGCACCCGTACACGCCTCGCGGAAAGATTATATGGCGAGGCACGGAGGGTGTCACCGCGACGCTCGAGCTGGTCGAGGCGGCGGAGAACGCCGAGCGCGCGATGGAAGCGACGGCGATGGAAGCCACGGCGGAACGCGACGAGGTGAACGGCGAAGAAAAAAAGAAAACGCGCCCGACGGTTTCTCCGCGCGAAAACCGCGGGCGCGCCATCGCGCGCCGCGCGGGTGTGTGTCGTCCCGCGCGGTCGCTGAAGCAGGCGCGCGACCTCGCGAAGCACGCTCCCGCGTCGTTCGAGGCGGGGGGAAGGGGTGTGACAGTCTCCGCGGAGGAGCTGATGAGGCTGATCCCGGGGATGGACGTGCCGCCGGAGGTGCTCGAGGCGACAAAGAAGCGACCGTCTCGACGTTCGCTCGAAGACGACGACAACGACGACGACGACGCGTCGCTCCTCGCGCGTCCTTTGACTCGCGCGGATAGGAAGGCGGCTTCGGCGAAGCGCTTGAGAGAAAAAAACGCTCCCGTGACCTCCGCGCTGCACATACCCGAGGGCCTGGTGCTGGACACGACGCGGTACCTCGCGTCGCTGTGGGACGCCGCGCGGCTTCTCGCGTCCTCCGGCGAGACGCCGGAGGGGTGCTCTGCGACGATGGAGATTCGAACCGTGGCGTCCATCGCGGGGGACTCCGCGCTTAACGAGCCGGGCGCGTACGACGCCGTGGTCATCGCGTGCGGCGCCGCCGCGGGGTCGGTTCAAGAACTCCAGGGCGACGTCTTGCCCACGCAGCTGCAGGGGGGGCACGTCGTCGAGCTCGTGCCCGTCTTTTCCGACGGGAATGAAAACGGGGGGTGCTGGCCCGACGACGCGCCCGGCGTTCTCGGGTCGCCGTACATCGCGCCGCTCGGGCCCGAGCGGCTGCTGGTCGGGACCACGAAGGAGTACGGCGCGTCCGTCGCCGACGCGCGGCGCGCGGGTGAGGTGCCGCTCGGGAACATCGAAGACGACGAAAAAGAAGACGCGCCGCGAGCTCCGACGCCAAAGCCGACGGACCGAGTGACTAATTCGCGTCTCGAAATCGCGTCTCGCGCCTCCGCCGCCGCGCGCGAGCTCGTGGCGAGCGCCTCCGCGGCGTACCCCCCGCTCGCGCTTGAAAACGGCGCTTGGCGCGTTGACGTGGTACGATACGGCGTCCGCGCGAACCCGCCGAGGTCGAACCTGGGGTCGTTGCCGCTGGTCGGACGCATCTCCGCCGCGAGCGACGACGCCGTCGACGCGAAAACGTCTGAAAAAAAAAACTGGTGGTACGTGGGCGGGCTCGGCGCGCGCGGGCTGGTGTACCACGGCATGCTCGGCGCCATCGTGGCCGCCGCGGCGCTCAGCGGCGACGACGCGCGCGTCCCCCCCGAGCTCAGGTTCGACCCGGGCGCGAGGCGAACGGTGGACGAGTGAAAGTATCTATACGGTAGACTACTTTCGAAAGGAGCGACTATGAAACGAGTACTACTCGCGCCGCTAACGAATCTTCTCGAACAGGTACACGGAACCCCCCTCTCCTCTGGCGACGCGCGTGTCCTCGTCCACGTACGTGGTGAGCATCCACGCGTGTGCGCCCGGAAACGACGAAGGTACGGGCGCCGCGACAATTTCTTCATCGGCGCCGAGCGCTTCCGCCGTCCGAGCGACGGCGTCGCCGAGACGCGCGATTGTCTCCTTCACGACCAAACGCGCCGGATCGGCGATGGACTCCGCGGCGGCGCTCGTGTCTACGTCCACGCCCAGCACGCGCACGGACATGGGCGCAGAGACGTACTGCGATACCGTGTCCACCACTTCGCACGTATCGAGGCCTGCCTTCATGGTGCGCGTTTGCGCTCGTCGCGGCGTCGCGAACGAAAGCTCAGAGAAAACGAAGGCGCTCGCGTTTACCAACGGCGCCGAAACTTCCAAAACGGTGCGCGCGACGAGTACCGGCGACGGAGGAGCGCGGATGCGTTTAACGTCGTCCCGAACTCCGTTCGGGTCGTCTTTCGTTTTTTGTTTCACCGCGATGGTCTGCGTGAGGCGCCCCGCGGTGACCCCCGGCGTCGCGTCGACGACGCGCAGCGCGGCGAGCGTCTCGAGCGCGTCCGTGTAGACTAAGCGCCACGCGCCGACGAGCCCGAGGCTCGCGTCGGCGTTTTCGTCGTCGTCGTCGTCGTCGTCGTCGTCGCCTCGCGTATACGTCGCCTCCAGCGCCGAGACGCGCTCGTTCAGCGCCGCGCGCGCTTCCGCGCTCTCCACGCGCAAGCCCCGGTCGGTCAGACGCGCCGCGCGCATGAGCGCGGTCTTCGCGACGTCCGCCTTCGCGCGTCTCGATGACGTCGTCTCGTCGTGAACAGCGCTCGACGCGCGAGCGGTCTCCGAGAGCGCATCGTCCGACTCCCGCTCGGCGCGCGCCTCCGACGCGCTCGCCGTGGTCGCGTCGCGCAGAGTCTCCCGCCAGGCATCGATCCACAGCTGCGCGTCCTCCGCGCGCGATGTCGCGCCGTCGGCGTCGTCGCCGCCGGGCTTGGCGCGAGCGCGAAGCGACGTCGACGACGATGACGTGGGGGCCTGCGCCGAGCGTCGCGAGCGTCGCGCGACGGAGGGGGCTGGGGTGGCGCGAGGCGCGACCCGCGGGGGTGCCGCGCGCGCGAGCGAGCCTGCCATGGGCGCGGACGAGCGAAGGGACGGTTCGACGTCGGCGCGACGGGGAACTGGCGGTCCCGCGCGTTTGTCGCGAACCGACACGCGGAAAGAAAAGACTGGAGCGGCGCGAGAGCGGCGAGCAGTGCGAGCCACGAGCGCTGCGAGCGTTTCGCATTCGAGCACGGTGGTTCAGATCCGAAAGTCGCGTCAGCAGCGCGTCGCTTTTATTCGGGTCGGCTCTTTCGCGGATGTCACCACAAACTGTTTGCTCATACGAGCACCGGTACACACACTGATGCGTTCAACACGGAGCTTTAATGTGTTCTACATCGCAAGACGTTCGCGCGTTCTACACGGGAAAGACCGACCGCGCGCCGGCCACACTCCAGGTGCGCGTCGTCCGGACGGACGCGCCGGTCGAACCCGTGGGATCGATCAGCGCTCCGCGTCGAGCGCGTACCCCCGCCCCCCGCCTGTCCGGTCCCGCTTCCCCGCGCGGAAACGCACACCGCGCGTTCGGTCTCGCCGAGGTTTTCTCCCATGACGCGGAGGCGTGTCGCTTCCGACGCTCGCGGCGACGACGTCGTCGGGGTCGGGACGTTTCCCGAGATGATGCGAGAGATGGTCGGCGAGAAACCGATACCGGCGCCGAACGCGCTTCGGGGGTACATCGCGCCCCCGAGCGCGAATAAAGTGTTGGGGTACCGAGCGTGGTTCGGGGCGATCTTGCTTCTGGAGTACGCGCTCACCTTGAAAGCCATCGCGTCGTTCAAGGCGTACGAGACCCGGAGCGTCGCGGAGGTGAAACTCCTGACGCACCGGTGGGTATTCATCGCCCTTTGCGTCGTCATCGACGCCGTCGTGCTGTGGTTCCTGAACGCGTTCCCGGGTGTCCCCGAAGCGGGCCTGGCGCGCCAATCAGAAAAAGACGCGGCGCGCGGCGAACATCGGAGGCGCTCGACTTCCCGCGTCCAAGACGCGTCGAACGCCGCGCGACTGTCTCGTCGGCTGCGCGTTCCGCAGTACGTGCCGTTGCTGGTGCGACACGCTCTGAAGATATTCAACCGCGTCCCGACGATAGCTTCGACGTTGATGGGGTCGCCCTGGGGCCTGTACCACGGATTCACGCAGGGGCAAACGCTGATGATTTTGCTGAACCCGACCTTCAACAACGTCGCCTTCGGCGGCGGGAACGGCGCGTTCTTGACCGCGCAATCTATGATCAACGCCGCGTTCGTGTTGACGGTGTCGTATCTGAACCGCGACGCGTACGCGTTGTATCCGGACACGATGCGACGCGATTTCCATCGCGACTGCGGCGATAACTCCACGTTTTACACCGTGGTGTTGCCAATCGTCGTCGCCGCGCCGTTCGCGTTTGCGTTCTTGTTGCAGCACGACGCCGCGGTCTCGGGGCTGGAGTTCATGTGGCGCGTGTATTTCGGCGAGCAGGCTCAGCTCGGGAAGGAGGCCGGGCTCGAGTCAACACCTTGGATGATGCGCCGCGTCGCCGGAAGATTGAGAGGAACTGCGAAATGCGTGATTCCACTCGCCTTGTCGTTGATCATCGGAGCGGTGGCGCACGCGTGCTTCGATGACGCTTTCGATGCGTACGACGCGCCGTCGATCTTACGCATGGCACTCTCGATGGTGTGCCTCGTGGCGTCGGTGATGGTGCCCGGGAGGCTGGCGGACGCGTTTTCGGCGAGCCCTGAGGGCTTGCGCGAGTTCAACGAAAACGTCAGAAACGGTGCCGAGAAGGCGGCTTTCAAAGTCGCCGCGTCGTACGCCGCGACGAGCGCCTTGGCGTGTGCTCTGGTCACCGGAGGGAACATCCTCGGTATCCCGACTCACGCTGTCACGAGCATCGCAGTCTATGCGTGGCTCCCGGCGTGGGGTATCGTCGCCGCATGCGCCTGCGCGGTGACGCCGAGCCCTGGCGTGCCGCGTGCCGCGCGCGCGGCAGCGGCGGCTGTGGCCATGGCTGTAGCTGGGCTGGTCGTCATCGACCCTCGCGCGATTGAATACTTGGTCACGTTCGCGCGCGAGCAGACGACGAATTGTGCCGTTGCGCTATCGCTCGCGTACTTGTGCGCATTGCACGCGGCGAACGCGTGGTCCATCCATGCAAAAATCCTTTTTGAGGACGCTCCTGGCGGAATAGACGAAGAGATGCAAGAGAAGTTGTGGGTCGAGGCGACCAAGTCCGGTTTGCCTCGGGCCCGAAAGGGTCACTGGCAGCCAGAAGATTTCGAGCTGGATCCTTCTCGGTTCGAAATGCGTCCGCGAGATCGCCATCTGAGCCTGGACGATGCGCGGTACGCGTTTGTGCCGCTGTCGCGCAATGTCCGAGATGGCACGGGGCGCGAGAATGCATTCGCGGCTCTTCGTGAACCGTTCGCCTCAGCGCGTGACGTGTCAGTGTGTCGCGCTCAAGGCTGCGGCGAGCCCGTCAAGAGCAGCGACGTGCTCGCTGAAGGCCTGAACCTCTGCGCCGAGCACATGGTTGCCGAGGAACCGTTCCAGTGCGAACTTCGTGGCGGCGCCTCGCTCTTCTGCGTGCTGTGCCGTCGCGTGCACGCGATGCCTCGATGCGGCGACCGTGAGGACGATGATATACGGTACACGGATTCGATTCACGCCTCTATAAACGAGATCCGTGCGTGTGCAGCGGCAGGCAATTCAGCTGCGCAGCGCGTCACGGAACCTTCGCTTCATACGAGAGATGTTTCGATGCGCGCGTGGTACAAAACCGAGGAAGGTCCCGTCGAGGCGACGGCGCGCATGCGCGACGTGGTTGGCGATTTCGCGTCACTGCAGCCCGGGAACGCTCGCGTGCTCCACGCCGAGGTCACCGCTCGCCCGGGATGCACTTTGCTCACCGTGGATATCGCCGCCTTGCTCGAAGAGGACGACGCCGCGTCCCAATACGATGCGAGGAACGACGTCGTCGACGGCGACACCGGCTCGGGCGACGCGCGAGACGAGGCGATTTCGCGAGCGTTGGCGGACGCCGGCGTCCGGAACGGCCTGCACGGCGTTTTGGATTTCGAGATCACGGGCGGCGGGGGCGGTGTGCCTTCCGAGGCGCGTCGGCGGACGCTTCGCAGGTTCGCCTTTGACGGCCGCAACCGCACGTCGACGACGATGGAGCTCGAAATCGCCCCACACTTTGCGCACTTCGCGCAGTTCCAGCGGTTCGGACTGTTCGGCGCGGAGAGCGCGACGCGCGGCGACGACGACGCAAACGGCGGTTTAGACCCCCGCGCGGATGATCGATTGCCGGTGCTTCGCTCCGATCGATACGACGCGCTGACATTGCCCACCGCGCCTGAGGGGTTCGCCTACGTGCTTCGATGCGGCGGGACGTACCTCCCTTTACTCGCCCCCTGGGACGCGAACCGCACCGCCACATCTACGCTGCACGCGCCGCCTTCCGGCGCGGAGGGTCTGGGGTTCATCGAGTTGATCGCCTTGCAAGATCTCGAAGAGCACGATGTCGACCTCGAGGACGGACCGGTGAACGTCTCGGGGCGCGTGGACATCTCGCCTCTTCTCTCGAGCGAGGTGTTCATCACCCCGAACGCCAGGCTCGCGGCTGAGCTGGGCGATCCCGTGACTGGCGCGAAACCCGAACACGCGCCGATGCTGTTCAACATCGGCGCGGCGCTCACGGGGCGCGCGAGCGGCGCGGTGGGCGGTGCTTCCGGGCTAGACGGACACTTCCGCTTTGCTGGAGATTCGGACGACTCAGAAAGAGTTCGCGATGAGGCTGTGTTCCACGCAGCCTGCGGCGCCGCGTCGATGGGGTGGTCAGTCGCCGTCGGTCGCATAACCGCGAACGTGGAGGTGCGTAGAAACGGCCTTCCCTGGTCTTGCTCGCGTGATGAATACGCCGCTTGGATGTCTGAAAGTCCGGACACGGCGACGGACGAGTACTCTTCGGACGGCGGGTCTCGAGGTGGATCTCGCCTGACTGATGTGACAGGAATACTTGGCACGCTCGCGGGCGCCGCGACGTTGATGCGCGCCGCGTGTAGCTCGGGAAATGCCTTGACCTCGCGAGTGGTGATCGCGTGGGTGATTCGCAACTTTGGCGCCGTCGTGGCGGGCGATTTGCTTTCCGTGGGCGACGGCGGCGGCGTCGGCAACGACTGGACGCCGTTACACGCCGCGGCTCACGCCATCGCGCGTCGCGCACGAGAATCTGCGGCGCTGGAGTCGCAGCTCGCGCGTGCGCTCGCGATAATAGAGATGGTCACGCGAGGTGCCTCGCGGTCCGTCTGCGCGGACGTAATCGCCACCGCCGACGAGGTGATCGGCATGCTCGCCATTTCCGGGGATCCTCTGTATTGGGTGCGGAACTCCGCCACACGCGCGGCGGCACCGTCCGAGGTGCTTCGCGACGCCGGCGACACGGGATCTTCGACTTTCTCGGAACGAATCGCTGCTTGGCGGACTGGCCGCGAGCGCGTCGCCCTGGACGAGCGCATCCTCCAGACGCTCTCCGTGGCAACGCGCAACGCGGTGGGCTTTCTGCGGAGCGTGACGCCGCAGGAAAAGCCGCTCCCGGTTCACGAGCACTTCACCGCCGCCGCTTCGTTTTCGGCGTTCGCGTACGACGGATCGAAGGCGTCGACGATGACTGTCGCGCTGCTGTCACCCTCGTCGTCTGTATCGTGGGACGCGCTGCGCGCGCGCGCGCTGGACGACACGCGAGGCGACGTGTCTTCCGAGGAGGCGATGGATTGGTTGCGCGCGGGCGCGCCTTCCGACGGGTTTCCTGTTCCGTCCGCGGAGGAGATCATGGCTCGCGACGTCGGCGTGGAGGCTTCCGTGTTGTGCACGGCGATCGACGCGGCGATGATGACATTGGTCATCGTACCGACCATGCGGTCTCTCGGGTACGGCGCCCTCAGTCCGTGCAGGATAGGCTTCGTGTCGTTGCAGTGGCTGGCACCCGCGGCGTGTTTCTTCGCGCGCGCCGCGACGAGCAAGTCGAAGCGGCTCGGGTCGGAGCGCCGTTTGACGAATGAGCGGGTTCGGCTCGTGGGCGCGGGCGCGCAGACTCTGGCGACGTATTTCACGAAACGGCTCCTGATCGGAGGTCCTGATCACCGTTCCGTGTGGCCCGTAGTGGTTCCGTGTTTGACTCGGTGCGCGCTGATGTTCGCGCAAGCCGTCGTTGTGCCCTGCGGCTCGTTGGCGAAGGAGACGCGCAGCGTTTTGCTCGGCGCGCTTGCGTGTTTGGCGCTCGTCGCGGACCCAAACGAAACCCTCTTTTCTCGCGTCCCGGGCGTTTTCGTTGTTTTTCGCGTCACGCTCATCGCGCACCTCGTCGCGCGGTGCGCGCGGTGGTGCGTCCCTAAGGTCGCGCGGACGCGCGTCGATAAGCTCGCCGCCGAACAGATGGTCGCGTTTGACGGTGAGGCGAAGAAGACCAAGTGAGAAACGCGTTCTCGTCGCCGTCGCGGATTAAACGGCGTACCGTCGACCGTCGTCGTCGCTCGTTTCGCGTTTCGCGTGCCGCTTGTTAGACTGTTATGTGTAGGTGTACGCTTCGATGCTTTGTAAATATAGCTAATGATGTGTGTTGATCCCGTATGATTCGATCCGTCTTCTGAAGGCTGCGGCGCGCCTGAACGCGATCCGTCGCCGAAACCGGAAAGAAAATTTCATAAAAACGACGTCACGCTTCTCCCCCGCCAATTTCGCCAACTCGAATCAGACGCACGCCGCGCCTGCCACGACAGGACGGCGCGGCGGGTCCGTTCATGCGACGCGGCGCGCGGTCCGCTCGCGCGCTTCTCGCGACGCTTCTCGCACCTGCGGGGGAACCAACCGCGGGCTCGGCCGTCCGCGGCAACATGACGTCCCACGTCGCCCGACGCGCGATTTCTTCGTGTCTCGCCCTGCGCGGAGACGGAAACGCCGCGCTGGCCGGCTCCTTTCGCGCGCGCGCCGCCCCCGGCGCGCCGTTCCACCGCCGCGCGGTGTCGCGCGCGCCCACCCCACGCCACGCCCGGACGGTGAAACTCGCCGCGGGCGAGTCTCTGCCCTCCGGCGCGCGCGCCGAGTCGGTCACATCCTCTGATTCTTGGCGCGAAGACGCGGCTCGTTGGGCCTCATCGCTCGACGCCGGCGCCGCCGCCGCGGAGGCAGAGACGCTCGCGGTTTTGATCGCGAAGCACGACTCTTTGTACTACCTGGACTGTGACCCCGAGATATCGGACGCCGCCTACGACCGACTGCGTGTGCGCCTGGAGGCGCTGGAGGAGGCGCACCCGGGCGCGAGGCGACGCGACAGCCCCACAAAACGCGTCGGCGCGCCGGACGCGCCTTCAAACTCCAAAGCGGACAAAGACTCCGTTTCGAAAGAAATATCCGGAGAGCGTCTTCCCTCTCTGGCTCGCGTTTCGCACGTCGCGCCCATGCGCTCGTTGACGAACGTGTTTTCCAACCAAGAGGCGCGTTTGTGGGAGCGTAAGCTCCGGCGCGCGCTGGGCGGCGAGTGGTTCGACGAAGAAAAAGAACCGCGAAAGCCCGCGACGGGCAAAAGCCTTCGCGAAACCTCCGTCGCGTTCGTCGCCGAACCCAAAATCGACGGCGCGTCCGTCTCCGTGACGTACGTCGACGGGCGTTTAGCAAGATGCGTGTCCCGCGGGGACGGGCTCGTGGGCGAGGACGTCACGAAACAGCTCGCGGGATGCTTAGGGATACCGGAGACGCTGCGCACTTCGACTTCGGAAAAAGAAGGTTTCACGGACAAAAAAATCCCCGGGTACCTGGAAGTGCGCGGCGAGGCGTACCTCGCCGACGCCGATTTCGCAAAAGTCAACGAACGACGGCTCGAAGAGGGCTTGGTTCCGTTCAAGAACCCGCGGAACGCGGTCGCGGGCGCGATGCGGCGCCTGGACCCTCCTTTGGGCGACGGCACGGACGCGGGGCCGTTACGGTTCGCGGCGTACGCCTGGGGCGCCGTGTTCGAGGATCCGAAACGTCTCGACGACGACAAAGAAGTCGTCTCCCGCCAAGTTAAAAACGGCGACTCCTTCGCCGACGACGACGCGGCGGCGTTTTGGCGCTCGCAGCGCGAGTTCAAGGCGTTCGCGGCTCAACTCGGGTTCGACCCCGTGCCCACGCTCGCGGAGGGGGACGGCGTGGACGCCGTGCTTCGCGCGCACGAGACGCTCGCGCGGGAGAGGGAAGAGTTGGCGATCCTTCTCGCCGACCGAGTCTCGGACGACGACGTCGACGAAGACGCCGTCGTCGCCTCCGCGCCGAAGAATGACAAAAACAAAAACAAAAACGAAAAAGAAAAAGCCGGGTACCTGGAAGACCAAAAGAAAGTCTCCTCGCGTTCCTTCGGGTACGCCGTGGACGGCGTGGTGTACAAAGTCGACGACGCGTCGTTACAACGCGCGCTCGGGTCGGACGCGCGCGCGCCCCGGTGGGCCACCGCGCACAAGTTCCAGGCGGCCGCCGCGGTGACCACGCTCGCGTCCATCGACGTGCAAGTCGGCCGCACGGGCGCGTTGACCCCGGTGGCCATCTTGAACCCGCCCGCCGAGCTGGGCGGCGCCTCCGTGCGCCGCGCGACGCTGCACAACTTTTCCGACCTCGAGCGGAAAAACTTACACCGCGCCGTGGGGAGGCGCGTCCTCGTGGAGCGCGCGGGGGACGTCATCCCGCGAGTCGTCGGGGTGGCGGACGACTTTTTTGACGCGGAGGGAACGGAATACGACGAAGACAAACGCGCGGTCTTTACGTATCGCCCTCCAAAAGAGTGTCCTTCGTGCGGCGCGGCGGTGCGCGCCTCTCCGTTGCTCTCTAAAGGGAACGGCGTTACACAAAACGCGGCTGTTCTGCGGTGCACGGGCGGTTTGCGTTGCCCCGCGCAGGCGACGGAGCGCATCGCGCACTTCGTCTCAAGAGACGCGCTGGACGTCCCGGGTCTCGCCAAAGCGCAAATCGCCGCCTTTTGCGACGAAGAAGTTGTGACTTCGCCCGCGGATCTGTTCACGCTAAGAACTCGGTTCGCGTCGTTCGAAAGAAGCGCGGATTCCGGAACCGGCGGAATCGGCGACGACGACGACAAGACTCCGACAACAGACGCGCCGCGCTCGTTGGAACGAAAGTCGCTCCCGCCAAAGAGGTGGCTCTACGTCTCCGGTAAAAACAAAGGAACGCTCAAGGCGTCTTTTTTGAAGCTGTTCGACGCGCTGGATGAGGTGGCGTCCAGAGGCGTCCCGCTTTCCCGGTTCCTGTTCGCGCTGGGGATCCGGGGGGTGGGGCGGGAAACCGCGAACGCGCTGGCGCGGCGTTTCGTCACGCTCGACGCGTTTCGCGAAGCCGCGCGGCGCGAGGCGGAGACGCTCGTCGCGCGCGAGCTCGGTTCAACCGAAACGCGTCGCGTCTCGAACGAAGACGAAGACGAAGACTCTGCTACGCACGAAGACCGCTCTCTGTTGACGTCCATCGAGGGTGTCGGCCCCGCGGTCGCGTTTACGATCGGCGAGTTCTTCGCCGAGCCCGCGAACGTCGCCGCGCTGGACGCGTTACTGGCCAGCGGCGTGCGCGTGCTTCCGTTTAACGACGGAGACGAAAGAGATGACGAGAAAAAAAAAGTCGTCGACGCGCGCGCGTTTGCCGGTTTGCGCGTCGTGGTCACGGGCACCGTGCCTGGCATGACGCGCGCCGAAGCTTTAAGGGCTGTGACTGACGCGGGCGGAATCGCGCAGAGCGCGGTGAGCGGCAAGACGGACGTGCTGGTATCTGGGGACGGCGCCGGCCGACGGAAAGCCGAGGCGGCGTCTCTGCGCGGCGCGGCGGTCATTGACGCGCGCGCGTTTTTAGATACACTGTTCCCGGAGTCGCGGGACGAATGATGATGATCGAGCGTTATTCGGAGCTTGGGTTATAGCGTGGGTTATAGCGCGACGATACGTCGTATTCGTACGAGCTACGTATCTATAGCTACGAGTCGTCTGTGTGGTGCGTGAGAGTCGCGTGACGACCGATCGCGCCTCGAGGGACGATCCGTCGTCCGCGGTCCGTCCGGCGGCGGCGTTCGTAGACGAGTAGTAATACAATTGTAAAGGCGACGAAACGTCGTGCGAGTCTCGAAACGCGCCTCGACGCGCCGAGAAGAAAAAAGCTTTTTCGGAATCGAGCGGTCCTCCGTCTCTCGTCGCGCCCGCGGGACGTCTGCCATCTCGTTCCGAGCGCGTCGAGCGGTCGCGCCCCACTGTCGGCCGCGCGTCATGGAGATCCACGCGTTCAGGCTCACGCCCGGGCAGGACCTGAAGAAGTCGCTCCTGTCCTACGCCAAGGGCGCGAAGCTCGAGGCGGGGTGCGTGGTGACGTGCGTCGGGTCGCTGTCGAAGGTGTCCCTTCGGCTGGCGAACGCGGATGGCAAGCGCGGGTCGAACGAGACGGTGTCCCTGGAGGAGCGATTCGAGATCGTGAGCTTGGCGGGCACGGTGTCCAGGCACGGATGCCACCTGCACATGTCGCTCTCGGACTACCAGGGGAACGTGGTCGGCGGGCACGTCCTCGACGGGTGCGTCGTGTACACCACGGCGGAGATGGTGCTCGGCGAGTGCGTCGGGCACGTCTTCACGCGCGAGCGGGACGACGAAACGGGATTTCACGAGCTGGTGGTCACCACCAAGCTCGCCGTCGCGCCCCCGCCCCGGAGGCGGAACGGCAGCGGGGGAAGCGAGGCGTCTGTGGCGAGCGCGAAGGCCTTCGCGACGACTCGAACGGAGGCAGGGGAGGCGACCGCGGAGAGGCGTTCGGATCGAGACGCGCTTTCGAAACCGAGCGAGGATGGCGAAGACGGAGACGCCGCCGGGCGGCGCGACGGGAAACGGCGAGGGTTTTTCGGGTGGCTCGGCTCGGTGGTAGCGCCGGACCCGCCGGCGAACTACGCCACGGACGTGGGGTGAGACGTCGGAAGAGTCGTCAGCTTGACACCGACGAGGTAAATGACAAAATCAGCCGGTGTTGTTACAAGAGACAAAAAGCGCCAATCAGCTCGCCGCCGGGATGGCTCCCGCCGGGACGTCCCCGACGCCGGGCCCGTCGGCATCTTTAGCGATCTCCGCGGCGGCGCCCTTCGCTTCCTCTTCGGGAGCCTCGATCTCGGGGACTGTGAACCCCTGGTCCAGGATGTCGATGTTCTGCTGGCCCTCGTACTTGAACGGGCGTTTGCCCAAGATCTGCACCAGGTCGTGCCGCTGCAGCACCTCCTTCTCCAGCAGCGAGAGCGCCAACGCTTCAACCTTGGCCTTCTCCTTGGTGACCAGCGCGACCGTGCGCTTGTACGCGGCGTCCACCAGCGCGCGCACTTCCTCGTCGATCATGCGCGCGGTGTCCTGCGAGTACGGCTTCTGGAACGACTGGTCGTCTGTGGGAAACGAGAGCATGCCCACCTTCTCGTTCATGCCGTACACCGCCACGCGGTTGTACGCCATCTTCGTGACTTTCTCCAAGTCGTTCTGCGCGCCCGTGCTGATTTTCCCGAGCATCACTTCTTCCGCCGCGCGCCCGCCGAGTGTCATGCACATCATGTCCGTGAGCTGCTGCGTCGTCGCCAGTAAGTTCTCGTTCGGGAGGTACTGCGCGAACCCTAACGCGGCGGACCCGCGGGGCACGATGGACACTTTCAGAAGCGGCTCGGCGTGCTCGAGCATCCACCCGACGACGGCGTGGCCGGCTTCGTGGTACGCAACCGTGTCGCGCTCGACTTTGTTGACGACTTTGTTTTTTTTCTCCAGACCCGCGATGACGCGGTCGGCGGCTTGCTCGAAGTGCGAGAGCGTCACGGATGTCGCGGCGAGGCGAGCCGCCACGAGCGCGGCTTCGTTCACCACGTTGGCGATGTCGGCGCCCGAAAACCCCGGCGTGAGCGCGGCGAGCCGCTCGCTGTAGTGCGGAATCGCGCCGTCCAGCTTGATGTTGGAGAGGTGCACGCGGAAAATCTGCTCGCGGCCTTTGATGTCCGGGCGGTCCACGGAGATCTGCCGGTCGAACCGCCCGGGGCGCATCAGAGCTCGGTCCAGAATGTCCGGTCTGTTGGTGCCCGCTAACACCACGACACCCTCCTTCGACCCGAACCCGTCCATCTCCACCAACAGCTGGTTCAAAGTGTTCTCGCGCTCGTCGTTCCCGCCGAACCCGCCGCCTCGCCCGCGCTGCCTTCCTATGGCGTCGATCTCGTCGATGAAGATGATGGAGGGCGCTTGCCCGCGCGCCTGCGCGAACAAGTCGCGCACGCGGCTCGGCCCGACGCCCACGAACATCTCCATGAAGTCCGATCCGCTTATGGAGAGGAACGGAACGCCACTCTCGCCCGCGGTGGCTTTCGCCAGAAGAGTCTTCCCCGTACCAGGGGGGCCCACGAGCAGCGCGCCCCGGGGAATCTTCGCCCCAAGGTCTTCGTACTTCTTCGGTGACTTCAGGAAATCCACAAACTCCATGATCTCAGCCTTCGCCTCGTCGCACCCGGCGACGTCCTTGAACATCACCTTCTTCGCGTTCTTGTCCAGCGTGGAGACCGTGGCTTTGCCCACGTTGAAGATCCCTCCGCCCGCGCCGCCGCCCGGGCCGCCCATCCCGCCCATCCCGCCGACGCCTCCCATGCGCCGGTTAATGAAAACGAATCCGGCGAGAAGTAACAGCGTCGGCGCTAAACGCGCTAACTCAGTCGTCCACGCGACTTCGTTGAGGTACGTCACGGGAACAAACTCGTGCGGGTCTACTCCGAGAAGCTCCTGCGCCTCCTCCATCTTGCGCTCGAAGCTGTCCAGGCTGCCGATGTTGAACGCGTACTTCAAGCGCGGCGCATCCGCGCCGCCGGCGTTTGCGGCGAACGCGCCGCGGCCGGCGCCGTCGGCGTTCGCGTCGCGGCTCGCGCCGGGCGCTCTCGGCGAGTTATAGACGTACACCTTCGCTTGCGTTTTGTTGCTCACCTCGATGCGGTCCACCAGGCCTTGCTCGAGCAGCGTGGTTTTGAACTCCTGGAACGAGATCTCGCGCACCTCCGAGCCGGCTCCGAGAAACGCGCCCGCCGCGGCGACGAGTAAACCGGTGGCCACCGCGTTGGCGACGGCGGGGTTGGAAAACAGCTCGCCGATGGTCTTCGGGCCGCCGTCTTCGTTGGGTTTCTTACCGCCGTTACCGCTCGAACCCCCGCCGCCGCCCTCGCCGCTCTCGCCTTTACCCGAACCCCGCTTCCCCGCGGACTCGGGGTCGCCGGGCTTACCCGGCTTGGACGGTTTCCCTGAACTACCCTTGGGCTTGAAATGTTCCCATCCCCCGGAGCTCTTCTTGCCTCCGTCCGCGCAGAACCGGGCCGCCTGAGAGCGGAGCGCCAGGAGCTCGTCGCGCGCGGTGCGCGCGACCGCGCGCGTGGAAGCCGCCGCGGCGGCGGCGGCGGCCGAGGCGCCGAAGTGGACGCCTCGGGCGCCGACGACGCCGGACGACGCGAACCCCGCGGCTCTTTTGACGGAGTGCGCCCACGCGTGCGCGTGAGGGGCGCCGCGAGCCGCGGCGACCCCGGAGAACCCGGTGGCGCTCGCGACGAGCGCGTTGGTGAGCTCCGCGGCGATGGCGGTGGTGTCCCCGCGCGCGAGCGCGCGTTTCACGACCCCGGCCGCGGACCTCATGTCGGCGCGAGAAACGGCGAGATCCGCGCGCAGTGCACGCGTGGTGGTGCTTTCCTACGCGAAAACCCGAACTCGGTTCAAAACGAGGGCGCGTCGCTGGTGAAGCTGCACCACGTCACCGGGTCGCCGTGCCGACCGCCCGAGCGGGCGCGGTCGAGGGGGGCGTGAAGACTGTCGCGTCGCGTGCTGATGCGCGCGGCGAGTCTGAGGCCGAGGAAGATATGAGAGCACACAACCCGAGCGCAGATTTACAGCGTCGGATAGGCGTGACGTGTACGCCCCACGGGAAACCGAGTGCCGAAAATCGACGCACCGTCTTCTTCCGCTTCGCAGATCTGCTCCGTCACTCACTGCTACGCGCAGACAGATGCGGGCTCTGCTTCGCCGCGTCGTCGTCGCGTCTTGTCCCGCCGCCGCCGCGTCGTCCGCTGTCCGACACGCCGCGGTCCCCCTTCGCCGGCCGGCCGCCCCCTTCGGCCTCGCCCGAGTCTCCGCCGCGCGCCTGAGCCGTCGAGAACACGGTATGTCGACGATCGCTGCGCTCGGCACCAGCGCGCCCCTGACGGGCGACGCCGCGACCGCGTACGATGCCTTGACCACCCGCCTGAGGAAACTCGCCGACCTGGACGCCGTCGAGGCGACGCTTCAGTGGGATGAGCTCGTGATGATGCCTGACGGGGCCGCCGAGGCGCGGGGCAGGCAGAAAGCCGCGCTCGCGGAGCTGAAGCACGGGGAAGCCACCTCCGCGGAGATGGGTGCCGCCATCGCGTTCGCGGAAACCTCCGGCGCGGGCGAGGGATGCGCCTGGCGCGCCGCGAACATCCGCGACGCGCGCCGCGACTACGACGACGCCGTGCGCGTGCCCGCGTCGCTCAAGGCCAGGGAAGCTGAGCTCGGCGCGAGGGGCTACGCGGCGTGGCACAAAGCGAGGGAGGCGAACGAATTCGAGAGCTTCGCCCCCGTGCTCAAGGAACTCGTGGCGCTTCGCAAAGAGTTCGCCGCGGCGTGCGCGGACGAGGGCGTGAAGACGTACGACTACTTGCTGGACCAGTTCGAGCGGGGCATGACTACGCAGCGCTTGAGCGAGATCTTCGGGGAGCTCAGACGATCGTTAGCGCCGGTGATCAAGAACGTTCTCGAGGCGCCGCCGATTGAACAGCACCCGATTTTCGCCCCGGGAGCGTTTCCGGACGCGTTTCCCGAGGAGGCGCAGGAGCGTTTCTGCCGCGCGGTCGCCACGCGGATGGGCTTCTGCTTCGACACCGGGAGGTTCGACACGTCCGTGCACCCGTTCACGGGCGGGTCCGGGCCGTTCGACGTGCGCATCACGACGCGCTACGACGAGAGCAACTTCATGGACGCGGCGATGGGGGTGATCCACGAGGTGGGCCACGCGTTGTACGAGCAGGGCCTGAACAAAGACCAGGACGGCCTCCCGGTGGCGCGCGCGCTGTCCATGGGGATCCACGAGAGCCAGAGTCTGTTCTGGGAGCGGTACGTCGGCCAAAGTCTTGAATTCTGGGAGGCGAACCTCCCGGCTTTCCACGAGAACTTTCCCGTCGCGGCCGAACAAGGCGTGACCGCGCTTGACGTGTACCGCTTCGTGAACAAAGCCACCGCCGGTTTCATCCGCGTCGACGCGGACGAGCTGACGTACAGCATGCACGTCGTGTTGCGGTTCGAGCTCGAACGCGCGTTGTTCGAGAACGAACTCGACGTGGATGACCTGCCGCGCGCGTGGAACGAAAAGATGACCGAGCTGCTGGGCGTCACACCGGAGACGGACGCGAAAGGCGTGCTGCAGGACGTGCACTGGTCGGACGGCTCGTTCGGGTATTTCCCGTCGTACACGCTGGGCGCCATGTACGCGGCGCAGTTCTTCCGCACCGCTCGCGAGGAGCTCGGCGAATCGAAGTTCGACGACGCGATCAAAAGCGGGGACTTTTCGCTCGCGCGGAACTGGCTCCGGGACAAGATTCACGCCGTCGGATCGGTGTACCCGTCCGCGGATGAGCTCTGTTTAGCGGTGACGGGATCGCGACTCGACCCGAGCGTGTACGTGGCGTTCCTGGAGAAGAAGTACAAGACCCTCTACGGGCTCGAGTAGGGAGTTTCGTGAACGCTCCTCGAGCCGAAAAGAAGCGGAAGCGGACGTTCTATCGGAACGTCGGCGCGAGCGATCGATCATCTGCGCGGCGTTCGTGTTTCGTAACGGTTTCGATCGCATTGTCATCATGCTGGAGAAAAACGTCCGAGAGAAAACCACCTCTCCACCTGACCGTTTATTTTGTCGCGTCTCGGGCGTCCGGTCGTCGTGCGCGCGCGACGACCACGCGGCCGCACACCTCGACGCGCGTCGCTCGGTGACCCCGCGAGAACGCCTTCTCGCCGCGCCGGAGAGATGGCCGCGGTCCGAGGCGTCCCGCTCGCGCCGGAGGCGCGGTACCGCGCGTTCGCGCACCCCGAGATCCTCTCGGAAGACGTTCGGCGCCCCCCCGATGCCGGCGCGCCCCCCGCGGACGTTTCCGCGTTCCCCGAGCACATGCACGCGTACGCGGCCAACTGCAAGCGCACGCTGCACTATGCCGTGCACGGCACGCTCCTGGCGAAGCGCGACCGGCTGCTGCACGACCTCGGGCGCCTGCGCGCCAAGGCGCTGGAGATCGCGAGCGTCAAGGCGGCCGCGTCGCGGGAGGTTGCGAGCGTCGCCCACGAGGCGACGCAGCGCCTGGACGCCGCCGAAGCTCTTTTGCAGACTCGCGTGCGCCGCGAGGCGGATGAGCTCTCGAGGCAGGTGGAGGAGATCAACTTGCTGGCCGCCGAGGTGGACGAGGCGGTCGACGAGAACGCCGAGGACGAAAACGCCATGAGCGCGGAGTTCATAGGGAGGTTTCGCGCCATGTACGACAAGTGTGACCGGCTGGCGCGTCGCCCGCCGCCGGCGCCGGCGGATGCCGACCCAAACGCGTTTGAGAAGGAAGCCAAGGCGTTGACCAACGCGTCCGCGGAGCGCGACGCGCTGAAGCGGATCCTGGAGGCCAAGGACGCCATGATCTGGCGGCTCGTCGAGGAGAGAAGAGCGCTCGCCGAGGAGCTGAGGGCGCGAGTCGCGGCGGGCGGCGGCGGCGAAGAGACGGCGGCGGAGCCGCGCGCGAATACAGGTTTGCGCTCTTCCGACGAACCGACGGAGCGCCGAACGAAACAAACGAAAACGCAAACGCCGTCGGAGTCGACGGACCCGGCGCGGTCCGCGCGGAGCGCGGTGGGCGAGAGCCCCGCCGTGGGCGAGATCCCGGCGGAGGTCTCGGGGCGGGAAGGAAGCGACGAGGACGACCACCCGCCGGAGGAGGGGGACGAGGAAGAAGAAGAGGAGGAGGAAGAAGAGGAGGAGGAGGAAGACGCGAGCGCGTCGGAACCGTGAAACGAATACGTCTTTCATTTTTTTACCTTCGTACCCAAAAAATCACGCGCGTCCTTCGCCGCGTCTTCGAACGTCGAGTCTCGTCTCGACGTTCACGCCTTCTCCTTCCGCCTCCTGTTTTGGAACCACACCTTGATCCGGTGCGAAGAGATTTCAAGCTCGGATTCCAGACGGGAAACGTCAGCCGCGCTCGGTCTCGCGTCGGACAAAAAAAAGCGCTCCAGCGCGTCGCGCGTCGCGCCGGGGAACCGCCGCGCCGAGGAGGGCGTCTTTTCGTCCTTCTCCGTCTTCAGCGTCTTCGTCCCCGCCTTACGTTTCGGGGACTTCGGAGTAGGCGTGGCCTTCATCTTCGGCGTCGCCGTTTTCGCGCGCGTCTTCGTCTTCTTGGTCTTCGCAGACGTCTCGGAGGAACGCTCAGCGGAGCGCTTTTTCTTTTTCTTCGGACTGGCGGGTCCCCAGCCGCCCGTCTCGGCGTCCTCCGCCTCGCCCTCAAACGCCTCGCCCGTCCCGAACATCTCGTCGTTGAGCTTTCGGTAGTCCACGGGCGCGCGGCGTCGTTTCCCGAGGAGCACCTCCGGCGACTCGGCTTCGTCTCCGTGATCCCCCGACCTCGGATCCGACCCACTCGAGCTCCGCGCCGACCCGCTCAGAGGCTCGTCCTCGTCGTCCGCGCCGTCGTCGGAGAAACTCCCGCCGCCGCCGAAATCCTCGTCGTCGCTCTCGTCGCTCGCCCAGTCCTCTGTCAACAAAACGTTTTTCGAACTTTTCTTTTCATGCTTCGCCGGGTCGTTCGCCTGGCCCGGGCCTCGCTGCGTCTCGTCCAGCGCCGCTTCCTCGGGAAACACGTCGTGCCACGTGGCGGTGGCGGCGTCCACGTGTCGCGACGCGATGGCGTTGAGCGCGTAAAACGCGTCCACGCGCGCGTCGCAGACGCGGCACATCCAGTCGTCGTCCTCTCCGGTTTCGGCCAACTCTTGTTTGGTCACGGGCGGGTCTAAGCAGGACATGTGGTATGCGCCCTCGCAGAACCCGTCGCACAGTAAAATGTCATCGTCGTCGTCCGCGTCGCCTCGGCCGCAGGTGGCGCAGAAGATGTCCTCGGCGTCGATGCCCGAGTCGTCCGATTCGGATTGAACAGCGGCTTCGTCATCCTCTCCGTCCGAGTCGATGGTTTTTTTTTTGGCGATGCGTTTGACGTTCGCGTGCGGCGTTTGATACTCCAGTTGTTTGAACAGCTCGCGGACGCGGAGCTTAGCGGTGAAGATCTTCGCGCGCGCCTTGGCGATCTCGGCCGTGGGGCGGAGTTTCTCGCGGCTGCGAAAACATGTTTTCACGGGGTATTAGAGCGTTCGGTGAGTTTCGCGTCGCGGGTTTCGCGCCCGGACGGCGCGCGCGCGCGGACGTTTTATTCGCGCAGCCGGGAGTCGATGAAGGAGACCATCGATCCCGCGAATGGACAATCGTCGTTCGTCGTTCCGATCGAAGGGGTACCGCTCACCTCGCGCCTTTCCACCCGTCCATGTCGTACGCCTCGATCATGGAGAGCTGCTGGCGAATCACGCTCATTTGGCTCGCGATGCGGTTCTTGGCTTGCGCGAACTGCGGCGGCGGGGACGAGAGGTGCGAGATCGGTCAGCGGTGGCGTATCGCACGACAACGAACGGCGAACCGTCGTTCGTTGGCACCCGAAGAAGTGTGCCGATCCGGTCGAGCCTTCCGCGGAGGCTGACAGGGTCTGGTCGATGGGAATCGCCCGACGCCGTGAGCTCGAATCGTCGGCGCGCACCTTGTTGACGACGGCGTCGTCGTTCCCGCGTTTCGCGCCGCGCCCGCCGCGTCCTCCGCGACCGCCACGACCGCCACGACCGCCTCGTCCGCCTCCGCGCGCGACCGAACGCTCGTTCGCTTTCTTCTCCGGCTCAGGGGTGAAGGGCACGACCGCCTTCTTCTCTCTCTTGCCGTACCCGGCGCCCGAGCCTCGCGACGCGCGTCTCGGCGGGGTTCGCCCGACGGGCATCGCGAGCGGCGACTCTGCAGCCGGCGAGCGCCTCCGTGACGCCCGCGCGCCTGTGTCTACTCTTTCATTCAAATCTCGAGACGATCGAGACGAAGAAACCTGCAGTCGAACGAACTTCGGGTCGACGTCGCGCCATCCCTAAAGTCCGTCGTTTGTAGAACCCCAACGGCGGCTCTCGCGGGCACCACTCCATCGCGCGCTCTCGTCTCGAGAGACGTTCACGCGCGTTCGCTTCGCGGCCGCGAAGGCAAATCGCGAAGAGCATGTCCCGCGTCGTCATCGTCGGCGCCGGCTTCGGCGGCCTGGGGTGCGCGCACACGCTCGCCAACGCCGTGGCGAAGGATGCGACGAAAAGCGTCGTCGTGATCGACGCCAAGGACTGGTTCACCATCGGGGGCACGTGGGCGTACGCGTGGTGCGGCCGCGTGGACGCGTCGCAGACCACGTGGCCGCTGAAGGACGCCGCGCCGCAGCTCCCAAACGTGGACCTCAGGCTCAACACCACCGTGCTGAGCGTCGACATCGAGAAGAAGACGGTGACCCTGAGCGACGCGCCCGAAACACCGATGCCGTACGACGCGCTGGTGTTGTCCCCCGGGATCGTCGGGGACGCGTCCGGGATCCCCGGCCTGCGCGAGTGCGTGGACATGTACGCGCACGACCACCTGGAGAGGCAGAGAAGAGACATCGAGAGGATCATCGAGGAGGCGAAGGAGGTTTTGAAGAACGACGCTTCGCGCGACGAGACCTCCGGCGCCGTGAAGGCGGAGAAGAAACGAACGCTCGCCGTGACCATCGCGGCGACGCCGTATAAGTGCCCGGTGGCTCCCTTCGAGGCTGCGTTCGTGGCGGACGACACCTTCCGGAAGGCGGGCGTGCGTGAGGCCGTGCGCGTCGTCGTCACGGCGCCCGTGCCGTGGCCCTTGCCGGACCCCGCGCGCGACATCTTCGAGGCGTACCTCGCCGAGAAGGACGTCGAGTTTCGTCCGAATGCGAAGATCGCGAGCGCGACGCGCGCGTCGGAGTCTTCCTTCACCGTCGCGTTCCACGACGGCAGCGTTCTCGAGAACGCGTCCGCGGTGTGGGCGGTGTACCCCCAGACCGCGCCCGCGTTCATCAAAAACGCCGGCCTGGCGAACGCGTCGGGGTTCGTGCCCGCGGAGATCGGCACGAACCGAGTCGTGACGGATAAACCGCACGAGCCGGGGAGCCTTTTTTGCATCGGCGATTGCGCGGCGCTCAGCGCCTGCGGCAACAAGCCGCACCCGAAGGCTGGCGAGTTCGCGTGGCAGATGGGCGAGATGGTCGCGCACGCCATCGCCAACACGCCGGGGTACGAGCACTCGCGACTCGGCGCGTGCATCGCGGAGTGCGGCGGCGGCGCGGGCGTGCTCGTCGCGCCGGACTTCACGGAATGCGTCCGGGACCCTTTGAACGGCGCCCCCAAAGTTCAGGTGGCGGACAAGCGAGAGGGCGGCGAGGCGTACAAAGTGGAGTGGGTGGGGAAGTACATCACGAGACTCTTCGGGGACGAAGCCAGGAAGTTCGCGCCGGGCCCGGCGGCGTGAATCGTGGATCGTGAACGACGACTATTAGTCGTCGACGAAGACGAGCTTTGGATCGAGAGCGTTTCTTTTGAAGCTTTTGCCTTTTCCTCGGAAAACGTGTTCGCGCTCCCTTCTCCCATTTTTTTGCAGGCAGCGGTTCGGCTTCGACGAGAACGTACAATGCCAATTTAGCTGAGCATGAGGGCGTCCCGAGCGCCTGACCCACAGGCCTGCGCGCGCGAAGCGGCAGGAGGGGGTCGAGATGACGCGTCTCGGGTCGCCCTCGTCCCGATCGGGGGGCGGTTCCGCGTCGAAGCGCGAGGCACAGCGCGAGGTGCGTCCCTCGGAGCGCCCGCGACTTCGCGCGATCGCGTTTCACGCCGAGTCACGGCCGATATTTGACATCGTGCGCGACGCGTCGGCCACCACCCGGCCTCGACGTCGCGTCGACCGCGATGGACGAGCCCGCGACGTCGCGGCGGTCCCTCCGGTCGCGGCGATTCCCCGATCGAGCCCGACACGAGCCGCCCGCGTCGCGCTGTCTCCCACGCGCGCCCGAATCCGCCGTCCCCGCGGAAGTCCCCGCACTGACGTCTGTCTACCGCGCCCCGAACGTCTCCCTTTCGCATTCTTCGCATTCCCGAAACATCTCATCTCGAACGCGCGACATCTCGCAGCTGGAGGGCCTGATTCGGTGGGTGAACACGATGCCCGGCAGGCGGTGCATGACGTGCGCGGACCCGCAATCGCTGGACGACGGCGAGGTGCTCCGCGAGCTCGAGCGTCTGGCGCTGGACGGAAGCGGAAGCGACGGATTTGCCGGAGCTTCGACGGAGCGCGAAGACGGTTCCGTCGTCTCCGCTCTGCGGCGACTGCGGAGAGGCGGCGTCCGTCTCGACGCGCCGGACGAGCTCGCGCGCGGTTTCTGCGCCGGCGACCCCGAAGCGCAGGCGCACGTGCTGCGCGAGATAAAGGAGTTGTTGGAAACGCGCGTCGCGCGTGCCGACCCCACGCTCGTGGCGCCGGCGGCGGCGCGCGCCGAGAGCCGACGGCGCGCCGCCGACGCCGAGGCGCGCGCGGCGGCGGCTTCCGCGCGCGCGGCGGCGATCGCCGCCGAATCCAAACGTCGTCCTGTCTCCGCTCTGGAGCGCCTCTCCGGCGACGCCGGGCTCGATGCGCGCGTTTCAAAATCGCCGCGCGAGCCCACGTTCGACGGGCTCTCGACGCTGCGCCGGCTGGCGGGCGAGCCGAGCGACGACGAGGACGTCGAGGACGACGTTAACGTTAACGACTCGTCTCGAGACGCGCCGCCTGTCCACGGAGACGCCTCTCGGTTCGACGCCGACCCGGGGAGCGAGACCGGCTCGTTGCGCGACTGGGGCAGAGACCCGAGAGACCCGACAGACCCGATGTCGCGCGACGACGCGAAAACGAAAACGAACCGTTTGAGCGGCGTTTCCACCGCGAGCGCGTACGCGGCGGCGGCGGATGCCGCCGAGGCGGCGGCTCGCGCGTACGCGTCTCGCGCCGAGGAGGCTCGTCGCGCGCGTTCGGCGTTCCTAAACGACGAGGCTGCCGCTCGTCGCGCGGCGGATTCCGAGTCTCCCGAGTCGGGAAGGGGAAGGCTCGCGACGTCGCCTGACGCGAACGACGCGCGCCGCGGGTTCAGAGGGGGGACGCCGCCCCCGGCGGACGCGGCGTTTCTGCCCACTCCGCGCGACTCGGCGCAGGCGTGGAGCCGCGGCGGATTGAGCCGCGTCGCGCGTCTGACTCCCGAGCAGCAGGACGCGGTGGTTTGGATTTTGGGTCTGGGCGTGTCCGTCGCCGGCGCGTCCGTCGCGGGCGACGTCGTGGTGGGCCTCCCCCGCGCGACGGGCATCCAGGCGGAGATGGCCAAGGGCGCGCTTCTGTGCCGGCTGGCGGAGACGCTCGAGGGCACGCACCTGGGCGAGACGCACCGTCGGCCGAAGGTGAAGGCGGAGGCGACGCACAACATAAACAAGGCGCTCGCCGTGTTCCGCCGCGCGGGGCGTGTCGCGCCGAGATACCTGTGGTCCGCCGCGGAGCTCGCGGAAGGCGACGCGAAGAGCGCGTGGGGCGTGCTCTTCGACATCCGCGCCGCGTACGACGCCGGCTTCGAGAAGAGCGCTTCGAAAAAGAATTCTCCGAATACGCCCGGCGGCCGAGTGCGCGGCCGCCGCCTGCGCGTCACGCCCCGCGTGGACGCCAGGGGGGGGGCATACGGCGATCCCGGGGACGTCGTCGCCGCCGAGGCGGGAGAGGGGCGGCTGCCCCGGACCCCGCCGCGCGCCGGAACGGGCGCGCCGTTTCGCGAAAGAAACGCGGACGTTTCTTTCGCGTCCAGGGGCGAAAAGTCGGCGACTTTTAAGTCGCCCAAACACGGCGGCTCATCTGGTGTGGCTTCCTGGCGCCGCGCCGCGCCCGGCGTGCCGCTCACCGCGCGCGGCCTGCCTTCGCCGCTGGCGCGCGCGGCGGCGAAGGTGGCCGCCGCGCGCGCGAAGCGCGTCGCGCGGCTGATGGGCGACGCCGACCGCGCCGAGAAGACGGCGAAGATCCGTCGCGCCGTCGCGGCGGACGCGGCGGCGACGGCGACGCGCGCGGCGTTCGAGGCTGCCGCCGCGGAGGCTGAGCTCGAGGCGGCGGAGGAGGAGGAGGCTCTTCTCGCGCTGGAGGCTGCCGCGCGCGCAGACGCCGCCGAGCGCGCGAAGATGCGGGACGGCGCGGCGGGCGCGCGCTTTTCGCGCGGCGGCGCCGTGAAAGGCGCTCTGTCACGCGACGCGAAGGCTCGCGCCGCCTCGGCGCGCGCCGCGCGTCCGGACTTTGTCCCCTCCGGCTACGTCTCGCCCAACGAGAACGCGCGGCGCCGCTCGCGGTCGCTCACGCGCGACCGCGACAAGGACGCGACGCGCGCGGAAAGAACGCGGACGACGTCCCCGTCCCCGCGCGACGCGGCGGCTTCGGAAAACGGGACTGCGCGCCGCGGGCTCACGTTTTCGTCCGCCGCGCCGAAATGCGCTGAGCGCGCGGATTTAATCGACGTCGAGCCTCCTCGAGCGAAACAGCCGAAAGCGAAAGAGACGGAGCATTCGCGCGTGGCGTCTTTAGCGCGTCGCGCCGCCGAAACCGCCGCGCTCGCCGGAGCCGTCCCGGTGGTGTTTGAGTACCGCGAAGGGCCTCTTCCCGCGCCGCCTCCGTCCGCGGAGCGCGACGAGGAGGTTCGTTTATGGCTCGCGAGTTTGCGTCTGAGCGTGCTCCCGCGTGAGGAAGAGGCTGACCTGTTGAGCAACCCGCTGCGGAACGGCACGTTGCTCCGCGACGTGATGACGGTGCTCGTGGGCGCGCCGCCGCTGACGCGCCGCGAGCGGAATCCGCGCACGCTCGACCAGGCTCGTCTCAACGTGGAGAAGGCTCTGGCGCCGCTTCGCGCCGTCCCCGGCGCCGTCCCCCCCGGTCTCACCTGGTCCACGGAGGGCGTTTTAAAGGGCATCCGCGAACACACCTTCGGTCTGCTGTGGTACGTGAAGCGCGCCGCGCTCGGGCGCGTCGCGGGAAGCGAGGCGCGCCGCAGAGAGAGCCTCGAGAGCGCGGGGATCGTGGAGAACGCGCGCGAAGGGCCGCCCGCGGCGGGCGCGCTCGGCGGCGGACTCGCGCGCGCGTCCACCCCGGCGCGGTCGCGGCGTTTGTTTGACGACGGCGACGAGAACGTTCTTTCTTCGTCGTCGTCGTCCCCGCCGCACTACGCCGGCGTGCCCACCGCCGAGGGAGGCGCGAAGAAACGGAGCTCTTCGAAGACGACGTCCGTGCCGGGACGCGTCTTCCGCTCCTCCGCCGACAACGAGAAAAACGCTTTAGCCGGTACGACGGTGGGCGCGTCGGCTTCCGAGTCGGTGAGTCCGTCGGATTCCTCCCCGCGCGAGTACGATTCGTCTCTCTCCGGCAGCGAAAAGACGAACGCGCATGGTGGTTTCGCGCCTTCGCTCGGGTACGAGGCTCTTCCCCGGTACTCCCCCGACGCCGTGCGGCGCCTGGAGGCGAGCACCGTCGCGTGGCTCGCGCGCACTGGTTTGCTGGGCGACGAGGCGACGGTTGCCAAAAAGTCATTCGTCGCGCTGTGCCCCGCGCTCGCCACGGGCGTCGCGCTCTGCGACCTGGTCACCGCCATCGAGGGCGTTCCCGTGGTGGGCGTCTTCCGCAACCCCAAGAGCGTCGCCACCGCCGAGGCGAACGCGCGACGAGCGTGCGAGCGGCTCGCCAGGCACAAAAACATGTCACGAAGGTTCCTCTTCCGCGCCGACGACGTCGCGGCGGGCGTGGTGGGCGTTTTGCTCGGGCTCCTCGAGGACGTGCGCGTGTTCCACGACGGCTTGCCGCCCCGCGTCGACGGCTCGAAAAAGTGGGACTTAAACGAGCCCTACTGCCCGGAGACGACCGGGAGGTTCGGAGACGACGTCTCGAAAAACGGCGTGAAAACGCCCGAGACGCTCTTTTCGCAATTCGCGTCGCCCGCGCGGACGACGCGTTCGCTCGGGAAAAACGTGACGGACGCCCCTTCTCCATCCGCGGGGCTTTCCGCGGAGCCGTCGCCCGTCGCGGGCGGGCGCACCCGGGTGGTCGCCAGCGTAAACGACGGAGACGCGTCTCCGACTGGGAAGAAACCAAAGACCGCGCCTCGAAGCCCGCGCCTGGCGGACGCGCCCGAGGCGGCGGCACGCGCGGCGGCGGCGGCGCTGGCGGGTTGGCGCGACGGCGTCGCCAAGGACTTGGTCGCCGACGACGTTTCCTTCTCCGGGTTCAGGCCCACCATCTCGAGCGACTCGGTGACGTCCGTCGGCAGGGAACACACCTGGGAGTTTGGTTCGTTCCCGCGGACAAAAGCCACGCCGGCGGAGGTTAAGTTGAGAGAAGAGAGGCGCTCGGCGGCGAGGGCGGCGCGGGCGGTGGCCGACGCGTACTTAGCCGACGCCGCGCACGCCGAAACGCCGAAACGAAAAACGAAACCGACCGGACAAGGGGGGGGGTCCCGCGAGCTCTCCACGGCGGCGCGCGCGCGCGCGGCGGAGCGCGCGCGCAAGGAGGCTGC
>ENA-OUOG01001277-OUOG01001277.1-marine-metagenome-genome-assembly--contig:-NODE-1277-length-29699-cov-5.128182_pt1 | contig 29699 bp, 7 predicted proteins | sample MGYA00248635_ERZ508505 | MGnify/ENA primary metagenome ERZ508505 (study PRJEB26176, sample SAMN06267871) | marine metagenome | isolation source: Saanich Inlet, British Columbia, Canada | place: Pacific...
TTGGATGGTCCCGCGCCAACCGATATATGCGGGTGCAGATGGAGCGGGATCCGCAGATGGAGCGGGATCCGCAGATGTCGGGTTCGCGAGCCGCACCGCCGCGTCGAGCGCGGCGGGGAACGCGCTCCCGTCGCGTACCTTCGCGTCGCCGAGCTCCGACAGTCACGCCCGACCTCGACCTTCGCGCGACGCCGCGCTCACGCCCCGCGGCGGCGCGTGTCGTGCGCAGCCGCTATGAAGGCGCGCGCGCACGAAAACCTCGTTTTCTCGTCATTTCCGTCATTTCCGCGCCCAAGCCTGCCGGGCGAGCCGGCGTCGACGGCGCGAACGCGGCGAGCGGCGCGTGGAGAGCAATCGCGTGTCGCGATGAGCTTTGTTCTACTATCTACTAAGCACTACATGCGTGTCTACGTGTCTATGTGCTAAAAAATAAAGCTACGCGCACCCATGGGCACAGAGACTCGCGCCGTCTCGCGGTGGTCGTCTCCTCTCACTTGCCAGGGTACACTTTCCCATGCTTCCCTCCGCCGAAGATGAGCGGCGCGCCTCTCGGCGCCTCGCTCGCCCTCGGAGGCGACTTTCCCGACTTCTCCGCGGCGGCGACTTTCCCTCCGCCCGGCCCGAACCGGCCCTTGAACTTTTTCTGCGCCCACGCCAGCACGGTCTGGCGGTTCTTCTCGCGCCGGTACAGCTCCCACATGTCCGCGGCTTTGTCCGCCTCGATCTTCTTCTTCAGCGCCGCCTTCTGCTTCAACTCGTTCTTGCGCTTCTCGATGTACTTGCGGTACCGGTTGCCCGCCGACGGGTTCGTCTTCCGTGTGACGTACACGTACAGAAGTACAGACACCACGAGCAGCGACCCGAACACGGACCCGAGGATGATCTCCAGCGCGTAGCTCTTGGGCTTGGGCGGCGAGGGCGCCGGCGGGGGAACAGGCGGCGGCGGCGAGGGAGGAGGAAGAGGCGGCGGCGGCGGCGACGGCGGCGGCGGCGCGGCGGCGTTGGTCAGCAAAGCCGCGAAGAGCGTCTCCGCGCCCGGCAAAGGCACGAACCGCGCCGCGGTCCGCGTATTGGTCGCCGGGTCGCTCCCTATTTCGCCGCTCGAGCCCTCCACGAGCCCGTGGTCGACCCAGCCCGTGCCCAAGGGCACGCCCGTGCCCTCGCGCGGCGCGGGAGGGAGGTCGTACCTCGGCGGCGGCGGCGAGGGCGCGGGGGGGGGAGGCCACGTGACGTTGGTGCCGTTGGCGAAAGAGCCGTTCACCACCGGGTTGGTGATCTGGTACTCGGCCCAGCGGTCGGCGGCGTCCGCCAGCGCCTCCGCGTTCTCCGCCTTCTCGCGCTCGCGCGCCGCGGAGACCGCGGCGACGGACGCGTCGAAGTACCGCACGGTGGCCACGCGCCCGAACTTGTTCGCGGGCTTCAAAGAGACGTCGAACCCGAGCGTGACGTTCGCGCCCTCCACGGCGGCGAGCAGCGCCGCCGTCGCCGCCGTCGCGTTTGCCGGCGCGCCGCCGAGCCTCTCCTCGGGCGCCGCGAGCGACTCGAGCCGCAACGCCGTCAGGTCGGACGCCAGTCGGTCGTCCGCGTCGTGGAACCACGCGTGCGTCGGCGCGAACCCGGCGTCGAAAAACGTTTCCGTGTCGAAGGAGAGCGTCCCGTCCACCGGGTTCGCGGCGACGCCGCGGAACGACGTGAGAAACGCCGCCGCGGCGGCGTCGGCGCCGTTGGCGGCGAGAAACGCCTCGCCGACGGCGTCCGGGTCGGCGTCCACGGTCACGGACGCGAACGTCTTCGCGTCGAACGCGACGCCGTCGTCCAGCGCGAGCGTCGCGGGGAAGCCCCCGCCGACGGCGACGGTGGGGTCGAGCGCGAGCGCGTCGAGCGCGACGCCGGTGGCTCGGAACGAGAAACCTCTCGCCGTCGCCTCCGACGCGCCGGGAACGAGCGACCGCGCGCGCGCCGACGCCGCGCGCGCCGTCGCCTCGACGACGCCGCTCCCGAACGCGTCCAGGTCCGCTTCGGTCATCGAAAAGCACCCGCTCCGCGCGACCGCGATCAGGTTCGAGGCGAGCGTCAGCGCGCACCGCGCGGAGGCGTCGGTGAGAACCGCGCGCTCGCGCTCGGCGAACGCGAACGCCGCCTCCTCGTTTAACGTCGTCGCCAGCGCGTCAAACGCCGCCGCGCTCACCATCCGCGGGTCGCCGGAGAGCGCGGCGGCGGCGCACAGGCTCTGCTCGACGCCGGGCGCCGTGCGCGCGGTGACGTCTCGCGCGGCGCCGATCACCGCGGCGACAATCGCGTGCGGCTCCGCCAGCGCGTCCAGGCCGACCGAGCAGCCGCCCCGCACGGCGACGCCGGGCGTCTCCGAGCGCCAGCTCCGCTCCGAGTACACCGCGGCGGCTCGCGCCAGCCGCGCGTGGTCGGCGACGCCCGTCCACGGAGCCACGAACCCGGCGATGAAGTCGTCCGCCTCCATCTTCGCGTAGACCGACGAAGGATTAGAGGCGTCCGTGTTTTCCGCGACTCGCAACAGCGCGCGTCGTTTCCCGGTCGAATCGGCCCCAGAAAAGGGCGGCGGCGACGGGCTCGGCGGCGGCGGCGGCGACGGCGGCGGCGCGAAGTTCGTGAAGTCAACCGTCGCGCGCGCTGCGTCGCTCGTCGCGCCTTTGTTGTCCGCGACCCGCACGACAACCTCGTTGTCGCCCGCGGGCAGAAGCGTCTCCAGCGCGTTGGAGCTCTGCGTCGCGCCGAGAGGCGTCAGCGTCTCGACACCATCGACGAACGTCACGAGGAAAAACGAGTACGTCAAGGGGTAATCCTCCGCGCGGTCGGCGAAGTCGAGCGCGCGGAGCGCAAACGCGCCGTACCCCATGGCGCGCCGCGCCGCGAGAGCCGCTACGCTCGCCGTCTCCTCCGGCGCCGGCGCGACCACGAGCCTTCCTCCTCTCGGCGCGGAGTTGGCGTAGACGTCGACGTCCGCGAAAAGCCCTTCCGCGGCGCCGCCGGTCGCGGTCGCGCGGAACACGTACCGCGTACCGGGGGTCAAAACGCCCGGCTTGAGCACGAGCGCGTCGTTCGTCAAAGGCGTCTCGGCGAGCGCCGCTAAATGCGCGGCGTCGAAAAAAGACAAGTCGCCTTCGACGCACGACCACGTCACGCCGAGGCACGCGTAGTTCGTCGCGTTCGTCGCGTTCGTCGCGTTGTTTTGATGCGACTCGGAAACCTCGAACCCGTCCACCGCCGTGCCGTTCGCGTGCAGAAAGTCGAACCCCGCGAAACCGAAACGACGCGCGACGCCGTCGTCGTCCGCTTTGAACCGCGCGCCGCAGCCGGAGACGGCGGCGCGAAATTGTACGCGTTCCGAGACGCTCGCGGCGCCGCTCTTGGGTCCGAACGCCCTCAGCGTGGGCAACGCGCCGATTTTTTCGTCGCCTGACCCTTCCGCGGTCTCGTTCACACGAACGCGCAAATACGTGGGCGTGCGCAGGACGGTCACGCGCATTTCAAGGGAGACGCTCCGTCGTACGTTCGCGAGAAGAGGCTCCTTCGAGACGGAAACCCCGAAGCGGTACGTCACGCCGGGCGCGAGCGAACCGGGCGGGAAGACAACCTCTTTTTTCCCCTCCAGGTAGGAAGACGGGAACCCGCCCTGCACGAGGTCACCGCAGGTCGTGCCGACGTTCGTGGTGTCTCCGCTGCTCGAAGCTGTATCGTCGGCGTCGTCGTTCGACTCGGATGACTCATACGTCGTCGAAACAAACGCCTCGCAGCTCCACCGGACCGTGAACGGGTACGGCGCGCCGGTCGCGTCGCGCGCGTCATCCGGGTCAAACGGGTCGACGCGCAAAACCACCGGCGCATCAGCGAAGAGATGCCGGTTCACGCCGCTCTCGGCCCCGGCTTCGATGGGACTAGACTCGGCTTGAATCACGGCGAACGAGTCACTGAAGAACCGAACGGGGTTGATCGCGAGTGAGGTTCGCAAACGCCAGCGGTACGTCTCGCCCGCCCTCAAAGTGCGCCGCGGAATGAACAACGCGCGGCTGGTACGCGTTTTGGCGTGCGCGTCGCGCAGAGCGTCGCTCGGGAAATCGGAGTTCGCCAGGACGGGGCCGTCGACGAGTTGCCACGAAAACGTCAAAGAGTCGCCCACCTCGTCCTGTCGCAGAGCAGCGCACTGGTGACTTGGAAGGTGCGCCTCGGCTTCGACGGTGAGGTCGTCCGCGCGACGCACGACGCGCGCGTTTCCGATCCCCGACACGCCGGTGATCCGCGCGTTGGGCAAGGGGTACATGGTCTTGTTCACGGAGACGGTCGCGGTGGCTGAGTTGCCGACGAAGTCCGTCACCTTGGCGGTGAACGTGTACACCACGCCCGGGTCGAGCTCGGCGGAGGTCAGGCGGACCACGGGGTACGACGCGCCGGGGTTTCCCGGGTTCGCCGCCGCCGCCGCGTTCGCGGCGTCGTCCAGAGCCTTGGTCACGGCGTACCCGTCCGTGGCGTCCGCCGAGACGGAGAAGGCGTACGTCAGCGGGCGCCCTCCGCCGCCCACGGACGCGGACGCGTCTAACGTGACGCCGTCGCACGGGCCGAGCGCGTCCGCGGCGCTCAGCGCCGCGAAGGGCAGCACCGGTCTCACTGGGTCGGTGATCAAAACAGACCCGCTCACGTAGAAGGAGTTCTCCGCTTTGTTCCGCACGACGTTTTGTTTAAACGCCAGCGCGTCGCCCGGCGCGGCGGAGGCGCGCGACCCGAAGTACACCGCGAGCGTCTTATCGTCGCTCCAGGCGCACGCCGGGGGCGAGACGCCGAGCGTTAAGGCGAGTTCCGCCGAGCCGCCGAGTTTCTCCACCGTGGCGTCGTCGAAGTACGTCGCGCAGGAGGTGTTCCGCGCGGGAGGCGCTCCTCCGCCGCCGGCGAGTCTCGCCGCGCGCGCGCGGTCCGTGTCGACGTCAAACACGATTTCGACGCGCGTCAGGTCGTCGGCGACGGCGGCGGACGCGGCGACGGGTGCCGGGCGACGGACGAGCTCGAGGCGGAACGGCGCGCCGTGCGCGAGCGTCCCGAAGACGCGCGGCGCGAGCCAGTACGTGCCCACATCCGAAAGGGAATACGTCGCGCGCGCCGTGGCGCGTTTGGACCCGCTCGCGCTCATGAGCTCCGTGACGTCCTCCGTGGACGCGAACAACAGCCCCGCGCCAAAGGCCAGACCGCCGGAGTCGACGTCCGGTTTCGTCCCGTTCGAGTCTATTGATTTAAAAATCTCGAACGTCAGCGCGCTCGCGAGCGCGGCGCCGTCCACGACGTCGTTGCCGTAGGCGTCCTGCGCGGTGGCGGTGAAGGAGATGAGCGAATCCGCCACGCCGCCGTGCGCGCCTTTGCCGGCGGTTTCCAGCCTAGACGCGTCCGGCGGGCCGGGGGTCACCGTCAACGCGCGCGCGTCCATCGCCTCGACGCCGGACCCGGCGTGTTTCAAGTCGACGACGTACGCGCCGGCGGTGTAGGGCGTGAAATTCGCGGCGTACGTCCCGTCGACGCCATCCGTCGCGAGGGGGAGCGTCTTCGTGGCGGTCATCGTGGAGGCGTTACGCGTCACCGACGCGGCGCCGCCCTCGGCGGCGAAGCGCACGGCGACGGCGCCGGAGGGCGCCGTCACGCTCAGCTCGAACCCCTCGTCGCCGTCCACGTGCAGGTTGCCGAAGTGGTCGCGCGCCTCGACGACGAAAACAATGGGCGTTCCCGCGGGCGAGCCCTCCGCGGGCGTCGGCCCGCCCTCCGCGAACGAAGGCCGAAACGTGGTCACCGGCGGGAACACCTCGCCGGGGACCACCGTCACCGTCTCGCCGCGCGTTTTGGTCACGGACGACGTCCCGAGCTTCGCGTCGAGCGCGTAGTCGCCGCTTTTAGTCGCCTCGAACACGAGCTCGTACGAGCCGTCCTCGACGTTCTCCAGGGAGGCGTCGAAGACGACGTCCGAGCCGTTCACGCCCGTGAGCGTCGCGGAATACGTCTCCGGCCCGAACGCCGCCAAGTAGCGCGCGTCGTTGCCCTCGGCGTCGACGCTGCGCACGCGGAGCGCCGAGCGCACGCCGGCGACGACGACGAGGGACGTCGCATTGACGTCGTAGTCGTCCGCGTACGCGATCGGCGCGCTGGAGTTCTTAACGAAGGCGTCCCCGGGAAGCGCCTCGATCGCCGTCGCCGACGCGGCGGGCGCGGCGACGGCGTCCGCGGAGATCACCTCGATCAATATCTCGCCTCGGGTGGTTGCCGAGACGCTCGCCCAGTTTCCCCCGATGGCGACGAAATCCGCCTCCGCGGGCCCGCCCGCCTCGATGAACAGCGAGTAGACGCCGGCGGTTCGCGCCTCGAACGCGATCGCGACGCGCCCCTCGCTCGTCAGCGCGACGCTCGTCGTTAAAGACGGCGTCGCGGCGACGCGCACGTAGTCGGCGGAGGGCGCGCCGACGGCGGCGCCGGAATCGTCTCGCACCTCCACGACGATCTCCGCCGCCGTCCCCGCGACGAAGCGGCCGCCGCTCAGGGGGTACGCGTTCGCGTCGGTGACGTCGATTTCCGCGAGCCGCGAGTCCAGCGCCGTCGTCTTGAACGGGTTCGCGTCCGTCGCCGGCGCCACGAGCACGTCCGCCGCGCTCGCCGCGACGGAGACCCCGTCCACGACGGCGACGACGCGGAGGTAGTAGGTCGCCGCGCCGGCGTTCGCCGGGGGCGCGTAGTACACCGTGTACACGCCCTGCCCGTGGTACTCCGAGCTCTGCTCGATCGCGGCCAGCGCCGTTGCCGAGGGCGCGTTCGCTTCCGATCCGGGCGTCGCCGAGAAGGCGAGGACGACGTCCGACGCCGCGTCGAGCGCGGCGTCGCGGAACTCGTTGCCGAAGGCGTCGAAGAAACGCACGTGCGCCGCGTTGGTTCGGCCGGCGCCGGCGTTTCGCGCGCCGGCGCCGAAGAGCGACGTCTTCGCGACGTCCGCCGTCGCGGGAGACACGACGGCGACGTACGGCCGGTTGGTCGCGGCGTTCACCAGCGAAACTTCGTCGTGGTCCACGAAGGCTATGACGAGCGTGCCGGCGACGGTCGCGGTGAAGGTGATCTCGAACGCGCCGTCTAAATAACTCGACGAGTGATTCACCGCCGCTCTGCTCGCGCCGTCGGAAGACGTCACCGTCAGCGTCAGCGCGCCGTCGGTCAAACCGCGCGAGTCGAACCGCGCGTTACCGAAGCGGTCGCGGAAGGTGAGGAAGAACGTCCCGGCGACGCCGGCGACGAACGGCCCGGGGTGGTACGTCGCCGAGCCTCTAACCGTCGTGTGCGGCAGAGACCGCGCCGCCGCCACGACCGAAAATTTGGTCACGTCGAACCCCGCCGAGCTCGCGTCCCCGAACGGCGTGAAGGAAAAGGCCCCGGTCTTCTCCACGACGAACGAACCGGAATAGGTTCCGTCGTCGTTATCCACAAGCGCCACCGCGACGTTGGACGCGTCCGTCACCTCGGCGCCCACGCGCGAGACGTTCATGGTCAAAGCCTCGCCGCCGGACACCAGCTCGTTTTCAAACGCGTCGCGCGCGGTGAGGTGCACGGCGTACGCCTCGCCGGCCGTCGCGTTCGGCACGCCCAAAGACACCGCGACGCACTTGGAGGGCGAAATCGCGCCGGGCGCGACGGTCACGACGCGCTTCGCCACGAGTGTCTCGCCGAGCGTCAGTCTTAAAGTCACGTGACCCGTGACGTTTGTGTCGAAGGATCCGTGATACCAGCCCGTGCCTAAACCGTCAGCGTCAATCACGGCAACCGCGGGCGCCCAGAAATTCACCGCCATCGCGTCGAGGCTCCCGATGGCGGAGAAGTAAAACGCATCCCCGTCCACGGCGGTGACCGCCGCGTTGGTGTTGTTCCAGGCGTCCTTGGCGACGGCGTAGAAGGGCGCGTTTTTGCCGGCGACCGAGCCGGAGCTCAGCAGCGGGCAGTTAACCTGTGTCGTGCCCGCGACCACGTCGTTGTCGCCGCACGCGAGAAGCGAGTGCGCCGCGGACGTCACGCCCGGGATCACAGTCATGAGGTACGGCGAGCCGCGAACGGGCGCGCCGCCGCGCGTCACGAAGACGGACCACGTCGCCGCCACGGTTGGTACGAACGACGTGACGTAGCGGCCGTCTCGGCGGTCTGTGGGATCAGGCGCGGGGACGACGACGCGCGCCTGCGTACCAGACGCGATGGTCGTAGGGTCGTACGTGCCTGTAACCGCGCGCGCCAGCACGACGAACGAGGCGCCGCCGGTGTCGAGCGGGTTGCCGTTCGCGTCGCGCGCCTCCACGACGACGGAGACGTCGTCGCCGGCGGCGGCGGGGACGGCGCTCACGTTCACGAAGCTCTCGTCGAACCCCTCGAGGTTGGGAGACTTGGCGACCGACTGCGCGGTGTCGGCCTCGCCGACGACAACCTCCGTGCCGAGGTAGCTCGCGCCGTGAGTCACGCGTTGCCCGTGCAGGAGCACCTGGAGGTCGTGGCGCCCGGGTCGCACGGCGACGTACTCGCCGATGTAGACGCCCTGGTGCGCGTCGTACGCGAATTTGGCCTGGACGACGCTCGCGGTCCAGTTCGAGCCGAGGGGCACCAGCCGCGCCTCGAGAATCACCGGCACGAGGCTGTCGTCCTCGTACGTCATGCGGTGCTCGGGAAGCGACAGGGCGTCCGTCGGGTCGACGAACGACCCGTCGCCGGCGTAGTTGCCGTGCGCGTCTCTGAGCTCGACGCGGAAATACGATTTGGCGCCAGTCTTCGCTTCGGACACCCCCTGGCCGGAGACGATTGACGTCGCCCTGGACGCCGTCGACGCCAGCAGCGCCATCTCCTTGCTCCCGGCGGAGCTCTGCGTTATTCGCCCGTCCGGCGCCTCGAACTCGACGCGCACGACGTACGCGCCCGCCTCCGTCGGGACGAGCGTCGCCTCGTACCACCGGGTGGGGGGAACGGTGGAGTCGTCGACGAAGCGCGTCAAGGCGAACTCGCTCTCGTACAGGCGGTTCACCGTCGCCACCACTCGTAAGCCGTCCTCTTCGAAGACGTGGTAGTCCTGCTTGTTGCCGTGCGCGTCTTTCGGGAACACGCGCATTGTAAGCGTTTCCCCGACGCGCGCGACGCCTTCCGCGGCTTTCCCCAGGTACTCCACGTCGACGTCCGCGGTGGGGCCGGAGTACACCAGCACCTCGTAGAACCCCGCGTTGGCGCCGAAGCCGCCGACGCCGCGAATCTCGCCGTCCACGAAGTTCAGGTTTTCGTCATCCGGGCCCATGCTCACGTAGAACGTGTGGTACCCGGAGACGAACTGCGTCACCTCCGCGTCGTACGTGCCGTCACAATTGTCCACCACGCGCCCGTGTTTATTCGTCGCCGATAACGGGTCGCCGTCCAGCGTGACGTTGACGTAGCCGAGCGCCACGTCGCCGGCGACGCAGGGCGACGAACCGTCCCAGCGGTAATCCGCCGACGTGGGGTAGCCCGCGCCCGAGTCCGTCACCAGGCGCACGGTGAAGACGCTCGGCGCGCCGGCGGTGGCGCCGAGGAGCGCGGGCCCCTCCGCGTTCGACAAAAGCGGGTTAATGTTCATGTACAGGGGGTTGATGAGCATGGAGATCTGCTTGGGTGAGCCGGGGAGATGCACGCCGTCGAAGAAAATCTCCACGTCCACGCTCCCGGGCGCGACGCCGCGCCACTTCGCGGTGAACGTTCCGTCCTCCGCCGGGCCGACGAAGACGCCCCCTTCGAAGACGCCCTCGTCCATGAACTTGGCGCGGCTATCCGGGCTCACAGATAAGCTCAAACGCGAAGGGTCGTCCACGATGGCGACGTTGCCGTCGTCGTCCAGCGGCGTGACGATCACGGGCAAGTCGACGCGCGCGGCGGCGCCGTCCTCGGTGCCGTACCCGGAAAACGACGCGCGCGTCGCCGCCGTGCGCCCCGTCTTTTGCTCAAACGCGCTCTTATCCGCGTTGAGCCTACCCGCGGAGCCGACGACGTGCGTCACGTTCGTGTTCACTATGTTGCCGGTAGAGATCTCGCGCGTCTCGTACGTCTGGTTCAAACGGAGCTTAGAGACGGTCGTGCCCGCGTGCGCGACGAGGAAGGACACCGCGTACGTGCCGTCGGTGTACGCGACGCCGGCGGAGGTCTCGCCCCCAAAAGGCACGAACGAGACGTTGACGGACTCCGCGGCGTACATGCGCGTGGTGCTCTCCCACTTTTCGCCCACGCGCACGTCCACGGCGACGTCGAAGACGTACCCCGCGATCGTCGGACGCATGTTGATCGTGCTGTGCTCGTCGCGAATCATTCTGCGCTCCAAAGTCAAGAGCGCGCCGTCGTCGACGCGATCGTTCCCAAACGCGTCGCGCGTCTGAACGCGCATCACGTTGATCTCGTTCACCGCCGCCTCCACATCGACGCCCGCGCCGAAAACCTTGAAGTGCGCCGGGCTCAGCGGCCCGGGCAAAACCTCTAAACGCATCGGGGTTCGCGCGATGGCGTTCCCGAGCGCGTCCGCGCTCGGGCCCACCGCGACGCCGTCCAGCTCGAGCCACAAATCGTACGTCCCCGCCACCGTCGCCGCGAACGCGAGGCGGAACGTGCCGTCCAGCAGGTTGCGCGTCGTCACGTCCACGCTCCGGACGTCGCCGGCGTCCAGGTCGCGGTTGGCGACGTTCGGCCGCTTCGCCATAGGGAGATCGGCGTCCGGCGTGGCGCGCAGAGACACGCGCAACGTCGCGGGCTCGAAAGGGTCGTACGACGCGTCGTTGTTCCAGGAGTCGCGCGTCTGGAACACGAACAGCGAGTCCGCTCCGGCGGCGAGCGGCACCGGATCGGCGCCGGCGCTCGCGTGCGAAACCATCGAGCCGCTCGTCGAGAACGTCACCGAGTTGGCCGCGTTCGCTTTGTCGGCGACGAGCGGCGCCGAGAAGGGCGACCCGAGAACGTGCGCCCCCCCGAAGGTGACGCTCAGCGTGTAATTACGCGGCGTACCGTCCGAGTCGTACAGCACGCGGTCGGCGCGCCAGGTCACTTTGAACCCGCCGCCGGCGGCGGAGGTAACGGCGACGGCGACGGCGCCGTCTGGGAAGGCGCCGTACGAGTCGTCGGCGGGCGAGATGGCCAAATCGAAGACGTCCCCGGATGTCTCCGCGTCGTCCTCCGGCTGAGGCGCGCCGTGGACGTTCACCGGGACGATCACGAACGAGTTATTGGCGCCCGCGACTCCGGTGACGCTCGCGGCGCCGCCGCGGACGTACGAAAGCGATCCATTCGTCGCGGCGCGCGTCGCGTTGACTGAAAACGGCGACCCGTCCACGGGCTCGCCGCCGAGGGTCACCTCCAGGTCGAACGCGCCCACCGCCGCGGGCGCGTCGTAGGTCACCGAGTACGTGCCGTTCCCGTTATCAATCACCTCTCCGTAGGACTCCGGCGTGCCCAGCGTCGAGGACGCCGCGACGCGCACGGCGACGTCGTCACCGCCGACGCCGCGGTCGTTGCCGTACGCGTCGCGAGCCGTCACCGTTAATAAACCCTCCGCGCCCGACGCGACGGCGGCGACGCCGTCGCCCGCCGCCGACGACGACGCCGCGTCCGAGCGCGAGGCCACGAACGTGACGCCACTGTGGTTCGCCGCGAGTACGCCGCCGATGAAAATCTCCAGCGTGTACGCGCCGGCGTCGTACGCGGTCACGGAAACTGTAAACAAAAGTGCGTCGGTCGAGCTCGTCAAGACGCACGCGACCGTGGCGTTTGCGGCGACGGCGTTTCCGCTCGCGTCGGTTTTCGTAAAGTTTACGTCGCACGTCGCGCTCGAGAGACCTGTTGAGTTTACTGAGTTCCCGTGCGCGTCGCGCGCGGAGAGCGTGGCCGTGCGTTCGACGCCGACGCGCCCGCCGAACAACGCGTCGCCGGCGAGCGTCGCGCCGGAGGTTTCCGCGTCGGCGGCGGCGGCGGAGACCGCCACCGTCGCCGGCGACCCCAACACGTGCTCGCCGCCGAGCCGCACGGAGACGACGTGCGTCCCCGCCTTCGTCGGCGTGAGCGCGACGTCGACGACGCCGCTCGCCTTGATCTGCGTCTGACTCAAAGAGACGTCCGAGTTGGACACCTCGACGCCGTCGACGGTCACGGAGACCTCGAAGTAGTCGGCGCCGTCGCCGGCGTCCGCGTAGCACCGCGCGTTGCCGAGCGCGTCCAGCGCCGTGACGCGCGTGGTCACCGTCGCGCCCGCGGTCGAGGCGGACGGGAACACGTGCGCGTCCGTGGCCACCTGCATGGTGGTGGCCGACGCGGAGGTGGCGCCCGCGTACGCGGTGACGGACATCGCGGTGCTGAACCCGTTGATGGACGCGCCACCCACCTGCACGTCCAGGTCGTACGTCCCGGAGCGCTCGACCACGTAGTAGGCGTCGTACGTGCCGTCCGCGCGATCGACGACGACGCCCTCGCCGGCGCTCAGGGTCTCGCCGGAGGCGCCGGCGTCGCCGCTCGCGAGCCTGGTGAACGCGATCGCGGACCCGCCGGTTGAGCCGCTGGGCGTGAGCGTCGCGTCGAACGCGACGCCGCCCGCGTGCAGCCGCGCGCCGTTCGCGTCGTTGGCGTAGACGGTGAACGTCGCGAGCGCGCCCGCCGTCGCCTCGCTCAAGCCGTCTCCGTCCGTCGCCGCCGCGGCGGCGTCGAACGCGCCGACGGCGGACGACGCCACCGCCTGGACGTCTTTCGGCGAGCCGGAGACGTGCGTCCCCGCGAGCAACACGCGGATCTCGTACGTCGACGCGGCGGTCTCGGGCGTCCAAACGCCCGTGTACGAGCCGTCGCCGTTATCGGTCAGAGTCACGACGGGCGCGACGACGACGCCGGCGGCGTCGACGACGGCGGCGAAAAACGCGTCGCCGCCGACGCGACGCGCGTTCCCGTACGCGTCCTTCGCGAGCACAGAGAACGTCGCGGGCTGGCCCACCGTCTCGATCGTGGAGGTCACCACGAGCGTGGAGAGGGAGGCGTCCGTCGCCGCGGGCTCGACCGCCACGAAAAAGGGGCTCCCGGAGATGAAGCCCATGTCGTCGGCGTCCCCGCCGCTCAGCGCGACGCGAACGGAGAGCGTCCCGGAGACGTTCGTAACGTACTTCGCCTCGTACCGCCCCTTGGTGGCGTTCCAAGCCGCGGAGGCGTTCGCGGCGGCGATCGACGTCACCCTGCCGCTCTCGCACGTCGCGTCGGAGCCACCACTCACGATGGCCGCCTCGAGAATGACTTGTAACCCCGACTCCTCCGCGTCCAGCAGGTTGCCGTAGCGGTCGGCGACGTGCACGGGGAACGTCGTCCACGCGCCGGCGACGGCGCGACGCGCGCCGCCGCCGAGCGCCGTCGTGGTCGCCGCGACCGCCGAGCCCGGCGACGCCACCAGGTTGAACGTCGCCGCCGCTGGTATAGAGACGTCTTTGATCGAGACGCTGGATACCGCGTACGTGCCCGCGACCGGCACGTTGTACGCCAGCGCGTACGTGTCGTCCGTCGCGTTGCGCGTCACGCGCAGGGGCCCGAAGGACGCGCCGACGTCGGGGTCGGACGAAAAGAAGCGCCGCACGACGTTGGCGTCGTCGGGAACCATCGTCGCGACGATCGAGTCGGACAGGTCCTCGGTGACGAGGTTGCCGTGCGCGTCGTAGACGCCGAACGCCATGGTCCCGTCGTCGCCGACCGCGACCGACTCGCTAGCGGCGCCGGAGGTGAGGTCGAAGACGATCAAAGAGGGCTCGCCGGGGACCACCGTCACGAGAAACGTATCCACGACGCCGCCCGTCGCGGCGGGCGCCGTCTGGTGCACCGTGAAATTGTACGTCCCCGCGAACTTCAAAGGGTCGAGGTCGAACGTGAACGACCCGTCGTCCGCGTCGGTGTCGTACGCCGCGACCGTGCCGTTCTCGGGTTTAGCACCCACCGCGATCAGAGTCGCGTTCGCCGTAGACGCGCACTCGACGACCACGGAATACGCGGTGCCGTCGGCGCCGCCGACGGCGTTGCGCGCGCCGTCCACCGGAACGACGACGAGCGCCGTCGCCGCGTTCGCCGCGCGCTCGGGCAGAGTCGCCGTGCCGAGCACGAGCGACACGTCCGCCTGCGCGGGCCCGGTCTCGATGACCACGCGAGGTATGCACGTGGTCGCCGACGAATCGCGGGAGGCGTTGAACGCGACGCACACGGGAACGCCTCCGAGCGTCGCGGTGACGTCGTACTTCCCCGCGCGAGGAAGCGTCGCCGTCGCGCGGTGTCCGTACCCCGCTTTCCGCGCCTCGAGCACGCGCGCCGCGGAGGCGGTGACCACCTCGCCCGCGCCCGCGCGTCTCGAAACCGCGGTGTTGGTGAACTTCACGAGAAGTTCGACGTCGTCGTGGTCAATCTCGGCGACGTTCCCGTACGCGTCCCGGAAGTCAAAGTCCATCGCGAGCTCGACGCCGGCGTCAAACGTAGTAATATTCGTCGCCGCGGTCCACGCCCCGAGCTGGTCCTCCGCCGCGAGAGGCGCGCCGGCGCCGCCGTCGTAGGCGTAAGGCAACGAAGCCAGCCCGACGCCTCCCCGTCTCCGCTTGATCTCGCTGGAGGCGTCCGCGAAGACGTGATTCACGGCGGCGCCGCCGGCGACGCGAATCTCGTACGTCGACCCGCCGAGGTGGTCCCGGCCGAGCCGAACGTTAATCTTGTACCGGCCGGCGAGCGTCGCGGAGAACCAGAAGTACCGCTCGCGACGCAGCGCGTCGCGCGTGATCCCCAGCGGGTCGGGCCTGGGTTCCACGTACGCGCCGTGTATGTCGTGGTAGCCCGCGGTGGAGAGCCATTCGCTGTCGCACAAGTCCAACGTCGCCAAAGCGCAGTTCGCGCCGAAGTACTGCGCGTCCGCCGTGATCGCCGCCTTCGTCTCCAAGTCGCTCGGGAGCGTCGGCGACGAAGTCACTATGAAATCCAGGATGTGCCCGGCGACGACCACGCCGGTGGACGCCCCGAGCGCCACCTTGTCCACGTCAGGAAGCACTGTGAAGTCCGTGTCCAGCGCCGTCTTGGGGTTCACCCAAAACTCCGAGTAGTGCGCGTTCGTCGCGTAAGAACCGTCGTCGCCCCAAAATGCCGCGGAGAAGCGGTACTTGCCCGCGCGCCCCGGCGCGAACGACACGACGTAGTTCCCCGTTCCGAGGTCCTCCACGGTGGCGTTCTGCACGTCGTTCCCGCCGTCCAGCTTTTTGATCGTCGCGAGAATCCCCGCGGCTTCCCCTCCGTACGTCCGCTTGCGTCCTCGATTATCGTACCCCGTCACGACAACCGCGGCTGTTTGCCGCTGCGTCAGAATCGCGGGCACCTCGGAGACGTTGGACAGGTGCGACACGCACCCGTGCGTGCTCGAGGTGGCGCCGGGGCAGCCGTACGTCACGTTGTCTCGAGTCACGGCGATCTGGTACGTCTGGTTGGCCCAGCTCGAGTCCGTGCCGGACGTGATCTCCACCTCGACGGTGGTCACGTTGAATCGCGAAAGGGGCACCAGGCCGACAGTCGCGCTCCACCACGCGCCGGGCTCGGATTTGTTGCCGGTGGCGTTGAGCGCCCCGGTGATCCACCTTCCCGCGGTGCCCTCCGTGATGTACTCCTTTATGACTTCGTTGATGGTCTCGTACGTCGTGACGTTCGTCGTCGCGTTGTACGTCGCGTTGACCCAGGACCACCGGGTCTCGTTGTACCCGAAACTGCGGAACCGGAACGTGCTCCCGGCGTCCATCGCCTCGGCGGTGACGGTCAAGTCGATAGCGTCGTGCCGGACGACCGCCTCGTACCCGCGGTACACGCCCCGTGCGAACGCGCTCGTGTCCGTCAGAGAGCTGTCGTGCGCCAGCGCGACCGCGCCGTCGTGCGTGAACGCGTACGTTAGCTCGTCAAGCGTCGACGCGGGAGGCAGGGGGGTCTCCGCGAGCTTGGGAAAGTCGCTGATGCGCGTTGTGTTGTCGTCCGCGGGCTGCTGCGCGCAGCCCAGCGAGGCGAGGCACGCCAGCGTCCACAGCGCGAGCGCAGCCATGGGGCGCGACGCGCGCGTTTCTCTTCTGTTCGTGCGGGCGCGGCGCGAGCGCGCACGCTCGCCTCGCGCGCGCTCGGTCATATCCCGCGCGCCGGCGTCAACGCCCGCGCGCGCGACGTCGGAGAAACGTTGATTGTTCGTCTCCGAGAGCGGATTCCGAGACCGCCGCTCGGCGCAATGCACCATCGCTCCGAGCCCTTCCGCGAGGGCCCGAAACGACTCTTCCGACTCGCGCGTCTCTCCCGTTAGGCGGGAAAACACGTCGCGAACGCGTGGCGCCTTCGCCGCGCGCGTCGGTGTGTCGCGCGCGTGGGCGTCGCGCTCGGACGGGTCCGAAAACAACAAAAGAGTGCCGTTCGGAAGGCTTGCTCAGCTTTCTTGGCGTTTTCGTGCGTGTTGGTATCGGCTCTTTTGCACGACTTTTTTGTGACTAAATACCCTTGTGCCCAAATCGAAGCCGCGCCGAAGCCGCGCCGAAAGGGACGCGTGTCAGTTCCGCCAGATCCCGCACGAATTGTGGGCACACCTCGACAATCGTGGCACCTCCTTTTTCTTCCTCCTCCTCCTCCTCATCTTCCTCCTCCCACTCGCCGCGGCGCGCGCCCCGATGCCTCCCGCGGCGCGCGCGTCCTCGGGCGCGTCCCTGGACGGGCTCGTGTTCGCGCTCGCCGGGCGGCGAGTCTCGCCGACCGCGCAGAAGGCGTGGACCGACTTCGCCAGGGCGCACGGGGGCGAGGTGATCCTCGCGTCGCACGCAAAGTGGGAGGGGCCGAGAGTGACGCACGTCGTGCTCGTGGACCGCCCCACGTCGAAGCAGGCGCTCGCGGCGGCGGTCGCGGCGCTTCCCAAGGCGTGTCGCGCGCGCCGCGGGTTTCCCGAGCCGGCCGTCGTCGACAAGGACTGGTTCGTGCAGAGCGCCAAGCGCAAGAGGGCGCTGCCGCTCGAGGCGTTCGCGTTCAAAGCCGAGTCCGCGTCGGAGGATGCGACCCGCGGGGCGGCGGAGCGCGCGGAACCGGACGCGCACGCGGGCGACGTCGTTTCGGAGGATGCGTCCTCCAAACAAAACGTTCCGTCCGCGCCGTACGGCACGTCCGAGGCGTGCCTCGCGATGGAGCTCCGCATCGCGCGCCGCTCGCTCGAGCGGTGGCGAGATGAGTTAAAAAAGCGCGACGGCGGCGACGCGCGTCGCGTGACGCGCGAGGCGTTTCGCGACTTCGCCGCGGAGGGTTTCCCCGGCTTGGTCGGCCGCACGCACGCGGCGCGGCGGATTCTCGAAGAAGAGACGTTTCCTTCCACGTCTGAGGCGCGTCAACACGAGGTCGACGCCGAAGGGCGTTTCGTCTCCGAACAAGTCTCCGATCGTAAGCGGCGCAGGGTCGCGGAGCAGGAGACGTCCGAAAAGACGAAGAGCGCGGGGGAAAAAACGACGCGGACTACTCTGCTGGATTTGCCCGACGAGCTCCTGGCCGCGTGCGTTTCTTCGTTGCCGCTGCTGGACACGCTCGCGGTCGCGGCGACGTGCAGGCGCCTCGCGAACGCCGCGCTCGGACCGCCTCTTCCTCTTTCGGAGGCGCGGGTGGAAAAAAACGGAACGACGAATTGGGGACGACGGCGCGACGCGGAGGCGCGTTTTGGCGAACGCGCCGGTTGGTCCGGTCGCTCGCCCCCGCCGCCGGAGCTTCGCGCGGTGCGGGTGATGACCTGGAACCTGAAGAACAACGACCCCGACCCGGCGCGCCGGTTCGCCAAGCAGCCGGGCGAGGGCGAGGCGGGCGGGGGCTGGCACTGGCACGTCCGCGTTCCCGTGGTTGCGCGCGTGATTCAAAGGGAAAAGCCGCACTTCCTGTGCCTGCAGGAGGACACGCGCGCGATGTGCCGCGAGCTGCTCTGCGCGGAGGAAATGACCACCGCGCGTTCCGCGCGTTCGTCGTCGTCCGCCACCGGAGACGCTGACTGGAGCCCGACGCCGATTCGGTACGCGTGTTTCCCGTCGCCCGCGTCTTCCCGTCCGGGCGTCGGCGACGGCGAGGCTTCCGGTTCCTCCGCGACGCTCCTTGAGGCGAACGACGATTTCCCGTTCTGCGACGCGCCGGGCGCGGTCGCGACGCGCGTCGCGCGCGAAGCTCCTCTCGGCGCGCGATGGGAGCGGTGTTCGGTGTGGTGGGACACGGACGCGTTCGCGTTCGAGGACGGCGGCCAGTTCGAGTGGGTGGACGGCCGAACTCTCCGCGCGCGCGTGAACGGCGAGACCCAAAGACGGTGGGGCGCGCGCATGATCCCGTTCACCTGGGTCAAGCTCGTGGCGGTCGATCGCGAATGCCATGGGTCCCCATCGACCGACACGCCGCGGTCGCCGCGACACACGAACCGCGGTTTGTCCGTGATCGTGTGCAGCGCGCACCTCGAGGCGGGCCACGACTGGATGGAGGATTGCCCCGCGAAGCGGGACAGCGCGCGGTGCGTGCGCGCGGCGGTCGGGCTCCTGCAGCGCCGGTTCGGGGAGCGCGTTCCGATCTTCGTCGCCGGCGACTTCAACGCGCAGAAGACACAGCTGCACCATAGGCTGCTCACGGGCGAAGGCGCCGGGATCGTTCGGGGGTTCGAGCGACTAGACGACGCGGCGAAGGACGCGGCGAAGACAAAGACGACGAAAAAGACGCGCGCGGCGCGCGGCGCGTCGGAAAAGACGCCCGAAAAGGAAAAGGCCGTCACGACGACGAAGAAGGGTTTCTTTCAGTCGGACTCTGAAGACGCTTCGTCTTTAACTCGGCGAACCCAAAAGCGCGACGGCGACGGCGACGAAGGGAGCCCGCCCGGCGACGAAGGGAGCTTTGGCGAGGAGATCGTCCGCCCGAAGGAGTCCTTCGACGCCGAGCGTCGCCGCGACTTGGTGGACGTCTTCGACGCGCTCGCCGAGGACAACCCGAACGCGTCGTTCGAGTCTACGGACAAGGGCGTGCGCTCCGGCGGGCACCGAGGCACCACCTGGCACGACTGGCGCGGCCCCGACTGGGCGTGCATGATCTCGTCCACGATGGCGAAGCACGGCAAGCACCACTCGCAGCTGACGTTTTTCGACCGCGCCGAGGTCGAAGTCTCCGAGCCCGCGGGCTTGACGACTTCGGGACGAAAGCGCGCGCGTTCCGATTGGCGTCACCAGCCGCGCCCGGGCGCCGCGCCCGGCCTCGGCGGCGGGTTCGGCGGGACTGTCGGCGGCGCGGGGTCCTTTTCGGACCCGCACAGACGCGCGCTCGGCGCGGTCGGCCACCAGCGGCACATCGACCACGTGTACGTCGCGCGCGGCGACGGCGTGCGCGACGCGTCGCGGGACGACGTGCAGGTGCGCGTGCGCGTCGTCCGCGCGCGCGTCGTCGTCGATTGCGCCAGCGCGGACGTCAAAGCGCCCGGCGAGTCGCTGTGCGCGTGCGGGTTCGCGAGCGCGGCGATGCGCCATGGAACGGCACCGTTCGTTGTCGCGGACGCGGACGAAGACGGAGCTCCGTTACGGGTCCCTCACGAAACGTTCGACTCGCGATTAAAAGGACGCGAAAAGCCGTTAAGGACGTGTTCTTGCGGCGAACGCGGCGTCTGGGCGAGCGACCACTTCCCGGTGGCGTGCGACGCGCGCGTCAGCTGGCGCGCCGCCGAGCGCGCGCCGCCCAGCCGGCGGTCCCGGCGCGACCGCGCGCACTCGCCCGACAGACGTTGAGAGAGATGAATAGTGTGATATGATGAATGTGTGGTGTGTATTATTAACCGCGGGAGTCTGGAGCGCGTGAGTAACGCCTACTACGCCGCTCGGCCAATGTTTGGAACGTTTTTCGGCACGGAGACGTTTTCGCGAACCGCGCGTTCCTGCGCTTCGTGCAGGTAGGCGTTGATTTCTTCCGGGGTCATGCCCGCGTACGGGTCCCCGTCGGGCGCCTGTTGCTTTAAAAACGCCTCGATCTCGTGCGGCTCCATGCCCTCGAACGGATCCTCCTCGCCCGCGAACGAGCTCCCTTCCAGCGCGCGGTGCATGGCGGCGCGGTTCGCCTTGAGCTCCTCCGCCAGCTCGTCCTTCGTCTTTCGGTTCGCCAGGTACACGCGAACGCGGTTCACCACCAGAAGCGCCACCGCGACCGCGAAAACCGCCCAGTACAGTTTCTGCATGTCGCTCATGGGTTCCTTGTCTCGGTCGCCGGACAACACCGCGCGCTCCCACGGGAACATGATCCCGGCGAGCGGATTCGCCGCGTCGCGCTCGGGTTCGGGCGTCGACGGTTTCGTCTCGGCCGCTCCGCGCGCTTTCCCGTCGATCCCCGAACCGACGGCGTCCGCCGCCGCGTCGGCAGACGCCGACGCCTCGGCGTTCGCCCCAGACCCGGCGCGCGACGCGCTCGGCCCTTCGCCCCCCGGGCCCTTCGCGCTCGCCCACGCGCGCGCGCCCGCGGCGAACCCGCGGTGCGCGGATCGCGGGGCGAACGCGAACGACGGAGGCGCCGAGAGCCCCCCGGCGGCGGCGAAGGGCGCGGCTCGCCACGCGATCGCGCCGCGGGGGGTCACCGCGGCAAGCTCTGCGACGCACGCGTGGCGCGCGGAGACCAGGGTCGCCAGACGCCGGGACGCGTGCCTGACGGGCGACATGGTGCGGGGACGCGCCGGCGCGAGTGGTGCGCGAGATCTCGGGCGGTAATTTTTTCCTCCGACAGGTCAGCTCAAATCTTCGACGCGACGTGTTTCGGCTGAACCCTCGACCGCCTCACTCGCAGAGCCCCGCGCGCGCGAACGGCGCTTTGGTCGAGCGTCGCGTCGGGACTCGCTCGCGATGCCGCGCAGAGCCTCGATGCGCGTCGCGCAGGAGCGCGCGGCGAAGAAGCGCCTGCAGCGTTACGACGAAGACGAGCGTGGTATTTACATCCTGGAGAGCGCGCACCCTTACAAGTTGACCGCGTCCCACCGCGACATCGGCGAGCAGAGCGTTGGTTTGGCGCTGTACTTCGACACGATCATGCACTTCGCGCTTTTGATGGCGTTTTTGTTCGCGCTGGTGGGCGCGTTCCCGCTGTACCACAACCTGACCACCGTCGAGCTCGACACGCAGTACGAGGTGATGCGCGTCGACCCCTTCACCGGCGTGACCCTCACCCAGAGCTGCGACAAAGCCGGCGACGCGGGGTCGAGCCCGTCGCTCATCCTGGCCTCCTCGCTGGGCAGCGACTGCTCGGACCCGTACGTCGCGTCCTTCTACAACTGCCCGACGCAGTGCTTCGTGGAGGCGGACACGCCCGACTCGGAGGACTTCTGCGCCACGCACCTGCCCTGCGGGCTCTCCGCCATCACCGACGAGGAAGCCGCGCTGTGCTGCGAGGAGCGCCTGCGGGACAAACTGGTGGACGACGTGCACGCGCCGCGGTGGATCCTTTCGCTCTCGGCGATGGTCGTGATCCTCGTCTGGACATTGAACTACCACAAGCAGCAGCTGGTCACCGCGCAGGAGATCAACGCGCGGTCCGTCACCGTCGGCGACTACACAGTCGCCGTCGCCGGCGTCGACGCCGACGACAAGATTGACGCGACGAGGGAAGAACTCGCCGCGCACATGGCGCACTACGGCGAAGTCGCCTCCGTGGTGTTCACGAAGAACATAGGCACGCTTTTGTTCGTGGAGAGGAAGCTGGCGACGCTGAAGATGCGGCTCGCGGAGGCCAAGGCGTGGGCGGAAGACGGCGCGGGACGGCACGGGCGCCGAGACGGATTCGTCGCGAAAATGTTCAAATCGGCGGCGGGGCTCGGCCGCGGCGACGCCGCCGCCGTCGCCGCGCTGGAGGCGCGCGCGGCGGCGGTGGCCGCCGCCGCCGCGTCTCTGTCTCGGCGCCCGATCGCGAACGTGGGCGAGGCGTTCGTGACGTTCAACTACGAGCAGCACGCGAACCAGTGCTTCGACGACCACGACCGCGCCGGCGCGACGCGGCTCACGCAGCTTCTGGCGTACCTGTTCCCGGGCCGGTTCGGCGCGACTCCCAAATTCCGCGGGCGTTTCTTGCGATGCGAACCGCCTCCCGAGCCGTGCGACGTGATGTGGGAAAACTACGACGTGCGCGGGAACGAGCGTTTACGACGCGACGTCGTCGCGTTTTTCGCGATGCTGACGTGCATCTGCGTCGGCGCGGCTTTGCAGTACCAGTTCGAGCTTCTGCGCGAGGACGTTCGCGTCGAGCAGTACGACGAAGAGCTCGTCGCCGCCGCCGGGAATTTCGAGTCGTCGCTCTCCTTTGCCGACGAGGCGTACGCGCGCGCGCTGACGATTTTGTCATCCTTCGTGATCGTCGCGGTGAACGTCTTCTTGACCGCCGTCGCGAAGGCGGCGACGCGGTACCAGCGCTTCTACACGATGTCCGACTTCGAGGCGGCGCTCATGCTGAAGCTCACCGTCGTGCACGTCTTGAACTCCATCGTCGTGCCCGCGGCGAGCAGCCGCTGCGACCGCGGCGGCGACGACGTCGGCCAATGTCTGTGGTTCGCGCCCGGCGGCCTCGCCGAGAGCGCGTTTTTCCTGCAAATATTCAACGCGTTCCTGCCCGACGTCGTCGCGCTGCTTGATATCGGCGGGCGAATCAAACGAGTAGTGCTCTCGAAGTACGCCAAGACACAGGAAATGCTGGACGACATGCTGGACCCCCCCGAGTTCATCTTAGCGGAGAAGTACTCGCAGGTGTGCAAAACCGTCGCGCTCGCGTTGGTGTACGGCCCCATCTTGCCCGTGTCCTACTTAATCGCGTTGTTGGGTTTGTGCGCCACGTACTGGACGGACAAGTACCTGGCGCTCCGCCGGTTCGGAAAGCCCGCGCGCCAGCGCAACCAGGCGACGTACCGAGTGGTGTTGTTCATGAACAACATGGCGCTGCTGCAGCTCGCCGCGGGGTACGTTTTCTACGACTACCACCAGCCGCTCGTGTACGCCGCCGCCGCCGGCGCGTGGTTCTTGTTCCAGATAACACCGGTGAACAAGCTGTGGGGCGTTAAACGCGACGAGGCGCTGGAGGACGGCGGCACGGGCGGCGTTTCGTACTGGGAGAACATGGGCAAGACGAACACGGGTAAGACCCGTCTCACGGACGCGAGAGCGGCGAGACAAGTATCGGTGTCGAGCGGCGTGGTGTCGAACGACGACGTCGACGAGGCGGACGCCGCGCGGCGCGCGCGAAGTCGTAAAATCGAGTGCGCGTTGCTCGACGTTCCCGAAAACGAACACGACGTCGGGCGCCTCGAGACGTACCACCCCCCCATTCCCGAGTCCGCGGCGGCGGAGACCGCGTCTTTTCTCATCGAGGCGTACCGGCTTCCCGCGAAGGTCACGCCCGGGAACCCGGCGCTGCTGGAGAACCAGAAGGAGCAGACGGGCGGGCCGAACCGCGTGTGCCCGCCGATGACCCGCGACGCGCAGAACCTCGCCGCCATGCAGGCGCTCGACCGGAACCACGGCGTGGCGCACGCCGCCGCGCCGGCGACGACGCTGATCAGGAGGGGGTAGAGCGAGTGCGAGAACGCGTATGCGAGCGCGGGAATGATAGACTAGGAATATGTAACATAATACAGTCATCGCGTGGTATATTCTATTCACGGGCTCCAGTCACGCGTCTCGCCACCACGGGTACACGCCCGCTTCAAACGCCTCAGACCGCTCGGCGAGAATGTTCCTGTGCTGCTGTCTCTCGTGCCCGAGGGCCACGTAGAGCCCGAAGCCCGGCTCTTCCTCCGACGCCATCCACCCGATGCCTTCACACACGCCTTGCATGGCGTCGATGAGCGCGCGGTGCGTCACCAAGGTCTGGTGCACCAGGCCGAGATTTCCCGCGACGGATCGCGCCGCGGTTTCCGTCTCGAGCTCGTCCCTCGGCTTTCCCGGCGGGAGCGGCGTTCGCGCGACGCAGATGTTGGTCAAGTTGCGCAGGAGCCTCGCGACGACGTCGCCCGGACAGTCGGTTTCCCCCTCGAGCATCTCGCGGCGGTCGAGTTCGAAGCGGTTCTGCGGGGAAACCTCCGTGCCGTAAAACGGATTAAACGGATCCACGACTTGCACCGTTCGCGATCCGTCGGCGGCGTCGCGGAGCATGACGGCGCACAGAAAGTGGCCGCCGGCGTTGAGAAACATCGGTCGCAACCCGCCGCGCCGAGCGATGCCGCAGTACGCGATGCAGAGCGTGATGGGTATCCCGTGGTGCAGATTCAGAACGCTCGCCAACGAGCTGTTCCGCATGAAGTAGTACTCCCCCCCGACGGGCTTGTGCAACCGCAAACCGCCCGTCAAAGGCGCGGGCACGCGCGGATCGAGAAGCGCCGCGAACGCGTCTTCGGGAACTTCACCCGTGAAGTTTACCGAGCGCTCGAAATGGTACCGCGACTCGGCGTCGACCCCCACGGGTCCGTTTTCGTCGCGCGCGCGCGCGAGCTCTTTCTCGCCCGTCATCCGCTCCGAGAAGTACTCGCCGAGCACTTCCATCGCTCGCAGCGGCGACGCGTCGGGGTCCACGCCCGCGACGTCGAGTCTCCGTTTAAACTCGGCGCCGAGCTTGTCCAGCGCGGCGACGACGGCGTCGGGGTCGACACTGTGCGCGCTACCCGCGTCGACGCCGCCGACGTACGCGACGCCGTCGCCGCGGAAGTCGCGCTCGACCCACCCGTCCCACACGAGCGCCGAGATGTGCGCGGCCGCGCGCTCGACGCTCGCCACGACGTAGCTCTGGTACGCGGGCGAGCGCGAAGAGACGGGGGGGGCGTGAACGCCGAGCGCGTCGGCGATGCCCTTTTTTGCGTCGACGGCGACGAGCGACGCGATGATCTCGTACCGCCGTCGTCGCCATCGTCGACGCTCGCGCGCGGCGGTGTCGTCCGGAGTCGGATCCTCGCACTTGAAATCCACGTACCCGTGCCACGTGTCCTTTGGATCGATCGAGTCGGGAGGTAACTCGCTCCCCAGGCGAGACGACCGCGCGGCGGCGATGGCCCACGCGCGAGACTCGGCGTCGGCGAAACGTCGACGCGCAATCGTCCAGACGTCTCCGTAGTCTGGTCCTCCAAAAATCGACACCGACGTTTTTTTTCCCGGGACGCGCATGACATCTTCCACGTCCGGATCCCGGATGAGTTGCGACGTCAGGCGCTCCACCCGCGCGCGTTTTGCAGCCAGAGCGCGCCACCCGCCGAGCTCCTGGGCGCGGCGCGCGTACGCGACGCGGACGGGCGCCGGGGCGGGCGCGTGCTCGAGCCGGTGAGGGGGTTTCTCGGGTGGGTCGTACGCGAAGCTGAGCGACGCGAGCCATGTCGAAGCTTCATCGGCCTGCACAGCGCTCCGCCACGCCGCGCACGTCGACTCGCACCGGGCCAGGTCGGGAGGGGCGAGCCGACTGAAGATGTACCGCCGCGTGACATCCTCGGGAAGGTCGAGTATCGAGGTCATGGAGGTGACCAGCCACGGGAGCGTGTCCCGTGGTGTGGTCCGTGAGGACGCTTTCTGGGAACCTGTTGCCCCGCCTGGCTGGTCGACTCGACAAATCGATCCGGCGCGACTCGGCGTCCGGTTTTCCCAGGCGGGCTGCTGACTACGTGCCAGATCGGGCGCGCGCGCGCGGAGGTGGACCTCGCGCCCGAGATCATGGACGACGATGCGAGGGTCGACGCCGAGGAGGTCGAGCGGGATTTCCAGAAGGTGCGCGTCGCGACCCCGACCCTCCCTCCGACCGCGTCGAGTTCGCCCGCGCGTCTCGCTCGTTTCCGCTCCCAAATGCGGCATCCTTCCCCCCCGATTCGCGCGGCGACCGCCCGCGTCTCGCGCGGAGCCGCGCCGACGCGCGCGCGCCGACGCGCGGCCGCTCGTCCTCGCCCGCGCGCCTCTGACCTCGTCCCCCCCACGCGCCGTCGCAGACCCTCGCCGAGATCGCCGGCGACGCGTCGCTCGTGAAGTTCCGCGGCGAGTACGAGAAGCTCCACGCCGCGTTCGCGGCGTCGCTCTCGTCGGAGCGCGCGCTGACGCGTAAGTGCCGCGATCTGAACGCGGAGATCGTGGAGAACGCCACGAAGGTTACGACCGCGCTGCGTCTGTCGGAGGATGACCAGGCCACCATCAACGGCCTGAAGCAGGAGATCGAGCAGGCGTGGAAGCTCGTGGACGCCACCAAGGAGAAGGAAGCGCGCACCGCCGCCAGCGTCGAAGCGCTCAAAGGCGAGATGGAACACTTGGCGAGCGTCGCCACCGCCGGCGCGAGCGTCTCCACGGAGAAGGACGAGGAGATCAAGCAGCTGATGGAGGTGAAACACGCGCTGGTCACCGAGCGCGACGACCAGGTTAAACAGATCGTCTCCCTGCGCGACGAGGTGATGTCCGTCGGCGCCGAGCTCCGAAACGCCGAGGCGGATCGCGCGCGCGCCGACGCCGAGCTCGCCGCCGCGCGCGACGCGAGCGACGCGAGAGCGGCGGAGGCGGATCGCGAGGCGCGCAAGAAGGAGCGCCTGGAGAAGGAGATCGTCGAGTTGAAGCGCGAGCTGGAGGTGAAGGCGAACGAGGTGAAGAGCAAGACGGCGTCGCTGAAGGATGGCGAGGAGCACGTCAAGAAGCTACAGACGATGCTCGACGAGCAGCGCGAGACGACGCGGCGCGCGCGCAAATCACACGACGCGCTCGACGAAAAAAGCAATCGGCTCGAGAGCGAGCTAAGGGAGCAGCGAAGAGCGAACGCGGCGTTGCAGGCGGAGTGCGAGCAGTGTCGTTTAGAGGTGCGCGAGCGCGTGAACGAGATGGAGCGCGCAAACGCGGACGCCGCGCGCGTCAACAAGGTCAAAGAGGGCGCGCTGAATAAGCTCCGCGCCGCCGAAAAAGCACGAGCCGACGCGGAGGGTTCTTTGGACGACTCGCGTCGCGTCGTCTCCGAGCTCGAGCGCGACGCCGAGGCGCATCGGAAACAATTGGAGAGCGACCGCAAGGCAAGGGACGAGCTCAAGCGCGAGCTGGACGTGCTCGCGAAGCTGAAGAGCCAGGCGGAGAGCGCGACGGCGAAGCAGGTTGGGTTGGTGCGCGTGAACGAAAACTCGAAGAAGAATCTCGAGCGCGAAGTCGCGGGGTACAAGTCAGAGGCGCAGCGGCAAGCGAAGGCTCTGTACTCGCTCGAGACGCAGAGGGAGAAGTTGGCGTCCGAGGCGTCCGCGGCGCACGCGAAGCACCTGGAGGCGCTGGAGGAGATGAAGCTGCGCGAGCTGGAGAACGTGGATTTGCTGAAGCAGATCGCGGACGGCGAGGCTAAGCTGCGGCAGCAGCAGAACCTGTACGAGGCGGTTCGCGCGGATCGCAACGTGTACTCGAAGAACCTCGTCGCCGCGCAAGACGAGATTGGCGAGATGAAACGCAAGTTCAAGATCATGAACCAGCAGGTGGAGCAGCTCAAGGAGGAGATCGGCGCCAAGGACCTCGCGTTAGTGAAGGAGCACTTCGACCACATGAAGGTGGAGAAGGAAAAAGAGAGCCTGCGGTTCGAGCTCGCGAAAGCCGCGCAAGCCACCGCCGACGCCGAGCGCGCGGCGGCGACGAAGAAAGCCGAGGTTGGCGGCCTCGAACGCGTCGTCGCCGAAGCCGCGGCGGAGCGCGAGGCGCTCAAGAAGGAGCACGACATCGTCGTCGCCGACCGCGACGTGCTCGGGACACAGCTCGTGCGCCGCAACGACGAGCTCGCGCTGCTGTACGAGAAGATCAAGATCCAGCAGAGCATCCTGAACAAGGGGCAGCTCCAGTACCGCGACCGTCTCGACGAGCTGCGCGTTCTGAAGATTAAGCTCGGGGACGGCGCGCGCGAGCTCGGGGTTTTAAAGTCGTCGTTCGGGAACATCGACGTCTTGAAGCGCGAGGTGCACCACCTTGGGCGCGAGCTCCTACAGGAACGTACCAAGGTGAAGGCTCTGTCGGAGGAGCTGGAGAACCCGCTCAACGTGCACCGCTGGCGCAAGCTCGAGGGGAGCGACCCGGCGACGTTTGAGATGATCCAGAAGATCCAGACGCTGCAGCGGCGGCTCGTGGCGAAGACGGAGGAGACGGCGGAGAAGGACGCGCTCATCGCGGAGAAGGAGCGTCTGTACGGCGAGCTCAAGAGCATCCTCGCGCGTCAGCCCGGCCCGGAGCTCGCCGAGCAGCTCTCGGTGTACCAGCAGAACCTGCGCGAGAAGAACCGGCAGCTCAAGTCGGTTGCGTCCGAGCTCAACCTGTACCGCTCCAAGTCGGATGACGCGCAGATGGAGATTGAGCGCCTCACGCGCGAGCTCAACGAGCTCAAGCGCAAATACTACGAGACCAAGCGACGCGAACAGCTCGAGCGGAGTCGCGAATACGCCGACCCGGAGCTGGTCGTCGCGCCGCACCCGCCGACGCAGAAGAGGTTCGCGGGGGGAGGCTTCGGGTTCGCGTGAAGAGTAAAAAAAAACGCTAAACGCCGTACGCATTCGACTCTCTTTTGCCGTAAAATATATGGACTCTTGTTACAAACACGGGAGATTCGACGCGCGCGCGCGCGCGCGCGCGATCGCTTTCAGAACCCCCTCTCTCATTAGTTGCCGAGCGCGGAGTTCATCGCGCCGCACACCTCGATGCCGATCTGCGCGCTCGCCTTTTCGTAATCGTCCTTCGCGTTGACGAGCTTCGCCTGGTAATCCGCCAGCCCCTTCTTCACCGCTTCGGCGTCCAGCTGCTCCACGGGCACAGCCTCCACCGCGCAGATGTCGGTGGTGCTGTCCGCGTGCACGAACGCGAACCCGCTGCTGACGAAGTACTGCGAAAAAAAGAAAGGGGGAGGGGAACGGCGGGGTGAGCGGACGCGGCGAACCGAAAGAAAAAAACCGAAGGAAGCGCTTTTGGTGCCGATTCCCGGGAAGCGGGCTCTGTTGGACACGGGAACGAGCGCGATGCCGCGAGTCGATTTTGCCGTAGGGTTTCCTGCCGCGCGATCGCGCGCGCGGCGGGCGCGACGTTCGATTTCGTCGTATGCGCCATCGAGGGAACGCTTCGTGATGACCCGTGCGCGTACCTTCTGCACCTCCTTGTCGTTCAGGGTCACCGCCACGACCCCCGGACGCATCTGCACAACCGTGGGAACGTGGCCCGGAAGCACGCCCATGTCACCCGACGTCGCCGGCACCTGCACCTGGTCAACCTCCGCGCCGTCGAACTCGATGTTGTGCGGCACGTAGAAGTTCAGCGTGAGCTTCGCGGGCGGCGTCGCGGGAACCTCCGGAAGCGGCTTCATGAAGGCGGAGGGCGTGCTCGGGTTATCCATCGTCGAAGGCTTGACGGCCTCGAACGCGCTCATGAAACTCGCGATGGACTCCTTCTGCGCCTCGGTCGCGCGCATCGCGGACGTGCCGAACGCGCGGGTCGCGGTCGTGGACGAGACCGCCCCGAGCGCGGCGAAACGCGCCGCGGCGTGACGAAGAGCCATCGTGGCTGAGGTTCGGGGGACGACGCGGACCGAACGGAGGTCGCGCGCGCGAGGCAGTGCCGCTCGCCGGACGCTGCGCGGAGGCGTTCGGTTGTCAAATCGGGGGACGACGCAGCGTGGCTGCAGATATTCGCAGTTTCGCG
>ENA-OUOG01001279-OUOG01001279.1-marine-metagenome-genome-assembly--contig:-NODE-1279-length-29658-cov-6.555255_pt1 | contig 29658 bp, 15 predicted proteins | sample MGYA00248635_ERZ508505 | MGnify/ENA primary metagenome ERZ508505 (study PRJEB26176, sample SAMN06267871) | marine metagenome | isolation source: Saanich Inlet, British Columbia, Canada | place: Pacific...
GGGATTTCTCAAAACTGCAAAATTGGGCTTGAAATTTCAAATCAAAGCGAACGCATCGAAGATCGGCGCGCGCCGCGCGTGTCTTTGCTCTTCCGAGGTCTACATGTCTCCTACCGAAGGTACATCCGATCCCTCTCACTTCTCGCCCTCACTCTTGCGCTCGACCGCGGCGCGCCCGGCGGCGAGTCTGGCGGCGACGACCCGGTAGGGCGAGCACGACACGTAGTCCACGCCGACGGCGTCGAAAAACGCGATGCTTTTCGGATCGCCGCCGTGTTCGCCGCAAACCCCGAGCGATATGCCGGGCGCGACGCGACGCGCGCCGGCGACGCACTGTTCGACGAGCGCGCCGACGCCTTCGCGGTCGATCTGCGCGAACGGGTCGAACGACAAGACCCCGGTCTTGGCGTACTGCGCCAACGTCGGCCCGGCGTCGTCGCGAGACAAACCGAGCGTCATCTGCGTCAGGTCGTTTGTCCCGAAGGAAAAGAAATCGCTTTTCGTCGCGAGCGCCTCGGCGACGAGCGCGCTCCTCGGCGTCTCCACCATGAGCCCGATTTTGACATCGAACGACGCGCTCGGGAAATCCCGCTTGACCTTGTCGAGCGCGGCGAGCACGACGGCTTTTTGGTGCTGGAACTCGGACACGAAGCTCACCAGGGGGATCATCACGTGCGGGCGGACGACGACGCCGTCGGCTTCGGCTTTGGCTGCGGCGCGGAAAAACGCGACGCACTGCGCCTCGGTGATTTGCGGGGACGCGATCCCGAGGCGGCACCCGCGTTTCCCGAGCATCGGGTTCACTTCCCGCAGAGACGCGGCGCGTTCCGCGATGGCGCGCTTCGCGTCGTCCGCGCGGCGAGGCTTGGCGCCCGCCTGGTCCAGGTCCTTGACGAGCTCGGCGGCGAGCCCGGCGATCTCGGACGGAGGAGGCAGGAACTCGTGCAGAGGCGGGTCGAGCGTGCGCACGACGACGGGTAACCCGTCCATCGCCTTGAGGATCCCCGAGAAGTCGAGTTCCTGGAACACGGCGATCTCTTTCAGCGCGGACTGCAGCATCGCGTCGTCGATCGCCAGAGTCATGCGCCGCACCGCCTTCAGACGCGCCGGCGTGCCGAAGAACATGTGCTCGGTGCGCACGAGCCCGACGCCTTCCGCGCCGTTGGCGCGCGCCGCCGCGGCGTCCTCCGGCGAGTCGGCGTTGGCGAGCACGCCGAGCGCCTTCCGCTCGTCCGCCCAGCCCAGCACGCGCGCGAGGTTCCCGGTGGACGCGGAGGGCGGGTCGCCGAGACGCACGCGCCGACGGATCACCACCCCCTCGTCGCCGTCGATGGACACGAAATCTCCCTCCTTGATTTCCAGCGTCGACGCCGCGCCGTCGGCGCCGACGATTTCAAACGTCGCGCGTTTGGCGTCTTCGTCGACGGACATAGTCTCGCACCCGACCACGCAGGGCTTACCCCAGCCGCGCGCGACCACCGCGGCGTGGCTTGTGATGCCCCCGCGCTGCGTGGCGACGCCGCGCGCGGCGTGGAGCCCGCCGACGTCCTCCGCGCTGGTCTCCATGCGCAGCAGCACCACGTCGCGGCCCGCCTTCGCCAGCGCCTCGGCGCGCGAGGCTTGGAAAACAGCCTCGCCCACGGCGGCGCCGGGACTCGCGGCGAGGCCTCGCGCGACGACGTCTCCCGGGGTCACGACGTCGCTCGGGTCGAAGTGCGGGTGTAACAGCTGGTCGACGTGCGTGGGTTCCACCAGCATGATCGCGCGCGAGGGCGTGATGAGCTTCTCTTCCACCATCTCGCACGCGATCCTGAGCGCGGCGCGCCCGGTGCGCTTGCCGGCGCGGCACTGCAGGCAGAAAAACTCGCCGCGCTCGACGGTGAACTCGATGTCCATGGCGTCTTTGAAGTGCGTCTCCAGCGTGTCGCAGCACTCGTCCAGGCGCGCGCGCGCGGCGGCGAATCCGCTTTCTGTCATCGATTCGACCGGTCGCGGGGTGCGGATGCCGGCGACGACGTCCTCGCCCTGCGCGTTCACCAGGTACTCGCCGTAAACCTTCCGTTCGCCCGTCGCCGGGTTTCGCGTGAAACACACGCCGGAGGCGCAATCGGCGCCGGCGTTCCCGTACACCATCGCCTGCACGTTCACGGCCGTGCCCCGGAGGTGCGTCACCTTGTTGATGCGGCGGTACGTCACCGCGCGCTCGTTGTTCCAGGACGCGAACACGGCTTCCGTGGCCATGTGCAGCTGCGTCGTCGGGTCATCCGGAAACGCCGCGCCGAAAGCGTCGTACACGGTTTTGTACTCGGCGACGAGTTCGCGCAAGTCGGCGACGTCGAGGTCGACGTCGGACTCGAGGTTCTTGCGTTTCTTCACGCCCGCGAGCCGAGCCTCGAACTCGGCGTGCGGCACGCCCAGCACGACGTCGCCGAACATGTCCAGCAGGCGGCGGTAGGCGTCCAGCAGGAACCGCTCGTTGGAGGGGTCGGCGGCGACGGCGGCGCGCAGGACGTCGTCGTTCAAGCCCAGGTTCAACACGGTGTCCATCATCCCGGGCATCGACGCCGCCGCGCCGCTGCGGACGCTCACGAGCAGAGGCATGGTGTTCTCGGGCTTCGCGCCGCGGGCGTGGCCGCCGAGTGACCCGAACGTTCGGCCGCGCATGTGCTTCTCGATGAAAGACATGCCCCGGCGCATCTCGTCCCACACCGGGCGCAACGCGTCCTTAGCGCCGGCGTCGTTTTCGCCGGCGTCGGCTTGCTTTTTGGAGCTGTACAGCTCGCACACCTCGGTGGACACGGTGAACCCGGGGGGGACGTTAAGCCCGAGGCGCGACATCTCCGCGAGGCCGGCGCCTTTGCCGCCCAGCAGGTCCTTCATGGTTCGGTCGCCGTCGGCGGTGCCGCCGCCGAAGCGGTACACGTACTTGGACAGGGGTCTGTTCCTGTGCCTCGCGGAGTCACCTCGGGCCTTCAGGGGGGGGAAACACGCGCCCGGCTCCGGCTTCTGTCGAGAGGTGGACGGGGTGGACATCGCGGATGAGGTGAAGAGGAACGCGCGTTCGCGGGTCGTCGACGGGCGTAGCCGATGGGGCGCTGGTGTGCTCGCGAGAGTGCGGGGGGTAGGCGGGTGGCGGCGCGTGATATCGTAGCTTCGCTTTCGTGAGTTCCGATATCCGAGAGTTCCGAGAAGAAACGCGCGCCGTGTGACGAGGGCTCGAAAGCCACGACCGCGGCTTCGCGCGACGACTGTTTCTGCACGCGCGCGGTCTGCCTGACGATGTTCGCGACTCGGCTCGCTTCGTCCATCGCCACCGCTTCTCTCGCCGCCGAGACGCGCCGCGGCGCGCCTCGTCGAACGCGAGCGCGGGGGCTCCCCGGCCCAGTGAAAGCCTCGGGCGGTGACTCTCCTGCTCCGGGCGAGACCTCGTTGGTCGAGGTGACCTCCGTTTCGGAACTGCAGGACCTCATCAAGAAGACCAAGAAGGAGGACCGCATCGCCGTCCTCGAAGTGCGCCGCACGAAAGCGAGCCCCGCGGTTGAGGCGTTCGCGGAGAAGTACGAGGGCATGGCGGACGAGTTCAAGGACCGAGCGGTGTTCGCGACGCTCCTCCAAGATAAATCCGAGGCGACCAAGCTCGCCGCGAAGTCCCTCAACGTGGCAGAGGTTCCCGAATTCTTCATCTACAAGGACGGCGAGCTCGTCAGCGAGCTCGCGAGCGGCACGTCGTACGAGGGCCTGCACCACGCCGTCGCGCGAAGCCTCGGGCAGATCGAAGACGTGGGGTAGGAAAGCACGGTGCCGGCAAGCGCGCCGCCGCGACGAGCGCGCGAGACAGAAAGAGACTTTGACGATTCGCGCGAGCATTTTTTTACGCGCATTCGAAAACAGACGCGCGGCGACGCGCGCGTCTCTACACTCGGGGCTACTGAGAGAAACGAGCATCGCACCGTCACGAGACCGTCGTTCGCGGCGTTACCCGACGGTCGAACGAATCGCTCTTCTCTTCGTCTTTGTCTAACTGCTCGTCGTTCGCTTTATCACGAAATCGCCGTCTTCGGACTCGTCGTCGTTCCCGCGCCGCCGCAAAGCCGTCCCGCCGTCCTCCTCCTCCTCCTCCCCGCCCCTCGAAAGCGCGTCCATGGCTTTCTCCGCGCGCGCCGCGCGCACGCCCTGCGTGACGATCTGCGGCGTGTACATCCGCGCGAACAGCCCGTTGGCGAGGATCCTCGCCTTGAGCGTTTCGTCCCGGTACACCACGCGCTCGTTGTAGAAGGCGCGCATCTCCGTCTCGTCGAGCTCGTCCCACTTGGTGTACAGCACTCTGTCAAACTCGAGGATGAAGCACTCCTTGAGCGACTCCTCGTCCTTGGGGCAGTCGCACCTGTTTTTTCGCGACAGGATATCGTCGAAGGTGGTGTAGGTGTAGTGCAGCACCGCCGCCTCCTTGGCCTTGACCTCCACCGGCGTCTTCAAGTAGTTGTGGAACCTGTGCGCGCCGTTCGGCCGCAAGCCGTCCTGCACCCTCGCCGCGCTCTTCCCGTTGCCGTAGGTGAGGAAATAGTTGGGGTTCTCCCCCGTGATCGCGCGGTAGCTCTCCATGTACGTCTTGCGCACGACGTGGTCGTAGTTGCGCTTGAACAGCGTCACCTCCCGGAACGGGTCTTTCACTTCGTCCGTCTCAGGGCACGCCTCGTAGTTGGGGAACACCAGCGTGTCGACATCCGCGGGCAGCGCCGCGAACACGTCCTTCACCGAGTACGCGCCGCTCCCCGCCGGGTGCAGGAGCTCGTCGGTGTCGATGTGCACGTGCCAGTCGATCTTCTCCCTCTGCGCGGTCTGGATGGCGATCTCCATGTTCAGAGACTGCCGCACGAAGAGCTCGTTGTTACAGGGCTTATCGAAGAACTTCCCGAGCCAAGACTCCTTCCAGATGCGAGACTTGGCGCGTTGCGCGTCCAGCGCGGCGTTCGGCTCCCAGACCCGGACGCCGCTCTCCAGACGCAACGCCTCCACAACCTCCGGCGCGGACGCCTTCCCCTCCACGAACATGAAGAAATCGTCCACGCCCATGAGCTTGTGGTAGTCCACCCAGTCCAGGATCTTCCCCAGGCTGTCCGCGGTGGTGGTGGAGATCATCACGCGCAGATCCTCCGCGTCTTTCCCGACGCCGCCGGCGGTGTTCAGCAGACCCTCGCGGGTCAAAGCCAGCTCGTGGTGCTTGGCATTCGCCGAGGCGTCGCCGACGTTATCGAACGCCGCGCGAGCACCCTCGGCGCTGCTCCGCGCGGTCGCGCCCCCGACGTCGAAGTGCCCGCCACCCGAAATGCCGTGCGGTTCCGTGTCCACGCCGCCGCGACGGCGCCAGTCCGTGACCGGGTCCGCGCGCAGCGCGCGCGGAGGCAGCCGGTGCCGAGCGATGCCGTTGTCGCGCACCTGCAGGATCAGCGCGAGCAGCGCGAGCGCGGCTGGTATGCTCGCGAAAAGCACCAAAAGAGGAGACCTGCGGGTAGGAAAGATACGCGCGGGTCAGGAGTGGAGGTCTCGCGAGCACGCCGCGCGTTCGTCGAGCGGGGAGGGCTGGCGGTATGCGCGAGGCGCGGAATCGGTGTCGAGCGATTGTCGGCGTCGGAATCTTCGCCGAACAAAACGACGATGACGGGACGGGACCACCGCACGTACCACCGACGCTCGTGTCCTCCCAACGCGTGGAGCGGCTTTCCCGCGTGGTCGTACGCGGGCTGTGGACCGCCCAGCAGACCGCCCGACCCCAGCCCGCGTCTCGCGGGAGACGAACGCATCGTGTCCGCGCCCTCGAAAGTGCCGAGAGGAATTTCGGCACGTCCCGCGGCCTCGCCGCGCGTTCGATCACCGGACGCGGCGCGCCCAGATTTCGGGAGCCAAAAGTTGACATCCGAGGGGCGCCGAACGCCGCAGTCTCAGGGGGCACCCAGCCGATTCGCGCCCATGTCGAAGAGTGATGACACCGAGACGCGGCCGACCCCCCCCGGTCGGTCCGCCTCCGAACCGAGCAGCGCGTCCTCGCCCGACGGGAAGACGGACTTCGGGGAACTGCCGATGTCAAATGAGGCGTTCGAGAGCCTTCGCTCCGCGGTGAGCGCGTCCGAGTACGCGAGAGCGAACAGACCGTACGCGCCCTTGCCCGAGGGTGAGTCCGCGCCGACGATGGCGCAGCTCTGGGCGTACGCGCACAGGCGGTACGCGAGGTTTCAGGGGTACGCGTGGGGCGGGGTGGTCATAGTCGGTGCCGTGGCGTGGGGAGCGTCGCGAGTGGCGGGCGCTGGAGAGGGCAGGAAAAAGTCGCACGCGAAGACGCGCGCGTGAACGCTACACGACTAACCTCTACTTAGACTACTGTAAGCTAACGCATTCTAGAGCGAACCGCGACCGGCTCGACGCGCTCGACGCGCTCGACGCGCTCGACGCGCGCGCGTCTCTCGCGATGTTCCGTCGCGCCGCGGCGGCGGCGCGTCACCGCGAGCACATCGGTCTCGGCACGATGAGCCTCGGTCGCGTTCGGCGCGCCTCGCGCGGCGGCGCCGCGGAGACGCGCGCCGAGGCTGCTGTCCTCGAGACCGGCTCCGCCTTCGATCCCGCGACCGCCTCCAGCCTCGCCGCCTCGAGCGCCTCGAGCGCCTCGTCGCCCGCCGCTTTCGCCTCCAGGAACGCCAGCCGCTCGCGTAACCGCGCGAGCTCCTCCTTCGCGGCGCGCGCGCTGGCGGGCGCATCGACGCGGACCGCGCCGCTTCCCGAGGCGGTCTCCGCGGTCGGCGAGGACGGCGCCGTGGACGACGTGGACGTCACCGTGGCGTCGTCATCGACGGTCGCGCTCGGGTCCGGAACCACCTCGGGCACGAGGTACCGCGCCTCCGCGGAGCGCGGTTTCGTCGGGTCCTCTTCCGCCAGGCCCAACCACGTCGCGAGCGTCTCCTCGAAGTTTTCCAGCGCCTCGTCCCACGTGGGCTCCGGCTTAGGGGGCTCGGGCTCGGGCGCGCCCCCGAACGCGGCGTCGTACGCGGGGTTGCCCTCGCCGGAGGGGGGAACCACCAAAGCCTCGCAGTGGTACGCCTCCATGACGAACCGCATCGCGATGTGGATGTCGTCCAGGCGGGGGGAGGACGCGACCGGGGCACCGCCCGGGTGGGTGTGAAGAAACATGCGGTCGCTCCCCGGGGGGAGAATCAGCATCCCCTCATGGCTGGGGCCTCGCGCGCCGGTGGCGAGCCGAGGCGCGTAGCGCACCAGCCACGCCCCCGACCCTCTGTCCATCGCACGGGGGCCGCGCTTGTGTTACTGACGCAATTCGCGTTCGTCGGTAAATGTGACTTGCGAGTTGTGGTTTCGATGCGTCGCGAAACGTCACCGGTGGTCAGTTGTCGGGGCGCCGTGACACGATGTCTTCGTCAGTGCTGCCGCACTGGTGGTCCGTGGGGACGTTCTTCGCGCAACTGCTGGGGTACGTCGCGTTGTCCACCGCGCTGGAGTACGGGTGGTACCACCGGCGTTTCAGCGAGCGCCGAAGATGGCGCACGCAGCCTTCGAACGACGCGCGATCGCTCGAGGCGTCGACGGCGACGGGCGGGTACGACTGGGGTCTTCCCGCTCGGGATCTGGGAAGAGGAGTCCCTCGACGGGGACGACACGAGCTACACGCGCGGTACGCCACCGTGAACTTAGTGGTCAGCGCGTTGTTCGCGGGCGCGACGTGCGAGGCGTACCTCCGCGGGTGGACCAACCTCTTGGAGCGCGGCGACGTCATCCAGGTGGGCGTCGGGCTCGCCAAACTGGTGGTGGCGCAGTCCGTCCTGGAGTACTACTGGCACAGGGTGATGCACTTCCCGTTTTTCTACCGGCGACTACACAAGATGCACCACCACTATAAGTCCCCGGCGGTGTGGGATGACCTGTTCATCGACCCGCGCGAGGCGTTCGGGTACTACTGCATCCTGTTCGGGACGGGCGTCGTCGTCCCCGCGCCGGCTTCGTCGTTCCTTCTGTACATGGCCGTCATGGGCACGTGCGGCGTGCTGGACCACTGCGGCGTTTCGTTCGAACTGAACACCTGCGCGTTACTGCCGTGGACCGAGCTCGAGGTGTACGGCACGACGTTTCACGACCTGCACCACGCCAAGTTCAACGCGAACTACGCGTTTCCCTTCGCCGCGATGGACGTTTTGCACGGCACCAAAGTCGCGGCGGCGACCGAGGCGCCGAAACGCGACGCGTCGTAGCGGCGGATACGCGTCCACCTGTGCATTATTAGTCTAGTCTAATTGCACGTAGGAGACGCGTTGTAATAGCACCATAGAGCGTCGCGCGCGCAGTGTGGAGAGACGCGGACGCGCGTACACGACACGCGACGAGCGTGGTTCGCGTCGACGACGAGCGCAAGCGTGCGTGGTGTACGAAACCCGCGCATAAGTTACGGGGCAAACTAAAAACTTCTTTTCATCCGCGGTTCTTTCGCGAGCGTTTGCTCTTCTTCCCCGAGCCTCCACCTCCGCCGTCATTTTTCTCCCTGAAGTTGCTCATCGTGGCGCCGGTGATGTCCAGGCCGATGCGCCCCATCGTGCCCCCCCGGGGCGCGCCCGCCTTCATGGGCATGGGCAGCATCTTCTTCGGCTTCTTCTTCCCGCCGGACACGGTGTCGCCGGCGGTTTCCCGCTTCACGTACAGAGGCCCGAGGGTCTGCCCGAGCTTGTCCCCGCACCGCCGGCAGAAACGCGCGTCGGTCTCGTGGATCTGCAGACCGCACTGGTCGCACTCGCGCCCGTCCCACACCTTGCCGCGCATCGCCACCGTGGAGCTGGGAGCGGTGTCCAGCCCGTCCGCGCCGAAATCCGAAACCGTCACCGGCGCGGCGTCTTCCTGAACGCCGTTCCCGTTCCGCCGGTCGGCGTTCTTCCCGTTGCCGTTGCCGCGCCCGTTGCTCTTCCTGGGCGGCTGCGGCACGACCGCGGGCGGCGCGAACGCACCGAACGGCGTGCCGATCCCGGGGTTTGGCCCGCCGATCGGGATGGGCGTCGCCGCCGCGTACGCCGCCGATCGCGAAAACGTGCCAACCTCCTCAAAGTCGGCGCTCTGCAGCGGGTCGTTCTCGTCCCAGGAATCCTCGCCGTCTTCCATCATGCCGCGCATCATGTCCTGCGCGCCGGCCACCGTCGCGAGTTTGGCGAGTTGGCCGGGCACCACGATGAGCGCCACCGCGATGGACAGCACGGTGGCGACCCTGCCGCCCGCGGTGACCACCTCGAACGGCTGTCCGATGCCGGTGAGGGTGAGGATGGCCCAGTACAGCGTGTCGTTGAGGTTGTTCACGTTCGGGTTCACGGTGTACTCCAGGTCGTAAATCACGCCGGCGGCGATGATGAAGATGCACACGAACTCGGCGCCGATGCCCACGAGCTGGATGCTCATGGAGTCGCTGCGCACCAGCCCGAAGAGCACCGAGTTGGGCGAGCGGTCCAGCAGGCGCAGCAGGCGCAGCACGCGGAGCAGTCGCAGGAACCGGAACAGCGGCGAGCCCCTGTAGATGATGTCGAAGAACGACAACACCGGGGGGATGGTCGCGAGAAAGTCCACCGCGGTCACGGGGTTGGTCCAGAACTCCTTCTTGAACTCGAACGCCCACGCGCGCAGGCAAAACTCGAAGAAGAACAGGAGGTTGTACGCGTCCTCGATGTCCTCCAGCGCGTTCATGGAGATGAGTCCGGTGTACCACGAGATGTCGTCTCGGTACAGGACGTCCCACCCTCCGAACGAAGACATGTTGTACGACTCCAGCAGGAAAGTCCCGAAAACGATGCCGGAGGAAATCACGGCCCAGTACCCGTCGGAGTCGATGCGCCGCAGCGCGAAGCGCATGCGCTCGCGAGCGGTGAACGTTTTCTTCCCGTCACCATCCGTTTCCCCCGATCCGTCTCCTCCATCGCTCCCGTCACTTCCAGAGGAGGATTCCGAGTCCCCGTCGTCGCCCCTGCCTCCCAGCAGGCCGCCCACACGGCGCCGCACGTCCCGCGCGGGCGTCCTCGGAGACACACCCGCGCGGCGCTGCGACCGGAAAGGACGCGCGTCGCCGAGGGTATCGTGCGCGGCCAGACGGACGTGTCGGACGCGTCGATTGTCGTTGAGAGAGCACGCGCGTCCGGAGGCGCGCAGCGCCTTGGGGATGTGGGCCACGCGCGCGACACGGGAGCCTCCCGTACACGGCGACACCCGGCGCGCGAGCGCCGTCGCGGGGGTGACCGTCACCGCGCCCATTGCCTCCGTGGGCGCCGCGCCGGACGACAGACCGACAGAGACGCGAAAATCGGCACGAGCCGTCCGGGCAGACGCGCGCGGCGCGCCGCCGGCCGACGGAACGCCGCCGACGACCGGAAGCGCGCTCGGAGCGACGCTCGCGGGCGATACGCGAAAGCCCGAGCTTCTCGCGGTCAGGGGAGTCCCGTGCGCGTCGCGCGGGTCCCTCTGCCCGCTCGCGAAACGCGCGCTGGTGTCGACGACAGCGATAAGAGGTCGCGGCAGACTGACGTGGCGCGTCGCGCGTGATTCTGGCCACGAAAGGAACTCTGTGCCCGAAAAAGCAAAACACGACTTCTCCTTTGAAACGCTCGGTTCCAGTTTCGGAAAACGCGGTTTCACCGGTCGCTCCGATCAGCTCCGGTTTCACTTTTTTCTTTCGAGGTTTTTTTTCGCGTTTTCGGTTTTCGCCCGGAGTAGGCACACCGCGAGATGGAAGAGCGCGCGCGCGGCGTCGCCGGGCTCTCGTCGAGCCTCTCTGTTCGTCGCCGCGTCGAGTAGACGTCAACGAATCGACGCGCGGTAAAAAAAGTTTTTTTTCTGTTTATAACATCGCGAACGTGACGCGATGACTCTTGCGAGACAAAGCTCGAGACGGGAGTACGATCCACCCCCCGAGATGCGTAATACACGGCGTCGGCGTCGCTTCGGTTGAATGTTCGCGTCGATGAGAATTCGGCGTCGTCGTCGTCGGCGCCGCTCACGCGCCGCACATGACGCAGTCCTCCTTGTTGGCCAGGGAGCACGCGAGCTTGGCCGCCATGAGCGCCTCCTCCTCCATGTCCGGGTCCGCGGCCGCCTTCTTCCCGTCTTTCACCACGGGGGAGTTTTCCTTGTCGCCCGCTTCAGCCTCCTTCTTCGCCTTCGCCTTCGCCGCGGCGCTGGGGTCGACGGTGAACTTCACGGCGTCGGCGGCGGCGCGCGAGCGCAGGTAGTACATGCCCGTCTTGAGGCCCTTCTTCCAGGCGTAGAAGTGCAGCGAGGTGAGCTTACCCGAGTTGGCATCGGACATGTGCACGTTGAACGACTGCGACTGGTCGATGAACGCGCCGCGGTCGGCGGCCATGTCCACCAGCACGCGCTGCTTGATCTCCCACACCGTCTTGTAAATCGCCTTGAGGTCCTCGGGCAGGTCCAGGCCCTGCACGGAGCCGTTGTTGGCGATGAGGTCGTTCTTCAGCGAGGGGTCCCACAGACCGAGCTCGGTGAGGTCGTTGAGGAGGTGGTTGTTCACCACGGTGAACTCACCGGAAAGCACGCGGCGCGCGTAGATGTTGGAGGTGTACGGCTCGAAGCACTCGTTGTTGCCGAGGATCTGCGAGGTGGACGCGGTGGGCATGGGCGCGACGAGCAGCGAGTTGCGCACGCCGTTGGCGGCAATCTTCTCGCGCAGGCCGGTCCAGTCGTGGCGGTCGCCGCCGGGCATCTCCGTGACGCCCCACATGTCCGGCTGGAGGATGCCCTTGGACACGGGCGAGTCGGGGTAGGATTCGTACGTGCCGTCCACGGCGGCGATGGCGTTGGACTCGGTGAGCGCGGCGAAGTAAATCGTCTCGAAAATCTCCGCGTTGAGCTTCTGCGCTTCGGGCGAGTCGAAGGGCATGCCGAGCAGGATGAACACGTCCGCGAGACCCTGCACGCCGAGGCCGATGGGGCGGTGGCGCATGTTGGAGCGCTTCGCGGTGTCCACGGGGTAGTAGTTGACGTCGATGATGCGGTTCAGGTTGCGCGTCGTCTTGCGGGTGATCTCGGCGAGCTTGGCGTGGTCGAAGTGGCGGTTCTTGGCGCCGAGCGAGCCGCGCAGCTTCTTCGATTCCGTCTTGCCGGTGGGGGACGCGGGGTTGTTCTCGATCACGAAGCGGGGCAGCGCGATGGACGCGAGGTTGCACACCGCGGTCTCCTCGGGGGAGGTGAACTCGACAATCTCCGTGCACAGGTTGGAGGACTTGATGGTGCCGAGGTTCTGCTGGTTGGACTTGCGGTTGCACGCATCCTTGAAGAGCATGTAGGGGTTGCCCGTCTCAACCTGCGACTCGAGGATGGCGAACCAGAGCTGCTGCGCCTTGATGGTCTTCTTGCCCTTGCCCGCCTTCTCGTAGGACTCGTAGAGCTCCTCGAACTTCTCGCCCCAGCAGTCGGCGAGGCCGGGGCACTCGTTGGGGCACATGAGCGTCCACTCGCCGTTGCTCTCGACGCGCTTCATGAACAAGTCGTTGGTCCAGAGGCCGTAGAAAAGGTCGCGCGCGCGCGCCTCCTCCTTGCCGTGGTTCTTGCGCAGGTCGAGCCAGTCGAAGATGTCCGCGTGCCAGGGCTCGAGGTACACCGCGAACGCGCCCTTGCGCTTGCCGCCGCCCTGGTCGACGTAGCGCGCGGTGTCGTTGAACACGCGGAGCATGGGGATGATCCCGTTGGACGTGCCGTTGGTGCCGCGGATGTACGACGACGTCGCGCGGATGTCGTGGATGGACAGGCCGATGCCGCCGGCGGACTTGGAGATGCACGCGCACTCCTTGAGGGTGTCGTAGATGCCCTCGATGGAGTCCTCCTTCATGGCGATCAGGAAGCACGACGAGAGCTGCGGGCGGGGCGTGCCCGAGTTGAACAGCGTGGGCGACGCGTGCGTCATCCAGCGCTCCGACAGCATGTGGTACGTGTCCACGGCGCGCTCAACATCCTTGTGGATGCCGATGGCGACGCGCATCAGCAGGTGCTGGGGGCGCTCGACGATCTTGCCGTCGATGCGGAGCAGGTACGAGCGCTCCAGGGTCTTGTACCCGAAGTAGTCGTAGTCGAAGTCGCGGTCGTACACAATCTCAGAGTCGAAGCGCTCCGCGTTGGCCTGGATGATCTCGTGCACGTCGTCGGACAGCAGGGGGGACCACTTGCCGTTGCGCTCGTTCACGTGCTCGTACATCATCTTCATGCTGCGGTTTTTTTCGTCGCGGAGGTTAAACGGCGGTCAGCGTCAGGTGTCGCGAGGCGGTCGGATCCTTCGGGGCGCGGGATGCGGGTGGACGACGCCGGCGCGCGCGTCGGCGCCGAACGTTCGGGCGCATTTTCAAAACCGCGCGACACAGACACCCGCGAATCCGACGTTTGGAAAACTCCCGGGTCGGAAACGCGTCGGGAGTGAGGCCGGAAACGCGCGGCGTGCGCTCGGGCGAGGGACGTACGTCTCGGAGAAGGACTTCTTGGTGTTCTTGTGCAGGTTGGAGACCGCGATGCGGGCGGCGAGCTGCGGGGGGGCGGGATGGGGGAGGTCAGAGCCGGTCGGTCGGCGTCGCGAACGTTTGGAAAAAGCAACATCCGGCTTGACAACGTGGAACCCCGAAAAGCCGAAGTTTTTTCGTGCCAAACAGACCCGGACAAGGCGGGCGAGGGGCGGGTTCGACGTACCTGCGCGTAGTCGGGGTGCTTGGAGGTCATCGACGCGGCGGTCTCCGCGGCGAGCTCGTCGAGCTCGCTCGTGGTGACGCCCTTGTAGACTCCAGAGGCGACCTTCTGCGCCACGAGTACCTACGCTCGGAAAAACAAGATGAGGAGAAGAAGACAAGTGGAGCAGATGCCGTTTTCGGTCGGTCAGCGACGCGTGCGGGGGTCATATCCCGGGGACCGGGGGGCTCGTTCAGCGGGGGTACCCGCGAGGTCGATACCGCGTGAGTCGTGCGTCGCGGTGCGTCGCGCGGCGCGAGAGGGCGGCGCGCGAGCCGAGGAAAGAGTGCCGGCTTTTTTGAATCTCTGGGGGGCATCCGAAAGATCCGCAAGACGCTGGGACGCACCGGGTCGCAGTGATCCTGGTTAAGACCATACGCGAGCTTGTTGATGCGCGCAGTAATCTTGTCGAAAGCGACGGGCTCCTCGCGCCCGTCGCGCTTGATCACGGTGAGTCCCATGCTGAGCCGTGCTCGATCGTTTGTGACGTGGGAGCCGAGCCGAGAGGCCTTTTGTTCGTGCCAAAATTTTGAAACGTGCCCGATACCACGCCTCGCGCGACGACGCGACGAACCGGGCGAGAAAACGGCAGCAAAAGAGCGGCAAACGCGCGAATCTGCGTTTTGGGGCGATTCGGCACGACACAATCGTCGGTGCGCATTCGTTACCCTCGTCACTCCCGCGCGCGCGCAGCAGCGCCGGGCTCGCGCGGCGTCTCGACGGACGCCCGCTCGCCGCGAGCCATGGACGAGGAGTTCCTCAATGATTTCGTCGGCTTGAAGACGACGGACGGCGCCCCCCCCTCGGCGCTGAAGAAGACGAGCGTGGGTGAGAACCTCGCGGGGAAAGCGTCCGCGAAAACGGGACCGGCCGCGGGCGCGGCCGCCAAGGGCGCGCGCGTGGGCTCCACGAGCGCTTCGCCGGGAGGTTCGCCGGGTGTCGCGCCTTCGACCGCGGGCAATATCATAGCCGCCGACGCCGCCGCTTCGGGCGGGCTCAAGTCTCTGCTCCAGGGCGACCGCGCGGGGGCGGCGGCGGCCCTCGCCGGCGACGCGAGCGACGAAGATTCGAGCCCCGCGCACGCGGCGGCGCTTGAACGCGACCGCGCGGCGGCGGCGGCGGCGGCCTCGAGCAAGTCGACTTCTTCGTCGAGCGGTATCGCGGCGGAGAGCGCTCCCGACACCTCTTCCCCCCTCGGCGCGGGGGACGGGGAGCGGAGGAAATCGTGGGGCGAACTGTTCATGCCGGGTCTGGCGGCGAGCAAAGCCAAAGACGACGACAAAGACGCTTCCAGCGACGAGCGAAAACGGTCCGGCTCGTCGAACCCTCTTCCCGAGCCGGTAGCGATCCCCGCGCGTCCCCAGAGCGCGGGCTCGGGCTCGGGACCCGTCTCCGGGGACGACGCCGAGTCGCCCAGCCTCAGCACGTCCGCGCCGACCCTCGGCTCGTTCCTGGACGACGACGGTCGCTCGGACGCCGGGCGCTCGGACGCCGGGCGCTCGGACGCGGCGGAAGCGGCGGACGCGGCGTCGCCGCGGTCGGCGGATCGTCGCCCGTCGCCCCTGAACCTGGAACACGTCAACCTCCCCCCCCGCTCGTCAGGCGGCTCCGGCTCGAAGCCCGGGTCGAGGCCGGGGTCGGGGGGTGCCAGGAGCGCGGACCGCATGCAGCGCAACACGTCTTCGTTCGTCCTCGACGCCGAGGCGAACCCGACGCCGCAGAGCGTCGCGCCTCCCGTCTTCGGCGACCTGGGGAACATCGGCGAGAAGCACGTGTTGGTGATGGTGGGTTTGCCCGCGCGGGGCAAGACGCACATGGCGAAGCGCCTGTCGCAGTACCTGCGCTTCTTCCACGGCGCGCGCACGCAGGTGTTCAACGTGGGGACGTACCGCCGGCGCATGATGTCCAAGAAGGCGGACGCGCAGTTTTTCGATCAGCACGACGCGCAGTCCGAGGCACTGCGCAAGTCCTTCGCGCGCGCCGCGCTCAAGGACATGATCGATTTTTTGTTTCAGGAGGACAACGTGTCGTACTTGGAGCAGCGCGGGTTCGATTCCGGGCGCGTGGCCATCTACGACGCCACGAACACCACGCGGAGCAGGCGCGAGTGGCTTCGCGAGCAGCTCGACGCGCTTCCCCTGAAACTCCTGTTCGTCGAGTCGGTGTGCACGGACGAGGAGATCATCGAGCGCAACATCTGGCAAGCCAAGGTGAACAACGAGGATTACCAGACAGAGGCGGACAAGCGCCGCGCGTACGACGACTTCCGCGCGCGCATACGGAAGTACGAGGAGGTGTACGAGCCCATGGAGGAGGAGCACCTGAGTTTCATCAAGCTGATCAACTGCGGCCGCCGCGTCGAGATCAACAACATCCACGGCTTCCTTCTGGGGCGCATCGTGCAGTTTCTGAGCAACCTGCACGCGACGCACCAGACCATCTACTTGTCCAGGCACGGCCAGAGCGAGTACAACTTCCAGGGCAAGATCGGAGGCGACAGCGGCTTGTCGCTGATGGGGGAGAAGTACGCCATGCGCCTCGGCGAGTACGCGGACAAGCAGCTGAGCAAAGACAAAGAGACTGGCCAGCCGCGGCCTTGCCGCCTTTGGACGAGCTCGCTGCAGCGCACAATCCTCACCGCGAGGCACATCACGCACCCGAAGATCAAGCTGGAGAACGGTCGCGAGTGGACGCAATTCTCGCCGCGCGTGCTTCGCAACCTGGACGAGATCTACGCCGGCGTGTGCGACGGCATGACGTACGAGGAGATTGAGGCGAACTACCCCGAGGAGTTTGCGCTGCGGCGGGAAAACAAGCTCGGGTACCGGTACCCTCGCGGCGAATCGTACCTGGACGTCATCTCCCGCCTCGACCCGCTGATTCAGGAGCTCGAGTCGTACCAAGAGCCGGTTCTGATCGTGGGGCACCAGGGTGTGCTTCGCCTGATCTACGCGTACTTCATGGGCATGGACCGCGCGGACGCCTGCACGGCGAGCATACCGTTGAACACCGTCATCAAGCTCACGCCGTTGACGCACACGTGCGAGGAGGAGCGCGATGTGCTGTATCAGCCCAGCAAGCACGATCTGGGCGCGGTGGTGGAAGAGGGCGACGGCGCGGGCGGGGGTGTCTCTCCCACCGCCGCCGAAGCGAGAGCCGCGTCGTTCGATAACCCGTTCGCCATGAACACGGAACCGCCGTCGTATTAGTCAGCCGACGACCGGCGGTGATTTTTTTTAGTCTGAAACCGCGCTTCTCGCGGCGTTTCTTCGATCTCCATCTCGCGTTCGCGCTCGCGTCCGAGAGAAGCCGAGTCGATGACTGGCTGGGCGGCAATCCGCTCGTACAACTGGCGCGCCGTCCGAGTCACGAGGAGTCGCATTTTGGGCGCTCGCCTCGGCCGCGCGAACGTCACACGTAAGACGCGCGAGCCTTCGTGCGACACACGCGCGCGGAAACGCGCCTTCGCGCGTGCGATACATCGCGCGCGGACGCATTGTCGCCGCCGGCCGCTCGCGACAGCGCCCACGCTGCCGCGCCGGTGCGACGCCGACCGCCTTTTTTGTAGCGGTCGCGGGAACGCGTGAAAACGCGTGGGAATCACGAGAGGGTTTCCGCGCGAATCGAGCGCCGAGCGGACGCGCACGACCGTGATGTCGCGGTGAATTCGGGGTGAAACGATCGACGACGGGAGCGGGATGACCGGTGCGGTGAGCGTGTCCTCCACCGCCTCCGCGGAGAGCCCCGTGCCGTTATCTCCGGTCACCTCTCCGCTGGTCTCCAGAACCGGGCGCGAGCGCCAGCGGTTCGCGGGCGAGGCGGATGCGAAGATCCGCCTCGTGGCGGGTTCGATTCCCACGCGTCGCGCCGAGTCGGGCGCCTGGGAGGTGCTGATGGTGACGAACAAGCACAACGACTCGCTCATTTTCCCCAAGGGCGGCTGGGAGACGGACGAGACCGCGGAGGAGGCGGCGGCGCGGGAGACGATGGAGGAGGCTGGCGTCGTCGGGCGCCTGACTTTGCTGGATGAGTTTGCGTTTGAGAGCAAGATGAAGGACGGCAAGAAGACCCCGTGCAAGTGCTCGGTGTTCGTCATGCTCGTCACCGAGGTCATGGAGGTGTGGCCCGAGTCTTGTGCGCGCTCGCGGTCCTGGTACAAACCCGAGGAGGCGATCAGAAACTGCAAGCACCCGTGGATGCGCGACGCGATGAGGAAGTGGGGGCAAACGCAGGGGCTGGCGTTGGCGGATGGCTGGACGGGCCACGCGTCGCTGCCGGGAGGGAAGTAGGCGGTGGTCGTATATCGGTTCGACGACGACGCCAAACGAGGACACGAAATACGAACGTGGAAGCGCATAATACGTAGCGTGTTGTGTGTTGTGTGTTTTTAGTAGGACGAACTTGAACGTGAATGTCGAACGCGCGAGATCCGCGTCTCTCTCGTCGGGACGGCTCGCCGGGTTTGGTTTGCCCGACGCCGAAGGCATCCGAAGTTCCGCCTCATCAATGGGCGGCATTTTGCCGTGTGCTCGTCAGTGAACGTCCAGTCATAAAAAAAAGCCGCAACAAAAAAGCGACCCGTAACACCTGCCGAGATTTTCTCTCGGTCCGCGCGCGTCGCTGCCTTCCATACGACGTCGCACGAGGCAAGGGGAACCGCGCGTGACCGGTTTCGCCTTTCTTCGGTGCTGGGGAGCGAACACCGCGGGGCGAGCGCGGTTTGGGGGCGTCGGGAGCGCGGGCGGGCACCATGGAGGGCGCGGCTTCGTGGCGTCGGCTGCTGGAGGTCACGGGCGACATTGACGCCGCGGAGGTGCTGGACACCGTGCTAAACCCGTTGGTGAACGTCAGCACCACCGATGAGGCTCGGGAGGACGCGTTCCACGATAAAGTCATCAGGGTACGTCCCGCGCGCGACGCCCCGCGGAGGACGCGGCGGCGCTCTCGTGCCGACCCGTGCGCTTCCCGTGGACGCGATTCCGCAACACCTCTTTCCCCGAGCGACTTTCAGGGCGCTTCCACGAGAGCACCGCTGCTCGGCAGCCGCTCGCCGCCGTTCGCTCGTCTCGACGACGCGCCTACCGATCCGTACGCCTCCGCGAGCGTTCCTGACCCTCTCCCTTCTCGCCCTGACCTCACAGGAAGTCACCGCGGATGAGTCGCACGAGATCGTGGCTGCGTTCTCCATGACGGTGATGATCACGATTCTGCTGTTGGTCATCATCCTGGGCGCGACGATTAAGCACTACAACATCCAGTGGCTGCACCAGAGCGGCGCGGCGCTTCTGCTCGGCGTGATGGTCGGTTTCGTGGTGTCGTACGTGCGGAGAGACCCGATGTACCACGACAACACGCAACAGTCGCAGCGCATGACGAGTTTCGTGGAGTGGATCATGTTCGACACGGAGTTTTTCTTCCTGGTGTTACTGCCGCCGGTGATCTTCGAGTCCGGGTACACCCTGAACCCCGAGACGCTGTTCAAGAACTTCGACGCCATCTCCGTGTTCGCGTTCCTGGGGACGTTCACGTCCACCCTGGTGGTGGGGTTCATCATGTACCTCATGGGCTCGTACGGGTTTTCGTTCCCGTTCACGCTGCGCGAGGCGATGCTGTTCGCGTCGCTCATCAGCAGCACAGACCCGGTGACGACGCTGAGCATCTTCGCGGACATGGGCCTCGATCCGGACCTGCACGCGGTGGTGCTGGGCGAGTCGTTACTGAACGATGCCATCTCCATCGTGTTGTTCGAGGCGCTCTTCGCGTTCGACAAGAGGGGGTACGCGAAGAATGGGATCACCTCGGCGATGGACGGGAGGCACCAGTCGGCGGCGGGCGCGATGGCGCTGAGCGCGCTGGGGGATATCAGCTCGACGCTGGGCGATGTGACGTCGACGGACCGCGCGACGGTCGCGGCGGAGGTGGCGTTCTCCGAGCTCGCCGTCACCACGCTGGTGGCGTTCTTGGGCGTGTTCATGGCGTCGCTGCTGATCGGCGGGATGGTGGGCGCGTGCTCGGCGATGCTGCACAAGCACATCTCGATCACCGGCGACTGGGACGAGGGCTGGGTCGTCGATTCCGCGCTGGTGCTTCTCTTCCCGTACTTGGCGTACACCATCGCGGAGTCCGCGAACCTGTCCGGCATCGTCGCCGTGCTGTTCTGCGGGATGGTCATGGGGCGGTACACGCGGCAGAACCTAGATAAAGCGCCGCGCATGGTGACGATGTGCTTCTTCAAGCTGGTGTCGTTCCTGAGCGAGACGTTCGTGTTCATCTACATGGGCAGCTCCATGTGCACGATCTCACTGACGCACGTGGTGACCGCGGTGGTTTCGTTGCTGGCGGTGTTCGTGGGGCGAGCCGCGAACATCTTCCCGGGCGCGTACCTGCTGAACAGCACGATACGACAAACGGAGGAGCTCGGTAGGCTCGACGGGAACGTGCAGCTCACGCTGTGGTACTGCGGCTTGCGCGGCGCGGTGGCGTACGCGCTGGCGATGAAGGCGGCGGCGACCATGGGCCCCGCGGGCGAGGCCATGCTGAGCTGCACTTTGTTCGTGGTGATGTTCACCGTGCTTTTGATGGGCGGGTCCACGTCCTGGGCGCTCAAGCAGCTGGGGATCATCGACGAGGTGCCGCGCTGGGTGAAGGACCCCGACGCCGACCCCGACCAGAGCCCCACCAAAAAACCCGCGCACGGATCGCCGGGGCGAGGGACCCGCAGTCCCGCGGGGGGGGAGAAGACGCCGAGGACGGCGAGGGCCACGAGCACGTACCGCGCGCTGAGGCAGTTCGACTTCAAGTACCTGCAGCCCCTGCTGCTGGCGGTGCCCATGAAGCGGCTGCCGCGCGACGACGCCAACGCCGGCGGCGCGGCGGCGGGGGGGGACCACGAGGCGCGCGGCGCGGGGGGCGTGAGCCGGCGGACGGTCGGGCGGGGGCACCCTGGCGCGGTGGACGAGGAGCGCGTGCCGATCCTCGGGGCAAGTGGGGGATCCGCGGGGGGGGACAACGGCGCGGGTGGGTCGCGTGCGCCCCCGGAGAGCCCGTTGTGGGGCTCGGGCGAGGTGTGACAAAAAGACAAAAGACGGCGGCGTGCTTCTTGGCGCGAGTTGACGCGAAAGGACGCACGGCGTACATAGGCTTAGAGCGCGTAAATTACCTTATTCAACAACTTGACGACTACCGTACCGGATACGCACACGCGACTCTCCCGCTACCGCGATGAGACTTCCGCGATGCGCGTCACTACACCGCGAACGCGAGGTCCTCGTTCCGCCGCCCGTCGCCGAAGTACAGGTTTCCCACGGTGTTGGACACCGCGGAGTAGTACGCGAAGAAGCCGGGGAACTCGAAGTTGCGGATGGTGGTGAGCCGCTTGAACGAGTCGTGGTGCACGCCCCACTTCCCCGGCACGGCGCTCGCGAGGTTCCCCTGCGGCGTCGCGTACGCGCTCGCCTGATCGGGGCGGTGCACGACGAACATGGGGTTCACGGAGTGGTTCCCGTGCGGGTCCGTCACGAACATCCCCTCGGGCGCCAGAGCAGTCGCGGCGTTGATGGCGTTGATGCGCGTCATCATGTACTGCGCCTCGGTGATCTCCCACGGCGGGAGCGGCTCGGGCTCCTCCACCTCCGGCGCCTCCTCTCCCTCCGCGGGCTCGGGCGCGGGCTCGGGCTCGGGCACGGGCTGCGCCACCTCGAACACGTGCGCGGGGTCGCCCGTGAGCATCGTTTGTATTTTCTCCGCGCGCTCGGTGGTCTCCACCGTGACGGGCTCGAGATCCAGCCAGTTGACCCCGTCGCGCGAGTAGTAGAACTTGTTTCCCGGGTTGGGGACGATCTTCCCCTCCAGTTTCTTCGTGCCGTTGTACGCCCTGGCGATGTAGTAGTCCGCCCCGGACTCCGTGCTCAGGCGACCCCAGAACAGGAACGCCTTCACCCCGAGCTCCCTCGCCTTGAGCGTCAGCGACACGTCCATGGCCGCGAGGACTTCGGTGGGGAGCACGCACCCGCACGGCGCCAAGGCGTCCAAGGTGAGCAGCGTGCTCTGGTTCATCTCGCCCGCGGTCATCTCGACAGACCAGGAAGCGAGCGCGGCGACGCGGCGTGCGACGCGAGGTTCCGCGCGCGGATCACTGCGCGCCAACGAATGCGTCGAATTGCTGCCAAAAGAGGAACGGGAGACGAAAAATCCGCCTCGGTTTCGCTCGCGAGTCGATCATCGGCACGCTTGACCCTCGCGCCGGTGAGCTTCAAAGGCGACGTTGGTCAACCCGAGGGTGAGCGCCGGGTCGACGCCGCGTTCGAGTTGTTGACACGCGCGAAGCTCGGGTTGCTCCGGCATTCCGAGACGCGCGCCCGACGCAGGCGCGGCGCGCGCGAGGGAATCACTTCGGGATGAGCAAGGCGGAGCGCATGACCCAGTGGCGCCACTCGCGCCAGCTGTTCGACCCCGCGTCGGAGGCTGGTCTCGCGACCCCGTCGTCAGCGCGCTCCGCGGGCGTCGTCGGCGGTGCCGATGTCACCATTTCCGACGCCGCGTCTCACGGAACGCCGTACTGGACGCCGCCGCCGGTCCGCGCGGACGCGACCTCGACGCGCGCGTCGCCGGGACCCGACGGTGCGCCCTCGACGAGCGCGACGCCGGTGAGCAACAGCGACATCGCGTCGTCCCTGCACCTCGCGCTCGCCTCGGCGACGAACGAGATTGACCGCCTGACGCGGGCTCTGGAAACGGCGTGCGCGCTTCGCGACGTTGCCAAGACGCGCGTCGAGGAAGAGACCGCTTTGCGCGTCGCCGCGAAGGCCCGCGAGGACGCCGCGGAGGCCGCGCGCGCGGAGGCGGAGGCGGCCATGCTCGCGGCGCACGCCTCCGCGAAGGCGCACGAAGAGGAGTGTCGTTTCCTCGCCGAGCGCGCCTTTGACGCGGAGGCGCAGGCGCAGACGCGCCTCGCGGAGGCGCGCCGCGAGCTCGCCGCGCGCTGGGACGAGGAGTCTGCGGCGCGCGACTCCGAGCTCGCGGCGTCGCACGCGCGCGAGGAGGACGCGAACGAGGCGTACGGGGACCTGGTACGCGCCGTGGACGCCGAGCGCGCGCGCTGGGCATCCGAACGCGACGCGCGAGACGCCGAGCTCAAAGCCGAACGCGCGACGTGGTCGGCGGAGCGCGCCGCGCTCGTCGAGGCGCTCGAGGTTTCCTTCCACGGAGTCGACGGAGTCGTCTCCGGAAGAGACGGTTTACTAAACCCCGTCGATTGCGAAGCAAAAGCGCGCGATCGCCGAGAAAGAGTGGTGGAGGTGATCCGGTCGGTCACCGCCGCGGTCACAGCAGAGCGCGCGCGTGTGTTCGCGGACTTCAACCTGGAAAACGCCGCGGCGCGCGCCGACGCCGACGCCGCCGACGCGCTCGCGCGCGCCGACGCGCGCGCGGCGGCGCGGCGCGAGGCGTCGCTGCGTTCGGCGCTGGCGGAGGCGCGCGCGGCGCTGGAGGGCGCGGAGGCGTCCCGCGCGGCGTTCGAGGCTGCGGCGGAGCGCGCCGCGCGCGACGCGGAATTCGCGGAGGCGGAGGCGCGCGAGGCGAGGGAAGAGCGTGACGCCGTCGCCGCCGAAGCCGAGGCGCGCGTCGAGGCGGCGGAGCGACGGGCGCGACAAGCCGAGGCGTGAGCGCGCGCGAAGAGCGCGAGTTTTTCAGCGTACTTTCGCTGGATGATAGACGAGCTCTAGAGCTAGCTATAGAATAGAGATGCGTTAGTGACTAGAATGCGTTTGACCGCGTGTGTTGGTTCTTTTCGGCGGCGCGCGTGCCGGTGTGCACCCACGACGGCGCGTCTCCCCGCGCTTCCCTGTCTCGCCAGTACGCCGCGTCCCACCATCGCTCGTGCACGGCGCGCGCCGGCGGCTCGCCGGCGCTCGGATCGGTCGTCCTCTTGTACCACACCAGGCTGAACCGCTCGCCCTCGTACTTTGGGTCGACCCAGTGCACGAACCGCCCGTCGATCGCGGCGACCGCGTCGCGCGTGTCCACGCACACAACCTCGCAAGGGCCAGACTCGACGCACAGGAAACCGCCGCGTGTCGGTCGCGTCTCCGGAGGCGTGTTTTTTTCGTCATCCGTCACCTTTTTCGGCTCGTCTTCGGCGCCGTTTATTAAAGACGGCGCCGCGGAGTTTGAAAACGTCCCCAGGCTGGCGGCGAACTGCGCGGCGACGTCCAGCGCGTCTATGTGCGGCGACCCGCGCACGTTCTTCGTGACCGCGAGGCCGTCGAACTGCGACGCCGCTTCTTCCCCGGCGACGCTCGCGAGCAAATCGCGCGCGGCGACCCAGACGTTTCGGTACTTGGCGTTGCGCCGGCGTCTTCGCGCGTTTGCGTTTGGGAGCGACGAGAGCGAGATGTACCCGTCGGCGTCGACGGCGACTCGGTCGGAGACGCGCGGCCACTCCGTGGTGCGCAGCGTGTGCAGACACTTGGAGACTGCGTCGGGGGGAAGAGCTTTTGTCGTCGTTGACGGGTCCGCGCGTGTGAAAACGCGAGGCACGACGCGAGCTCTTGGTCCGTCGCGAACGACGTCCGCGGAGGACGGTTCTCCGGGTATCGCCGCCGTCCTCGCGTCGGTACGCGAAACCTCGCCGTGCGCGGCGCACAGCCTGCGCAGAAGCCACAGGCGCAGCGCGCCGTTCCCGCCCGACGCGCGCACTTCGCGCTCGCGCTCGGGGTCGGACGGCGCGCCGAACAGCTCGAGCCTGCGACGAACTTCGCCGACGTCCAGGGGCGCGAGCTGCGATTGCAGCGACACGCCGTCGCGTTCGGTTTCGGTCGTCGTTTCGGTCGTCGTCTGCAGCGTCGCGGCGTGCTTGCGAAGGAGGAACCTCGCGTGCCCCTCAGCCCCGGGCACGGGCGTGTCGTGCAGCCGGGCGAGCGCTTCGGAGGCTGCCTCGCGGGTCGCGAACGTCACGAGCGCGAACCCGACGCTCGGGGTGTCGGGCGATACCCGGAAGGCGTTCCTTCGGATCGCCACCTCCACACCGCCGACACCCTCGAGCCCGCCGACGAGAAAAAGAGACTTCACGAACTCGTTCGTCCAGTGGGCTTGGATGTTCCCCATCCACAGCATGCGTTGTTCCGCGCCGTCGCCCGATGGCCGCATGTTCGCCGACGCGGCGGATCTCGTTACGTCCCCGGCATCGACGGTCGCGCGCGGCTCAGGAGACGAGTGGTGAGCGGATGATTCGGTCGGCGTTTTTCGGAACGACGCGAGAAACCAAGAGCGACGAACGCGAAGGTCCGTGAACCTGCAGCAGTGCAGGCGGTTCCAATTTTCGATCGAGGAGCGGCCCCCCATTGCGCGAGGCGCATCGCGATCTGCCATGGAGGGGCAGCTCTACCCGTATGCGGCGGGTGGAACCCTCCCCCCCGCGGCGGAGCAGACGGGGTATTACAACGCGCCGGTCACCGCGCTCGCGTTCGACGCCGCGGAGGAACTGTTGCACGTGGGCACGGAGGATGGGCGAATGACGGTGACGCACGCCCCGGGGTTGGAGCGGTACGCCGGCGCGCACGTCCACCCGCACGACTACCAGGTGCTCACCGCCTCGCCTCTGGAGAACGCGCACGGCGGCGTGGTCACCGTGAGCGCCGCGAGGGCCTGTTACACCAGCGGGGGATGCGTGAAACGCTGGACCGTGGGCGAGCGCCAGGGCATCGACCCGATGGCGAACCCACTGACGTGTGGAGCGGTGGACGTGCACCAGCTCGGCGGCAGCGGCCGCGCGTACGTCGGCCGCTCCTCCGCGGAGATGCTCCAGATCGACATCGGCGTCGGGCGTGTGTCGCTCACCGCCGAGCTCATGCCCGGCACCTGCTCGCAGGGCACGTCGTGCATCGCCACGGGCGCGGCGAGGGGTCTGGTGGCGTGCGGTGGGTTCGGAGGCGAGCTGGTGATGCGCGATCCGAGGAACAAGCTCCGCGCGGAGACCCAGTTATCTTCCCCGGCGCACGCCGCGGGGGTCACCGCGGTCGCCGCGAAGGGCGACCTCGTGATCACCTGCGGGCTCACCGCCGACCGACAGGGCGTCGTGTCCGTGGACCCCTTCGTCAAGGTGGTGGACGTGAGAATAGGGTGCCGCGTGCTCAACGTGTTGCAGTTCCCGGCGGGCGCCGTGGCGCTCGCGTTCCACCCCAAGTTCAACGGCACCGTCGTGCTCGGCGGCGAGAGCGGGCTCGTGCAGACGCAGGACGCCGATCGCGGCGGCCCGGGAAGCGCCGGCGCCGGGTTCTTCTCGCAGGCGCCCCTGGATCTGATGGGGCAGAGGCTCACGTCTCTGGCGGCGGCGTCCTCGGGCGAGGCGTTCGCGTTCGGCGACACCGCCGGGTACGTCCACGTTTGGTCGGTGAACGACCAACCCACCGTCAACGCGTACAGCCGCCCGGTGGAGGACCCGCCGAGGTACGCCGCCTGCGTCGAGCGCGCGTTCGAGCGCGCGCAGTACGAGATGGCGGTGATGCATCTCGCGCAGCAAGGCCAGCCGCCGCCGCCGCCGCCGCCCGAGTTCCGCGGGCGCGACGAGCGCGACCCACCGCCGGAGGCGCCGTTCCACCTCGCGGAGGACGGAGGCGTGACCCCCCCGTTGTCGTTTATGGACCCGCTCTCCACGGTGGCGGTCGGTCGGTGCCCGCACATCGTCCCGAAGGCGGTCCTGGAGACGGCGAAGTTCGTGGACTTTGTCGGCTACGCGCCGAACCCGCACTTCTCGCGCGGCGGCGCGAAGGGTGAGGCGTACAAGAGAGCGGCGCCGCTGCGCAACAAGCGCGCGGAGAGCCGCGAGGCTGCCGCTTTGGCGAAGCGCAAGGCTGCCACCAAAGCGAAGCTTTCCACGCAGGTGGGGGATGTTAGAGGTGCGGCGGCGACTTCGCCTCTGCCTCCGCTGTACCACCGCGTGGAGGTGCGCCTGAGCGCGAACCGCGCGCGTTTCGAGGAGTTTGACTTTTCCGAGCACAACCGCACGCGTCTGGTCGGGCTGGTGAACGACCTCGCGAACTCGTACGTCAACCCCGTGCTTCAGATGCTGCACTTCACGCCCGAGTTAAGAGCGGAGGTGCTGATGGGACATAGCTGCGAGCGCGAGTTTTGCCTCACGTGCGAGCTCGGGTTCCTGTCGCACATGCTGGCGCAGCCGCCGACGCGCGGCGCGGGATCGCACTCGTCGTCGTCGGCGACGGCGCAGCCTTTGAACTTTTTGCGCACGCTGCGGCAGGTGCGCGAGGCGGCGGCGCTGGGTTTGATCGAGGGGCGGGACGAGCTCGAGACGAGGCTGGACCAGAGCAAACCGAGACGCGTTCAGGCGTTCCAGCGGTTCATCCTGGAGCAGCTGCACAAGGAGGACGCGAACGGCAGCGCGGCGAGTCTTCCCGCGAACGCGAAGACCAAGTCGTCGTCGGGGACGGCGGAAAAAACCGAAACCGGGTGCGTCGAGCGTCTGTTCGCGCTGGTGTCGACGCAGACGCACACGTGCGCGCAGTGCAATCGCGTGGAGAAGCGGAGCTCGCGGTCGTTCCAGACCGACCTGCAGTACCCGGAGAAGAAGACGTGGCGCAAGGGCTCACCCAGCAACCCCACGTTCGCGGAGTGCCTGGCGAAGTCGCTGTGCGCGTCGCAGGAGGTTCGCGCGTGGTGCGACGGGCACGGCGCGTACACGCGCATGGCGCAGCGCAAAGTCCCGAAACGGTTACCGCAGGTGTTATCCGTGAACCTCGGGATGCGGGATCCGGGTGATTTGCGGTGGTGGGGCGTGGACGTGGACTCGCACGTCCTGAGCGCCGCCGCGAAAGCCCCGGTGGAGAAACACTGGTTACCGCAGTACGTGCGCGTCGCCGTCGACGAAGAGGGCGCCGGCGCGAACCCCGGCGGTGAAGGTTCCGTGCGCGTCGCGCAAGCCGCCGACGACGTCGACGCCCTCGACGGGGACGGCGTGACGTACGAGCTCACCTCGCTGGTGTGCCTGGCGCGCCGGCCCGCCGAGGAGGACGACGACGACTCGCCGGGCGGGGGGCTGGACGAGACGGGCGCCAAGAAGCTCGCGGGACACCTGCTCAGCTTCGTGAAGGTGACGCCGCCGTACGTCCGAGCGCGCGGCAGGTTCGACGCCGCGCCCTCGCCGCCCGAGGGCGAAAGCCCGGGCGTCTCGCCGCTGCCCAACGCGGCGGCGGCGGCGCGCGCCGGCGCGGCGGCGGCGGACGAAACGGTTTCCGAAACGGTCACCGGATCTGAAGAGCCGCCGGCCACGCCCGGCCCCGCCGCCGCCTCGGGCGACGGCGACGCGCCCGGGTCCGCGACCGCGTCCGAGAAGAAGGCGGCGGGCTTCGCCGCCGCGCTCGCCGCCGGCGAGGCGATGTACGGCGAGAACAGCGGTTTCCAGGGCCTGACGCCGTCGCGGGTCGAGGCGTCACCGCACCTGGACACGGACTGGCTCCTGTTCAACGACTTCTGCATCACCCCCGTGCCTGCGAAGGAGGTGACGCGGCTGTACGGCCAGGCGAAGCTCCCGACGCTGTGCGCGTACACGCGCGTCGATCGCCCGACCCCGAAACCCCTGCCGCCCTCGCCCATCACCGCGGACGTGTACCGTCGCCTGACCCTGGACGCGAATCTGCCGCCGCGGTCGCCGTTCGCGCCGTTCGATTACGAGTCCCCGAAGGAGACCCCCGGGGTTGGGACGCTCCTCGGGATCGACGCCGAGTTCGTCTCCCTCGCGCCCGCGGTGAAGGAGCCCGGCCCGGAGGGCGAGGAGATCGTCGTGCAGCCCGTGCGCCTGGGTTTGGCGAGGGTCTCCGTGGTGCGCGGCGACCCCGATCACCCAAAGCGGCTCGTCCCGGTGATCGACGACTACATAAGAGCGGTCGAGCCCGTGCACGACTACCTTACAAGGTTCAGCGGCTTGGTGCCTGGTGACCTGGACCCTGTGACGAGCAAGCGGCACATCGTGAAGCTGAAGCACGCCTATCTGAAGCTGCGGTACCTCATCGACGCTGGTTGTATCTTCGTGGGGCACGGCTTGAAGCAGGATTTCAAGATGATCAACGTCGTCGTGCCGCCGGCGCAAATCGTGGACACGGTGGAGCTGTTCCACTTCAAGCGCCAGCGGAAACTCTCGCTGCGGTTCCTGGCGTCGTACCTGCTCGGCGCGGACATCCAGAAGGACACGCACGACTCCATCGAGGACGCGCGCACGGCCGTGCGCCTCTACGAGAAGTACCTGGAGATGCGCCGCGACGGCGAGGGCGCGTTCCGCGAGAAGCTCCTGGAGATTTACCGGTTCGGCAAGCAGCACGGATTCACGGGCGAGGTGCGACCGGACAACGTCGCGCCGCCGCCGCCGCCGGGACCGCCGCCCGCGCCGCCGCCGCCGCCCGGGCCGCCGCCTCCCTCGGCCGTCCCGCAGCCGCGCGAAACGTAGAGCGGGTGTATAGCCTAGCACATGTATCAGTAGGCCTTCTGCTTCTGACGAACAGGAGAAGAGGTTATTTTCGACGAAACCAACCCAACCTCGGAGCGAACGAAAACGAAACTCTCGGACCTGACGACGCCGCCGAAAGCTACGACTGCTGTCACGACGCGTCGAGCGCCGCAGACCTGGCGCGCGCGGAGGGGCGGAGGAGGCGACCGACTGAGAACGATGGGAAGGAAGCGGTGCTTGCACGGGAGGGAGAAACGGCTCTGCCGTGTCTGCTGTCCGTGCGCTCACGGCAAGGTGAAATACCACTGCGTGGACTGCAGCGGCTGCCCGCATAGCAAGCTGAAGAAGAACTGCGTGGACTGCAACCCCTGCCCGCATGGCAAGCTGAAAGGCAACTGCGCGGCCTGCAACCCCTGCCCGCATGGCAAGGTGAAACACTTCTGCGCGGACTGCAA
>ENA-OUOG01001282-OUOG01001282.1-marine-metagenome-genome-assembly--contig:-NODE-1282-length-29600-cov-6.625682_pt1 | contig 29600 bp, 32 predicted proteins | sample MGYA00248635_ERZ508505 | MGnify/ENA primary metagenome ERZ508505 (study PRJEB26176, sample SAMN06267871) | marine metagenome | isolation source: Saanich Inlet, British Columbia, Canada | place: Pacific...
TTGTAAGAATAAAAGAAGAAAATGGTGTTTGGAAAGTAGTACAAAACGATCCAAACAATAGAAGAATTACCGCTAAAACACCAATACAATTCAATTGGGATACTCCGATTAAAGGAAAAACAGAAGCTATTGGGACTTTAGCCAATTGTTCAGGAGGAATAACACCCTGGAACACTTTTCTAACTTGTGAAGAAAATTACGATAGCTTTTATGGGGAAACCTATTATGATGAAGATAATAAGACCTTCTTTGTGGGCGATTCCATGAAACTAATGGAAGGAGCAAAACGTGGAAGTTTCTTATCTTTTAATAACCGTACTCAAGAAGTCTATTCCGAAGGAAAATTAAACTTTGGCATGGCTGTAGATGAAAACTTCAACGGACTAATGGCAGGTAATTTAAAAAAGCTACCGAGTGACTCCTCATTTATCATTAACTCCATACTTGCCTTAAACATAAAGCTACCAGATGAATGCTATGCTAGAATAGCCGCCGTTATGAATGAGAACGCCGATGGGAATCCACTAGCTGACAATAACAACACGTTTGTAGTAAATGCTATGGCAGAATACCTCGATGATAGAAAATTGGATAAAGCCACAGAATATACCGCGTCTTCTGGAGAGCTTAAACCTCAGGGAGATCTAGACCGAAACTTATTCTTCAGTAAGATGAGTCTACACTACTCTCCTACTACCAGACAGTTTCTGAGTTATGATCCCATTCATGTAGCTACTGTAAATGGACAACAAGTAAACCGACAGATAGATGCACGAGTAGCCATTACAAAGCGAAGAAGTAACACCCGATACACGATATACTTAGAGATCAGTAAATACGACTGGTTTTATATTGACTACTACATCGGTAGTGTAACAGTGGCCAGCACGGATAAAGAATTCAATGATATCATTAAAGAAAAAGGTCCTAAGATGAGTGAAGGTAGATTTAGAATAAGATCTGCAAGCCCGCGTACGGTAGCTAACTTCCTCAGTAAATTAGAGCCAGAAGATTAAGTATAGTGATGGGTACAATCCTAAGTTAGACATCAGTCATATTGGTTGTTCTTGTTATTCTTGCATCAGAACGCTATACGATATATGAGGATTGCAAGTCACATGACTGCAGTAACCATTATCTAAAACTGATAGCCTAAGGCCAATATCAACCCGAAGGTGCGGTACTGAGAAGCAGTGCCATCTATAAACGTAAAGTTATTGAGCAATTGGAAGTCACTTTCAAGGTAAGCTTTATTCAGTGGATACTTTGTTTCATCTTTCCCGAATTTAAAAGCCAAGCCCACATTTTGGACAATATTGGCATTCCCATAAGACCCAGAAAAACTAGGATCTATATAGGTTCTGGCTTCATTGGACCTACTAAAATCACTCTCTCTAATCACTGCTTGCCCACCTGCATCTACATCATAGGCAAGTAACCCTTCCACACCAAAACTATAGTGTACCACAAACCGCTGGTCACTGGGAGTACTTACCCGTACAGCGCTTCTCAGTCCAATCAATGCACTACTCACATCATAGTCTTCGCTTTTGATATATGAGGTATCCCCAATATTGAAATAATCGCTGTGATAAGAAGTAATATAGTCTGTACCCTGTAGCACGGAGAAGTCAAAATAAATATTCTTACGATTTCCTTTGAACCCTACTCCATACTCACTGAATACGCGATTAAGTGTAGAATAAAAATCGTATTGACTTGCAAAATTAACGTCATTAAAAAACGCCGTGGGGATTTCATTCGGAACACGCTGAGTCCCATTCCAGTTAAATCCTAAGGAAGCATTAAAAGGCTTTAACTGTGCACTAGCAGAAAACACCAGTAGCATACAACAACAAAAGATCAGTGTATTTTTCATAATACAAGTATCGGTATTTTTTGGCAAGAAAATAAGAAATAGATTACTCGCTAAAGAGGTACCAATACTTATCTACTAGATACAGCATTGCAGCCATACTGGCTCCTCCTAATTCTAACTCACGCTGATTTACATTTTCAAAAACATCATCAGCTGAGTGGTGATAGTCAAAGTACCGCTGTGAATCAGGGTACAAACCCAGTAAAAATAAATTTTCATTCACCCGATTTTCTTCTCTCTTTAGCGGGCCTATATCTACACCTCCGTATCCTTTTTTGAAATAGTGCAAGCCATAGGGCTCTAAAATTTCGTGGAAGTTAGCGAGCGCTATTTGTTGGCTATCTGTTCCGTCTATACTAAATCCTCTAGGTGAAAAACCTCCCCTATCACTTTCTATGGCACAGATATGATTCTCATCAATCGCTTTCGCATTTTCGGCATAGGTCTTCCCACCTCTGTTCCCATTTTCTTCATTCATGTAAAGCACCATACGTATCGTATTTTTAGGTTTTAGACCCATTTTATTAAAAAGCCTAAGCACTTCCATACACTGCACCACACCTGCTCCATCGTCATGGGCTCCTTCTCCTTTATCCCAGCTATCTATGTGCGCCCCGAAAACAATAATTTGATCAGGGTGTTCGGACCCTTTTACTTCAGCGATGAGATTGTAGGTATTTACTACTCTATCACTCGTGTAGCAGTTAAGATTCATAATCACCTTCACCGTACCCAAACTATCAATATACCGGTGTAATACATCTGCATCCTGTGTAGCTAAAGCCGCTGCAGGTATTCTCGTGACCCCGTTCTCATAGCCCATACTTCCGGTATGAGGAAATACGTCTGTAAGTGTAGTTAGTGATCGCACCAATACGGCTACAGCACCTCTTTTGGCAGCTTCCGACGCACCACTGTACCGCTGAGACACACACGCCCCATAGGCATTGAAGGTGTTTATCATTTTCTTATCCATCGGCTCATTTAGGAGGACTATCTTCCCTTCAAGTTCTCCCACACCATACGCTTTTAATTCTTCTATACCACTTACTTCTACCACATCAGCCTCAAGCACTCCATCCGTACCTACAGATCCACCCAATGCGCATGCTTGGAGTGGTAAAATCCCCTCGTCACTAATAGCTACCAACTCCTTATCTCCTCTAACCCAATGCTCAGCCTCTACGCTCTGAACATATACGCTGTCGACGCCATACTCTTTTACCACACTTTTAGACCATACCACAGCATCTTCTGCAGCTTGGCTACCTGTTATCCGCATTCCTATCTTCTTGCACAGGTAGTTAAGGTGACTATAACTTTCACCATTCATTAACGCTTCATCAAAAATAGAACGAATCACTAGTGAGTCACCCTTATCATCTGCCTGATCTTGAGCATAGATAAAATTACTTAGTAAAAGAATAGCAAGAAGGAAGGTAGGTTTTACTTTCATTTAAGGTAACGTTTTTTTAAATCCTAAGGTAAGCGATACTAAGGAGAATGCGATGAGAATATGGCTAACATCTGAGGGTTTTATTCCGCTACCTTCTGGTATTGCTTTGAATATCACTGCAGATATTGCCATGAGTAAAATGCCTGCCAATACAAAGAGTGATGGCTGCTTGACTTCTCGAATTGCTAATATAAAATGAGGAGCACCAATAATCAGCATTCCAATTACTGCATACACAATTACTGGTGTAAATGCCTCTTTACTTCCCAAGTAGTTGATGTTCAAATAAAAAAGCCAGATAAAAACACCTACAAATAATAGATAATTACCCAGTTGAGGCACTCGATTGGTATAGCCAAAATGATCTAAAACTCCTTTTACAAATCCAAGCATCGAGAGTATGTTTAGCAAGCGAGATATAAATAAAAGATACCCTCGTGTGCCTAACGCTAAGATATCTAAATGACCGAACGCCGCCACACCAGCTGCCAGACCTGTCAATAAAACAAAGTAACCCCAGGATTTTTGCACGTATTCTTCCTCATATTTAAAGTATAAGAAAACACCTACCACGAGTATTAAAATATTGGATGCAAAGCTGAACCACATAATTAGTAGCCGGCGAAAATAATGCTTTGGCTTTTGTTTTGCAGTATTGCTTGATTTTTCAGAAAAAGCCTCACTTAAAATTAGTCGTTCCAGTTCTTGCCAATACTCATTTTCTCTGAAGCTCTTAGGTTTAACAATTACTTTGAGATGAGCACCGTAAAACGGCTCTAAACAAATGGTCTAGCCGAATATCCCTGAGTCCAAGGCACGTTGCGAGAGACCCACGGCTTTTCCTTTTTGATAATCAAAACAAACAATAGCTGTTCGTATTTCTGCCATAGGCTTACCTTTTGTCGCATTGGTAAATCGATAAAATACATCCAGCGAAGAGTTTCCAGTCTGTTTCAAGGCTAAATCGATATGAACCCTATCACCAAGATGCCCTTCCCCTTTGAATGTCATCGCTGCATCTGCTTGTATAAGTGAAGTACCTCCAAAATCCAATTCCGTGAAGCCATAAGTAGCAAAGAAGCGAACTCTTGCCTCTTGTGCGAATGCTAAAAACTGCTGATTTGCGAGATGATTCCCGTAATTAAGATCTGAAACTCGCACTTCAATCTCTGTACTGTATGCCCAATCTTGGGGCATCTCTATTTTCATTCTGGCCATTTTACTCCGTCTTCAGGATTCTTACCCGTGTATTTGCTAAAATACTGTTTAAACTCATTGATAGTTTCATCCACTCCCTTTGTAATCATATAGGGCTCACTGAAAACAATCTGCTTTCTTCCGTAATCAAATGCTGCTCTCACTATAGGGATATTTGCATTTTTAGCTACGTGATAAAATCCAGTCTTCCACTTCTTACTATAGCTTCGAGTGCCTTCTGGAGTGATTGTAGTTACAAATTCTGTTTCAGTAGTATAGGCATGTACGAGTGAATCTACAAAATTGGTATTTTTACTTCGCTCTACAGGAAATCCACCCAATGCTCTGAATATAAAACCTATAGGCCAAACAAAGAGTTCCTTTTTAGCCAGATACTTTGGATTAAAATCTTTGTTATATTTTCTAAAAAGCACACCAATAACAAAGTCCCAATTACTGGTATGCGGAGCTACTACTATTAAGTATTTGGGTATAGTAGGGATAGTCCCTACAAACTTCCAACCCAAAACATCTTCAAATAGCCATCTAGCTATGCGATCAAGCATTTTTCATATCCGTTAATTGATTAAGCTTTGCTATAATTTCTTCCGAAATAGTCTCAGGTTTTCCTGTCTTACTATTCAACAATACAAACGTTACAAGAGCCTCAGAAGCTAATTCTTTAGTGTTCTTATCCGTAATGGTTTGACGCATTACCACACTTTTATTGTTGTACGTTACATCAGTGATTACTATCTCCACTACTTGAGTAGGCACGAGTTGCTTTTTATACGATATATTGATATTTACTACCACAAAAAGCAGGTTACGTGTATCAAAGAATTTATCTTTTAGGGCAGGCTCCAAGAAGACCCATCTCGCTTCTTCCAGTAGCTCTAGGTACCGAGCATTGTTCACATGGCCATAAGCGTCACAGTGATATCCACGTATCTGTAAGGTAGTTCCGTTCACACTACAAAGGTGTTAAAAATTGAAAGATATTAAGGTACATTAATCAAAACAAATGCTGAGCCAGTATGTTTGTTCCCTAATGCCAAATGTACTCATATCTGGCGGCACGGGTCTTATAGGCTCGGAAGTTGCTGCACATCTTAGGGAGTCAGGTTATTCTATCAAAATACTGACCCGTAAACCTACAAATCCATCCAATAACCTGTACCACTGGGATATAAAAAAGGGAGAAATAGACCCAAAAGCATGGGAAGATACAGACTATGTAATTAACCTCGCAGGAAGTTCAATAATTGGCGGTAGATGGACAGATAGCCGTAAAAAGGAACTTATAAGCTCTCGGGTAGATTCCACTGCTCTGCTGGTGAATACCATCCAAAAAAACAACATCAACATCAAGCACTTTATACAAGCGAGCGCTATGGGTTACTATGGCGATAGTAGAGACACTGTTCTCACAGAAGACTCTCCAGCAGGTGATGATTTTATGGCTAAACTTTGTGTGGACTGGGAAAATGCCGCTAGTCCCCTAGCGAGCACCACTAAGCTAAGTACGCTGCGCATCGGACTGTACCTGAGCAAAAATGGCGGAGTCTACCCCATACTAGGGAAAGTGGCTAAATTCTACGTAGCATCTGCATTTGGCGATGGCAAAATGTATGCGAATTACACCCATAAAAATGAGTTTGCTAAGCTCGTAGAGCTGCTCTTTAATGACAAACTGGACCACGGAACTTATAATATCGTAGGCAAGAATGCATTTCAGATGAACGACTTCATAAACGATATAGCCGAAAACGTAGGAACCAAAGCCTGGTTACCCAACATCCCGTCCTTTTTACTAAAACTAGCTTTAGGAGAAATGTCTGCCACATTGCTCAATAGTTATCGGGTTACTTCACCTAAACTAGAAGAAGCTGGTTTCCATATCTACGACGCTACTCCCGACGCACTAAAAGCACTATGAACACTGTAATTCATTGGCACAGAAGAGACCTTCGCTTGGAGGATAATACAGGGCTCTATGAAGCGCTTAAAAGTGGTGCCCGTGTGCAGCCTATATTCATTTTCGACACCAACATACTTGACAAGCTAGAGGATAAAACTGATGCCAGAGTGACCTTTATACATACAGAACTCCTACGACTAAATGAAGAGCTAAAAGCACTTGGAAGTACCCTGAAAGTATACTATGGTAACCCTTCTGTACTATGGCCTAAGATACTAAAAGAAATACAACCCACAGCGGTATACACCAATAGAGACTATGAACCCTATGCCAAAGAACGTGATACAGCAGTAGAGCAAATACTTACCGAGCATAACACACCGTTTCTTACATTCAAGGACCATGTCATCTTTGAAACAGATGAAATACTAAAGGATGACGGAACTCCGTACGTAGTATACACACCATACAGCCGTAAGTGGAAGCAGAAGTTAAATGACTACTATTTACAGCCTTATCCCAACGTAGCGTATTTTCAAAATTTTAAAAAAACGGAACACGCTCCAATACTCCCTTTATCAGAAATGGGTTTTGAGAAAAATCCTATGTCCTTCCCCAAAAGGAGTACTACGCTAGGGATTATAAGAAACTACGAAGAACATAGAAACTTCCCTGCGATAGAAGGCACCTCCCGTCTATCGGTTCACTTTAGATTTGGGACTATAAGCATAAGAGATAAAGCCTCCAAAGGAAATAAAAGTAGCGAAAAGTGGTTAAATGAGCTTATCTGGAGGGACTTCTATATTCAAATTCTGCACCACTTCCCTCACGTAGTAAGGGGTAGTTTTAAACCTAAATATGATGCCATACAATGGTCTACTAACGAGGAGCATTTTCAAGCATGGTGCGAGGGAAAAACCGGGTATGGTATGGTAGATGCTGGTATGCGCGAGCTCAATACTACAGGTTTTATGCACAACAGAGTTCGCATGGTTGTTTCTAGCTTTCTAACCAAGCACCTGCTTATCGACTGGCGATGGGGAGAAGCCTATTTTGCACGTAAACTATTGGATTTTGAATTAGCGAGTAACAATGGCGGCTGGCAGTGGGCTGCAGGTAGCGGAGTAGACGCAGCACCGTATTTTCGGATTTTTAATCCGTACACCCAAATAACAAAATTCGACAAGCAACATACGTATATCAAAAAATGGGTTCCTGAGTGGGGCACATCTGCATATCCAAAAGAGATAGTAGAGCACAAAGCAGCGCGAGAGTTATGCTTAGCTACTTATAAAGAAGCCTTGAATACGAATTAATTCTAGTTCAACCATAAAATATTTCAGCTCACACTACCATCGGCATTCTTTTTTCACTTCATTTGCTCAAATAAGAGTACGCTAAATATGGCATCCAATACATTGAACCCCAAAGGAAAATTCGGAACAGCACCCGTATTTCTCACAGCTATATCCACCATACTTGGAGCAATAATGTTTCTTCGGTTTGGTTTTTCAGTAGGTCAAGTGGGCGTGTATGGAACCTTAGGAATAGTGCTATTGGGTCACCTAGTCACTATACCTACGGCTATGGCCTTAGCGGAGATAGCTACGAATCAAAAAGTAGAAGGCGGCGGTGAATACTTCATCATTTCTCGTTCATTTGGGCTCACAATTGGAGCTGCCATCGGCATAGCTCTTTACTTGTCACAAGCCATTTCGGTCGCATTTTATTTAATCGCATTTACCGAAGCCTTCGAGCCTCTGCTACCCTATATCAATGAGCATTTACCCTTCGCTATCAATAAGATGGTGATAGGTATTATCTCTGTGCTACTACTCTCATGGCTTATGCTTACTAAGGGAGCTAGTAGCGGAATGACCTTGCTCTATATTGTGGTGGCTATATTAGCCGTATCTCTTGTCATGTTTTTCGCAGGAGGTCCTATAGAAGGATTTATCGCTCCAGACACTTTTCACTGGAATCAGAATAAAAATGACTTCTTTTACATTTTCGCTATTGTCTTTCCTGCTTTTACAGGTATGACTGCTGGTGTAGGACTCTCAGGAGACCTCAAGGACCCCAAGAAGTCTATTCCTTTTGGAACACTGGCGGCCACGCTCATTGGAATGGTTATCTATGTATTTATAGCCTTCAAACTAGGAAGCAGTGCAAATGCAGCTGACCTCGGCGATCTCAACAATCAACTGATAATGGCAGATATAGCTGTCTGGTGGCCTATCATACCTATCGGACTAGCAGCCGCTACAATATCATCGGCCCTCGGTAGTGTGATGGTAGCTCCTCGAACACTCAATGCTATCTCTCTTGATAGAATAGTGCCGATAACACGGCTAAACAGATGGCTTGGCAAAGTAAAACCTTCCAACAACGAGCCGGTGAATGCATCATTGGTAACGTGTGTGATTGCCTTCTTCTTTGTACTGATGGGCGATGTAAATGCTGTGGCAGAAGTCATCTCCATGTTTTTTATGGTGACCTACGGTTCTATTTGTCTCATCTCACTCTTTGAAAACTTCGCTTCTAATCCGGGATACAGACCTTCCTTTAAGAGTAAATGGTACATATCATTATTAGGTGCTGTGATGTGCATCGGTCTTATGTTTAAAATAAACACAGCCTATGCCATAGCTGCTATTGTACTCATGACGCTCATTTACCTTGTGCTTAGTACGTACCAGAAAAAAGGAGATATGGCTGCGATATTCAGCGGTGTAATTTTTCAAATCAGTAGAAATCTTCAAGTCTTTCTTCAAAAAAGAAAAGCAACGTCTGATGATGCCTGGAGACCTTCTGTAGTCGCTATTTCCAAAGATTCGTTTGATCGTTTTGCTTCTTTTGACCTGCTGCGATGGATAAGTCACCGCATTGGTTTTGGCACCTACATCCATCACATTGATGGGTACCTCAGTACTGACAGCATAAAACAAGCGCAAGCTGACCAACAAAGACTTGTAAAAATGACTCAAATCTCTGACAGCTCTGTTTACGTGGATACGATGGTGAACCCCACCTACATGTCTAGTATATCTCAAGCGCTTCAATTACCGGGAATATCTGGTCAAGAGAACAACATGATTCTATTTGAGTTTAACAAGCATCAAGAAGAAGGGTGCAAGGAAATCGTAGATCATATAGGACTTGCAAAGGCTGTAGATTACGATATCTGTGTATTATCCAGCAGTGACAAAGACTTTGGGTTTAATAACGAAATTCATATTTGGATTACCAGTAGTGACTATCAAAATGCCAATCTCATGATATACATCGCTTATATCATCCTAGGGCATCCCGACTGGAGTAAAGGTGGACAGATTAAACTCTTTGCACTAACTCCGGAGAAAGAAGCAGCTGAACAACGAAAAGCAATGCAGGAGATGATAAGCACCGGTAGGCTCCCTATCTCTGCCAACAACATAGAAATCATCCCCAAGTCAGAAGGTGTCACGAGTAAAGAAGTTATCAATGAACGCTCTCGAGATGCGGACCTTACGATTGTAGGTTTCCGGTTCGAAAAAGTAAAACACGACGGATATCAGAACTTTTTAGGCTATGAGAGAATTGGCAACGTCTTATTCGTGAATGCTCAGAAAGAGAAGGAAATCGTATAACTTATGTTGCGGTAATGAACTGTTATAGCACTACCCTTTAGCCCAAAGATTGTACTTCAAAATACAGTACAAAGCTCTGACACCATCTTTCCATCCGATTTTCTTTCCATCCTCGTAGGTTCTCCCGTAGTATGAGATTCCTAGTTCATAGATTCTTATATTTGGTATACGTGAAATCTTAGCTGTTACCTCTGGCTCAAAACCAAAGCGGTTCTCTTTTAATTGCAATCCTTTTATAATTGGAGCTTTGAAGAGTTTATAGCACGTCTCCATATCCGTAAGGTTCAGATTAGTCATCGCATTACTAAGCAGCGTAAGCATCCCATTTCCTATACTGTGCCAAAAAAATAAAATTCTATGCGGCTTACCTCCCATAAATCTAGAGCCATACACCACATCAGCATGCCCATCTAATATAGGCTGAAGTAGCTCATTGTACTCAAAGGGGTCATATTCTAAATCCGCATCTTGTATAATAATCAGATCTCCTGACGCTTTTCCTATTCCTGTATGCAATGCAGCGCCTTTACCTTTGTTTACTTCGTGGTCATAAAGTGACATTTTTAAGTTAGGGTTATCGGCCTTGTATTGCTGTAAACGCTCCCAAGAATTATCACTGGACTTATCATTGACCATTACGATCTCCTTTTCCAACCCTCCTATCAACTCTACTTGCTGAATTTTGTCTAAGATGAGGTGTATAGTCTTCTCTTCGTTATAGACAGGAATGATAATCGATAATACTTTAGACTGCATGATGGGTGCAATAATAAATTAAAAAAACATTCTTGTAAGAACTCGCTTCAGAGGCAAGCTGCTATAAAAACGTGAGACGAGCGTCTTTGGTACTATTAATGGTCAGCATCAAAAAATGAAATATATTTGAACCTATGGAATTGCAGCGGACCACTACCGGCGAATACACGCTATACATCCCGAGTATGGATGAGACCTATCACAGTAGAAATGGTGCTATTTCCGAATCTAAACACGTATTTCTCCGAGAAGGGATGGACCGGACTGCTGGAAACATCAGCATACTGGAAATTGGATTTGGGACCGGACTAAATGCCCTGCTCACTGCGCAACATGCGGCAGCAGACAGCCGTAAAGTATACTTTCACACTCTAGAGCCATTTCAAGTTCCGTTTGATTTAGTAGAGAAAATTGGATACGGAGATATATCAAATGACCCTACTTTGTTCAGTCAGCTGCACGAAGCAGATTGGGAGAGCAAAACAAGGATAAATGAGTACTTCACCTTGCTAAAGACCACTCACAAACTGGAATACATCACGTTAGAAGATGAAGCATACGATGTAATTTATTTTGATGCGTTTGCACCTAAGAAACAGCCTGAGTTATGGAGTACAGATATTTTTGCTAAATTATACAAAGCCACAAAACCCAATGGCGTGCTGACCACTTACTCTGCAGCAGGTCAGCTCAAACGAGACCTAAAAGCAGCGGGATACACCATACAAAATCCTCCAGGCGCGAATGGTAAGCGAGAAATGACTGTCGCGATTAAACCTTAATAACTGTTTAAGCTGAAACCTACAGAAGATTTCATCACCTTTTAAACTTAAACTTTGACTTTAGCTTGTAGTTGGAGTGTTACTCTCTACTCCCACTCTTTATCCAGCACTCGATAACCTGTATCTCACTGTCAGAGAGTTTACCTCCCGTTTTAGGCATTGGACTAGCTCCTAGCTCATGCTTGATCGCTTTTAAGAATTTTGCGTCCTCAGCAGCTAGTTTTGTATTTTGCCAATCACTTAGATTTACGCCTCCAGCACCACTACCGTGGCAATAGACTCCTGAACAGCCAGCATCTTCCAGTATGGGTGCTACGTCATTCGTATACAATATATCTAAGCTATCACAGAGATCTTGCGACTCTGTGATTATGATTTCTTTATCATTATCTTCACAAGATATCGCTAATAGAGCTATACTGAAAAGTAAAATGGTTATTTTTTTCATGCAATGTGTATTTGTTGGGAAAAATACGAATTATTATTAAACCTCCATCCTACTATTGCACAGTGAGTCAGCCAAAAATCAATCTATCATTAAAAAAATACAATACGTTCGGACTAGATGTTGTAGCTAAAGAAGTCGTTTTTCTTACCGAGCTAAAGCAACTTGAAAACATTCACGAACTTAAAAATGCCATGTTTATAGGTGGTGGCAGCAACATACTTCTCACACAAAATATAAACCGAACCGTCATCATAAACCAAACCAAGGGAATATGCACTGTAACCGAAGATGAGGACCACATAGAACTAGCTATAGCAAGTGGTGAGGACTGGCATCAACTCGTCCTTCACTGCATAGAAAACGACTTTGGAGGTATAGAGAACATGAGTCTAATCCCAGGATCTGTAGGTGCAGCACCTATGCAAAACATTGGAGCCTATGGCAAAGAGATAAAAGACGTACTTACCTATGTAGAAGCTGTAAATCTAGACACGCTATCGATTGAACGGTTTACAAACGAGGAATGTGAATTTGGCTACCGAGAGAGTATATTCAAAAAAGCGGCTAAAGGCCAATACTTCATAAGTAGTATCGGTATACGACTGACAAAAAGAGATCACAAATTGAACACCAGCTATGGAGATATAGAGAACTACCTTGCAGAGCGTTGCTTCACCTATCCTACTGTACGTGATATTAGTAATGCTGTAATAGCCATCCGCCAAAGCAAGTTACCGGACCCTGCAAAACTTGGCAACAGCGGCAGTTTCTTTAAGAATCCCGTTATCGAACCGACTCACTTTGAAAAACTAAAGGAAAATTTTCCTGAAATAAAAAGCTATCCGACTCCTGAAGGGAAGGTAAAAGTTCCCGCAGGTTGGCTCATAGAGAGTTTGGGTTGGAAGGGAAAACGTGTAGGCAACACCGGAAGTCACGCCAAACAAGCACTCGTACTCGTAAACTACGGGGAAGCAAATGGACAGGAAGTCTATGAATTCGCAACAGCCATCCAAAAAAGCGTGCAAGACACCTATCAAATAACGTTGGAGATGGAGGTGAATGTAATAACAGAATAAGATTTTATTACATATACTTCTATGCAGATTAGCATTAGAGTTGAAAGTTGCCAAAAATATGAACCACGCTATTCTAAATTTGCACATCACTAATACCAAAAAGTCATCCGTAGTATTAACTTTTTAATAAGAAAAGAGCTATAATCAATGGAAAGCAAGGAGATGGATACTTATGACATCGCAATAGTGGGTGCTGGTCCCAGTGGATGTGCTTGCGTTCTAGCCCTTCAAGGCAGTGGATTGAGGGTGATAGTCCTAGATAAAGACACTTTCCCTAGGTATAAGATTTGTGGTGACGCTATTCCAGGACCTGCTTTTAAAGCTCTGGATAGTATAAATCACTCGTAGGGACATGCTGCTACCTACGTAATCGGTACTGATGGCATTATAACGTATGCGTTTTTAGATGCGGACTACCGCAATAGAGCTGAGCCTATAGAAGTATTGAACGCCCTTACTCAGACCAAATAAAATTAGTTTCCCGAACTAAAGCACAAACCTTTAAGACTCTCTAAACGTAGTATTTAGGTGAGACTTGGTATAGTTTTAGTCACCCTAGGGATTCTAATGGCTCTTCATAGCTATTCACTTCCGATTTACGTAGATGAAGTCTTATTTAAGAGAGAAGTAGCCCAAATAGGTAATATAGATGCTGCTCAACACTTCTATATTATTCAGAAGAAGTACCTCACCCTTAAGTACACACTGCTCGATTATAGTGTCTGTGCGTTTTTACTCGGGATAGTAAGTATTGCCATTTCTTCGATTGGTTTTAACAACTTAAGGAGTCCTTCCAGTACGATTTCACTAACTTTCATTGGTATTGCCGCAGTCGGGTTATCTGTAGTAGCTTACTACAGTGATGGCATGGTACACCTATCTCGAGACCTTTCTCCTCCGTGGTCGCCCATACATTTACCAGACAATGAATCATTAAAAAAACTGCTCTACTTCCTAATCTCCTGGCTAGGGCTACACTGTTTAATTCTAAGAAAAGACTTTCAGACCAGCAAAAGATTTCATGATCTCTCCTTGGATTTTATAGCGCTCGGGCTCCTCAGCTCCACACTTGTAGCTGGCGGATTTGCGGTAGTAACAATTATAGGCGGACAGCCCATATACGCTGTACCGGCATTACTGTGGTTTTACTTCCACTTAAGCCTTTTAGCAGGCAAACAAAGTACACGCCGAATGGAGTAATACTCCTTCCAAACATAAGTAGCACAAAAAGAAAGTCATTTCCAATTGCACTACTTTCGTGACACTTAAACAATGGCACACGAAATAGAACGTAAATTCTTATTGGCAAATGACCAGTGGAGAGCACTAATAGAAGACTCTTTTACGCTGAAACAAGGATACTTAAGCACAACTCCAGCTGCTACTGTACGAGTGAGAATAAAAGCCGATAAAGCTACACTTACTATCAAAAGTAAAACTATAGGCATCCGCAGAAGTGAGTTCGAATATCCAATCCCTTCAGAGGAAGCACACCAGTTACTTGCTCTCTGTGAAGGCCCTTTGATACAAAAGACGAGGCATACCCTATCCATAGGGAGCCACACTTGGGAAATAGATGAATTCACCGGAGATAATAAAGGATTACTCGTAGCAGAAATAGAACTAAGCGCTAAAGATGAAACGTTCACTAAACCAGCATGGATTGGGACCGAAGTATCAGATGATATGCGCTATTATAATTCTAATCTAGTGACGCATCCATATACGCAATGGTAAACGGGTAGCTCCTAAAATGAAGTCGACCGATAGTTTTGGGTTGCTTCAATCCAGCATATAACTCATTTAGCTCAACAGTATAATTCTCCTAAGAACGTTGTTAATAAACGGCTTATTTAAAGCCTTCTTCAAGTACTTATTGGGATAGTTCTTATCACACAATCTAAGTATTTGGGTAAATGGGTAGGTAAAAAAGTACTAGAGGATGTGGAGGTGGAAACCTAAATCTCAAGCACTAGTCCATCGTACGACAAATTCATGCCTTCTGGCAACTGAGCATCTACCTCTTCGTGCAAGCCCATCTGATGACTCATATGAATAAAATAAGTCTGCTCTGCCCCTATTTCTTGTGCTACTTCAATGGCCTGCTCCAAGCTGTAGTGTGAGATATGCTCACTTTGTCTCAGTGCACTTAGCACGAGAACCTTGCTTCCTTTTAGTTTTTCTTTCTCTTCCTCAGCTATGAAATTAACATCTGTAATGTAAGAAAAGTCACCTACTCGATACCCGAATACAGGTAACTTGTAGTGAAGCACTTCTATAGGCGTAAGCACTAAATCACCTACTTCAAAAGGATTATTATCCAAGATATGCAAATTCAGGCTAGGTACTCCCGGATAGCGTTTCTCGGCAAAAGCATAATGAAAATCTCGTTTTAAGGCTATTTCTACATTGGGAGTAGCATAGACCTCCATGGGCATTTGGGTCTTCCAGTTAAAGCCCCGTATATCATCAAAACCTGCCATATGATCCTTGTGCTCGTGAGTAAAGACTACAGCATCCAGTTTCTTGACACCTTCACGCAACATCTGATAACGAAAATCTGGCCCTGTGTCGATGATAAAATTAGTGTTCTCGGTTTCAACTATCACACTCGTCCTCAATCTTTTGTCCTTAGAATCTGCGGACTGACATACTGCACACTCACAAGCGATAATGGGCACGCCTTGTGATGTTCCAGTTCCTAGGAAAGTGATTTTCATTCGGGACAAAGGTATGTTACAAGTGACAATTTCATAGTCGCATTAGCGTGAAATCGGAAGTTTCTCTTTTACCGCAGCGGTTTGCTCTGACAACTGCTCCCGAATACGAGAGGTGGCCTGCTCCGAAAGGTACCACCCTAGCGGTATTATCTCGTCATCATTTCTAGCTAGGTTTACAAATAACGCTTGAAGTCTGAAATGATACGTATCAAATCTTCCCCTGAGCCTACCAATGCGGGGTTTAGTCTTCCAGGCTGTTTAACATCTTTACCATTATTGAATTCTAAATTTTGAGCCTCAAGTAGACCCCCTATTAACATGAATACTATCCATACTATTTTTCTCATTGGCACAAAGGTTGAACAAAAATGTCAAAGTAATCTAAACTAGTTTCTAGTTAGTTGCCTTTCGTTTCTTTTCAGCTATTCTTATTCATTTATCGCCAAATTCCAATCGTCTGTTTATCTATTATTCATTTATTGATACATTCGCCCCGTGTTACAAAAAGAGCTCGAACATCCAATCTTTAAGATCGTATCTGAGGAATCCCAAAAATTGGGTTTTCAGACGTATGTGGTGGGAGGATTTGTGAGAGATATTTACCTCAAAAGAGCCTCAAAAGATGTAGATTTTGTAACTGTTGGAAGCGGAATAACTCTTGCAGAGGCTGTCAAAAAGAGACTTAAAGGCGCACATCTCAGCGTTTTTAAAAACTTTGGGACAGCACAAATAAAAACCAACGATTGGGAATTTGAATTCGTAGGTGCTCGTAAGGAATCCTACGACAGAAACAGTCGAAAACCTAAAGTAGAAGATGGAACTTTCGAAGACGACATATACAGGAGAGACTTCACTATCAATACATTAGCTATAAGTTTAACTGTAAATAACTATGGTGAGTTAATCGACACCTTTAATGGCATAAACGATTTAGAGTCCGGCATCATCAAAACTCCGCTAGATCCTAAAATCACCTTCAGTGACGACCCTCTACGCATGATGCGTGCAGTAAGATTTGCTACACAGTTAAATTTTAAGATTGAAGATGAAACATTCCAAGCCTTAAAATCAGAAGCTCACAGACTAGAGATCATCTCTCAAGAGCGAATCACAGACGAGCTGAACAAAATAATACGTAGCAAACGGCCCAGTATTGGTTTCAAAATATTATTTGACACCAAATTACTGCATCTCTTTTTTCCAGAGATGGTGAAGCTCCAAGGAGTAGAATTTCGTGAAGGAAAGGGACATAAGGATAATTTTTACCACACGCTACAGGTACTGGACCAGTGCTGCGACAAAACGGATGATTTATGGGTTCGCTGGTCTGCTATTATGCACGACATAGCAAAGCCTCCCACCAAACGTTTCATAAAAGGAGAAGGTTGGACATTTCACGGTCACGAAGACAAAGGATCACGCATGGTGAGACCAATCTTCAAAAGACTGAAACTTCCTCTGGGTGAACCAATGCGGAAGGTAATTAACTTAGTAAAGCTGCATCTAAGACCCATAGCACTGACCAAAGACTGCATCACTGATTCTGCAGTACGTCGACTCATTTTCGATGCAGGAGAAGACCTAGAAGACCTCATTATCCTCTGCAAAAGTGACATCACTACTAAAAACAAAGAAAAAGAAAAACGTTTCCAAGCTAATTTGGTTAATGTAGAACATAATATAGCAGCAGTGGAGGAGCGAGACCGAATTAGAAACTGGCAACCTCCGATAGACGGTCAACAAGTTATGGATATATTTGGTATAGGACCTGGACGTGAAATAGGCCAGATAAAAACAGCATTAAAAGATGCTATTCTGGATGGTGTAATTACCAATGAGTATGATCAGGCATATAAATTTGTCATAGAAAAAGGAAAACAATTAGGTTTGCAGGTACAATGAATTTAATTTTTAGATTTAGAGTCACGTTTGAAGATGTAAGTGATGTAGAACGCATCATTGATGTAGGTGCTAAGAATACTTTCAGAGATTTTCACAATACGATACAGGAAGCAATAGGTTTCGATAAGACGCGCACAGCTTCTTTTTATAAAGCAAATGACTCTTGGAGGGGAAATGAAGAGTTTTGCACCGACCCTAAACCCGATGCAAAGGCAGCGGGTGCAAGTGAATTGGGCCGATTTATAGATGACCCACATCAAAAATTCCTATACAACTATGACCCTGAAGAGGGCGATTGGCACCTCAGGGCAGAAGTGGTAAAACTGTTTAAAGGAGATGCAAATACAGAATATCCTTCTATTTTCAAATCTGAAGGTGTAGCCCCAAAGCAGTTTATCGATCCCAAAGCGATAATAGATGACCCCAGTGCTAAATTATTTAAAGAGGCTGACAGCCTTATCGATGGTTTGCATGATGAACTGGACGACGATGATGACGATGAAGAAGATGATCAAGAAGATGAAAAAGATGATTTTAACCTGTTCGGAGACGAGGTAGATGAATCTGAAATAGACGAAAGTCAGATAAATGACGGAAAACCAACAGATTAAGCGACTTATAGTAGCAGCAGGACCTACAGCGGTAGGCAAGACCAGTTTTGCAATAAAACTGGCAAAATACTTTGACACAGAAATCATTTCCTGTGACTCTAGACAACTATTTAAAGAAATGAAAATAGGTATAGCACGACCAAGCAGAGAAGAACTAGCAGAGGTCAAGCATCATTTCATTGCCAGCCACAGCATTCATAATCATTATGATGCAGGAATGTATGCTCAAGAAGTAGATGTCCTATTAGCAAAGCTATTTACACGACACAATACGGTAATAATGACAGGTGGCACAGGTTTATACATTAAGGCTGCTACAGAAGGGCTGGATGCACTACCACCGCAAAACAAACAACTGCGTGATCAACTAGGCTTCATACTAAAAGCAGAAGGAATAGAAGCCATACAAGATATAGCTCAAGGGGCCGAAATCTCAAAAGAAGCCGTTGATTATTCTAATCCTCAGCGACTGATGAGAGCCATAGAAATAGCTCAATCTGAAAGTAAAGAAAATCCGGAAAAGGAAAAAAGAGCAGAGTACACTACAGCATATTACTACATGGATAGAGACAGAGATGCACTCTATGACCGTATCAATTCACGCGTAGACATAATGCTCAGAGATGGACTAGAAGAAGAAGCTAAAGGCTTACAAAAATTCCAAGAGCTAAACGCCCTTCGCACAGTGGGATACACCGAATTATTTAAATATTTTAATGGCGAATGGACTAGAGAGCATGCGATCGAAAAAATAAAACAGCACTCTAGAAATTATGCTAAACGGCAACTTACATGGTTTAGAAACCAAGGAAACTATCAAAAAATAAGTCCTGATTTTGATGCGTTTATTCGATTGATTAATCAATAATCAACGAAGACTTCAACACGTACATAGGGTAGAGCAATTACCAAAGGAGAGCGTTCACTACCTAGAGCTGCATTCATTTACACGATTTGTCAATGCACTCTTCAGTGCTACCACCTAGAGCACATTAAACAGTTCTATATCAAAAACCAATACTGCATTCTTTGGAATAGATCGGCTAGGAGGTTGACTTCCATAGGCCAAATGTGATGGCACTATTAACTTGACACTTCCTCCTTCTTTTATAAGAGGTATTCCAAGTTTCCATCCTTCTATAACTCCACTTAGGCTAAAGGTAGACTTCTCACCCCTATCGTAGGATGAATCGAATACATTCCCATTGAGTAAATAACCATTATAATGCACCGTAACTCGGTTACTAACATTTGGTCTAGCACCATCCCCTTCTTCCCCTATCACATAATACAGACCCTCATCTGTCTTTTCTGCCTTCAGGTCATTGGACGTGATGTAGTCTTGAATTTCTTCGTCATTTATCTCTACGTAGTCCTTTTTACATCCTGAAAGGAAGGTAAAAAAGAGAATACTAGCAAAGACTAGACCTGTTATCCCGTTAGAATTTACCCTTTCTGCTGTGCTTCCCATTTCTTTCGTCCAACCGTATGGTTCCAACCAAAACGTGCTGAAATATTCTGCACGTTTCCTGAAAAGGCTCCCAATATATTATCCGTTACAAAATAAAACTGTTCAGGTCCTAAATTAAGCCCCATTCCTACGCCTGCATTAACATAGCTTCCTCGCATAACAGAGTAACTAGCACTCACAGCTAACACTCTACCTATCTTAGAATTCCAAGACAATGTTACGGCTGGGAAGAACTGCTTATTATTAAAGCTACCGTAGAAAAGTATGCCCGCATTGTGTCTTTTGGTTAGATTAAAATTACCTCCTAAGTAAAACTCACCCAATAGTCCCGTGGAAAAAGAATTAGATGAGGTATCTAAAGCGAAAACATCCAATATGGTATCCTGTAAAGCCGCAAATCCGGCACTCGCATCAACAGAATATCCTAGGTAATCACGTACATCAACTCCATTATAATCAAATGAAGCTCCAGGATTTCGTGACTTAATATTAGATGTACTGTTTTGCCATTTTATTACACCAAGATCAACTACACTTGCACTTAAACTTATCTTATCAGTTAGGTTAAATTTAACTCCCAAGTCTACCCCAAAACCATTGTTTCCATTATTAACAAGAGCGGTCAGCTGCTGCTCAGCCATCAGCGTAGAATCCAGGAATGGAGTACTCGCATTTACTTCGACATCAGCAGTCACCGTATATCCGAAAGAACGATCATTGGTCGTAAACACAATATCGTTTTTAGCTGTATTTATGACATTGAGGCCAAGTACGTACTTTACTCTACCGCCTACAGTTAGCTTATCATTTAGAAAAGTTCTGCTATATCCTAAAGCTAACTCTCTAGTGTGTAGCACATCTAACCCAAAATTGAAATTAAAATCATAACCTATGTTATCACCACCATTACCTTCAAGCGCTAATTTTAAAAAATCTTTAGGGATACCCACTCGAGACTTAATCTTTTCAGTAGCACTGAAGCTAAACATACTCTTGCGCACTCTAAAGCCAAAATTAAGCAACTCGACATTCACCCCTAAATTTACGAATGCGCCATTATTTAATACATCACTTAGCTTAGTAACATCAACAGTATATTTACCTGACGTTCTACTCGGCACCAAAGAGGTAGATATTTCTTTAAACTGAAAGGCGTTACTGTTAAAATTAAAATCAACAGACGATAGTCCAGGCATACCTAAATACCATTTACAATCTGGAGTGAAAGCAGGGTTTACAGATATTCGCTGAGGAATAGGCTGCATATTATAGAGTGTTAGATCACTCTGAGCCTTGGATATAAATGAGCCTATACTTAGCAGACTAAAAAAAACTATTTTTTTCATGAATGTCATGATTAAAATTCTTGTTTAATTAAAACTTCAGCTTGTACCCCCAATTGGAGTAGCACATCATAATCACTGTAAAACTTCACACTTGGTTGAGTACTTGCATCAAATGGTGTGTTGAACTTCGCTCTTAGTCGAAGTTGATTTGCTCTTTTTAAACGCTCCACACTTTCAGCATTCATATTGGCATCTATAGTTTTGGGGTTAGCAGAGACTACCCTTCCAGTAGCATCTACTGCGGCCGCAGGAAGTATAAGCTGGTCCGGACCAAACAAAGAATCCAATACGGTATTGGTGCTACTATCTTCGAAATATACTTGTGTTTGCACATCAATAGGAAATCTATTTTCAGAGTAAAGTCTTAGCAGTACTTCCTGAACTTGATCTGCATTTTCCAAAGTAAGATCAAATGGTTGGACAATTTCAAGAGCATAATCTCTTGCGGTACCTTTTGCTGGTATTTCTACAGAAATCTTCGCTTTAACCCTTGAATTACTGAGCAGTGCATGTCTTGCTCCTGTGCCTCCGGCGGTTACTTTTACAGCGTAGCCTATTCGATTCGGCTGGTTATTAATAAAGTCTGCTAAATTACTTGTAGATTTATTCAGCTCAAAGGAATCTATTTTGACCGTACCTATTTCTGATTCATCAAGCAGTAATACAGGAAGAGGATCTGGTAGTCCTGTCAAATTCACTACATTACCTGTATTGCTAATTCCCGAAAATTCTGGAATTTGAGCGTTAACGGGGATACCAATAGAATTCTCTAAAACAAACTTAATACGCGGATCATCTATGGTAAAGCTACCACCGTCACTGTTATTAAAAAATGGTATGTCAAATGTGTCTGCAACTTCAGCACTAAAGTTGAGATCTATAAATAAACCTTCAGCTCTAAAAAATTTCTGATTCAACAACTCTATCGCATAAGTGACTGTTTCTGAAGCATTAACAGGGTTAGCATTATTTTTTGTTATCGTAAATTCTAGATCTACTTCCATTTGCGAATGCCCCTGTGCTGTCTTTGTAAAATCTATTTGAACATTGCTTAAATCTTCTGAAGTACTAGCTCTGTTTGGAGATGACGTCCATACTGCATTTACCGATGGACTAAAAACACCACCTGATCTTCGTCCTTCTTTTATGACTACGTTCAAAGCCACATCATGAGCTAGTGTCGTGTTTAAATCTATTGAGATATCACCATCTTTAAACCATAAATAATCCAACTCACCCATCAGTAAATTGTAGTCTAAGACTCTATTCACCGTAAATTTAACCTCTCCGGTATTATCCAGTGTGGTTAATTGGTCTGTAGTTAAGGTTAGTGTTTCTTCATAATCTTGATCATCCAATGCTAGTACATCTTCGGCATCAGACGACCTATAGTCATCTTGATAAACGATAGTCAATCCACCATCTTCGTCAATACGCAAAAACTGGTCGCTATCAACTCGTCCTAGAACATCTTCTAGCGATAATCTAGAGGAAACTAAAGGAGCTGCTATGGTTGGGTTCCACTGGATACCGTCAACATTGAAGAGTTTATCGGCAGTATCTGTAAAGTCCTTTATGCAGGCTCCAAACAATAGCACCGAAATCATAAGAATTATTAATTTCCTCATATTTCATTTAATTTCGATCAAAAATAATATGAACAAGCATAAATCAACTACTCATATATGGGTAGCAGCTATTATTTGTAGTCTGTACGTCGCTTTGGGAGCTTTTGGAGCTCACGGCTTAGAACATAAGCTAAGCCTAAGTCAACTTGGTACTTACAACACAGGACTGCGGTACTTAATCATACATGCGTTAGGATTAATCTTAATGAACTTAACTTTTATCGTTAAGGGAAAGTTCAATATAGGGGTACCAATTGGTACATATTTAGGGATGATCTTATTTTCACTCAGCCTGGTCATACATGCCACTAAAGACTTACTCGGTATTGAGGTTGATGTTTTTGCGATGCTAGCTCCTATCGGTGGATTATGCTATATCTTCGCTTGGTTACTTTTTGCCTATACCCTTAAAAAATCATGAAACACATACTACTGATGCGACACGCAAAGTCCGACTGGAACTCAGAAAGTCTAAATGATCACGAGCGCCCGCTGAACAAAAGAGGAATCCAAGATGCACCAAAAATAGCTACAGAAATTATTAAAAGAGGTATTATTCCTGAGCTTATGTTAGTTTCAGACGCCAAGCGAACTCAGGAAACTTGGAACCTTATTTCACCTTTTTTCGCTGGAGTGCAAACCAAATTCGACGCTGAGCTCTACTTGGCTTCGCCAAAAATAATACAGACTAAATTAGAAGAAGTACATCACCTAGTAGACACCGTATTACTACTAGCTCATAACCCTGGAATTACGGAGGCATTTTACAGTTTAGCTAACGTTCAAATAGACAATGTACCAACTGCAGGTGTGGGATGCATCCGTTTGTATACCGATGACTTTAAAACCTTGAAGACCTGTAAGAAAGAGTTAGTCTATTTTACCTACCCTAAGAATCTTTAATACTCGTATAAGAGGGCCTTACCATTTACGGTGATAACTACTTTGTTATCGCATAACTGATCACCCGTCGGATCAAAATCTACCGATATTTTAGACATGCTAGTAGACTGATTCAAGTCCAACTTCCCTGCAATTATGTGCTGAGCACAGTCTAAAGTATATTTTTTCTTTATTGGAGAGACAGAAGTCAGCATAACTTCACCCGTCTCTTTCTTTAATAACAACTCACCACTAATGGCTATCTCGTCATCTAGTATACCTAGACCAGCCTCATGAATCTTTTCAAAAGCAAGGTTGGTTATTAAGCTTATTTCTTCGTCACCATCTTGAAACTTAAGCGCAGAACATTGCATCGTAATACTTTGATCTCCAACACGCTCGACGTACATTTCACCTTGAATAAGTATCATCTTATCTCCAGCCCCTGAGTAAAAGGGATCCTCTTTAGAAAAAATCAGGGAAATTTTGGCCCCAGGAGAAGAATAAGGCTTGTCGGAAAGAATTCTAATTGTACCTGCACGGTATTTTTTATCCTTACACAGGAGACCATGCGGTTCGTCGCCTAACTCTCCAAAATCTAAAACTACCTCAACCCCATCCCCGTCAAGAAAATCATCATCTATGATCTTAATAACTACTCCGGAAGGCAATAAAGACTCCTCTTTTTTAAACAACAAATCATTAGATGATACGAAATCTTCAATGATATCATACGTTGATAATAACTCACTAAATACCTGAAGAGACTGCTCGGTTCCGGCGTGCGTCTCAGATACCTCAATAATTGGTTCTTCTCTGCACCCGACAAAAAACAGTAGACCGTACAAAAGGAATAGACCAAGAGTATATTTTAATGCTTTTTTCTTCACTTATGCACGAAGATAGTCGCAGTTATTTAGTTTTAATTTAGCTTTGAGCAATTTTACACCAATATTTACACTAATTGGACACTTCAGACCTTAGACAGACACTATTCATAGAGGTACTTCTACCGCTTAATATACGCAGTACATTTACGTACCGGGTTCCTTACGAGCTAAATGAGGAGGTGGTCATAGGCAAAAGAGTTAGTGTTCCTTTTGGCAAGAAAAAACTGATGGCGGGTATTATTTATACTATCTCCGAGTCGCCTCCTAAGGGTTATCAAGCAAGATATATAGTCGATATACTGGATAATGAACCTATTGTAAATGGAAGCCAACTCTCTCTTTGGACTTGGATAGCCTCCTATTACGCCACTTCTATAGGACTCGTTTTCAATGCAGCAATGCCTGCCAGCCTAAAACTAGAAGGTGAAGCTAAACTGATTATCCACCCAAGCTACTCAGATGGCAGCATAGTCTTAGACGCCAAGGAGGTCGTGCTGGTAGATGCCATAAGAGCCAGCAAAGAACTCACCATCACACAAGCGGTAGCTCTGCTTCGAACTACTCAAATCTACAAGTATGTAAAATCTCTTTACCAAAAGGAAGTGATTTTAATGAAAGAGGACATTCAAGAAATGTATAAGCCTAAAATGGTCAACTACATTTCGGTAGCAAAAGATGTCCAAGATGATAAATCACTGAATGTCCTCTTTGATGAGCTTGAAAAGCGAGCTAAAAAACAGCTCCACGGTATCATGACCTTTATAGCTAAGTACGGGATCTCAGGAGAATGCGAAAAAACAGAACTTGCTCAGCAAGAGGTTAAAAATGCTACTATCAATGCCCTTATAGACAAAGGCATTTTCATTCAAGAAAGTAGACAAAAATCGCGTTTAAATTTCACAGAAGAGGTAGATAGCTTAGAAGAACTCAATGCAGAACAACTGGTAGCCTACGAAGAAGTGCAACAAGCATTCTTAGATCAAAAGCCTGCATTGCTCTATGGGGTCACCGGTAGTGGCAAAACACATATCTATATTCATCTCATCAAAGAACAAATAGAGAAAGGAAAACAAGTACTTTTTCTATTACCAGAGATTGCCCTCACTAGTCAATTAATAGAAAGGCTTGCGGTCTTTTTTGGTGATAAGCTCCTTGTATCTCACAGTAAGTTCAGCACCAATGAGCGACTTGAAGTATACCAAGCTATAGCAAGTGGAAAACCATACCTCATCGTAGGCACTCGAAGTGCTGTACTTCAGCCATTTACCAACCTTGGGCTCATAGTAGTAGATGAAGAGCACGAAAGCAGTTTCAAACAGCACGAACCAGCACCGCGCTTTCATGCGAGAGACACCGCACTGTATATAGCAGCCAAGAATAAAATAAACATCATACTAGGCAGTGCCACTCCTGCGGTAGAGTCTTTTTATAATGCACAACATGAAAAGTTCATTCTTGTAACTCTGAAATCCAGATATAAAGATGCTAAACTACCTCAAATAGAAGTGGTAGATATGCAGCAACAGAAAAAACAAAAGCGAATAAAAGGCATTTTTAGCGACACCTTACTAGCTGCTATCTCAGATGCTAAAACAAAAGGAAAGCAGACTATTTTATTCCAAAATAAAAAAGGGTATGTACCCGTGCTAGAATGCAACCTGTGCGCTTGGACCCCAAAGTGCCAAAACTGCGACATATCCCTAACGTATTATAAATATCAAGATAACTTGAGATGCCACTACTGCGGCTATACCCAAGAAGTAGTAAAGCAATGTGCTACTTGTGGGAATCCAGGCATAGAGCTCATTGGGTATGGCACCGAACGTATAGAGGATGAGTTACTACTCTACTTACCTGACCTCAAAGTGAAACGCATGGACCACAATACCACACGTCTAAAAAATGCACACAGTAAAATTATCTCTGCTTTTGCCGAAGGTAAAATAGATGTACTTATAGGTACTCAAATGGTAGCAAAAGGTTTAGACTTTGAAAATGTGAGTACGGTCGGTATACTAAATGCAGACCATCTCATTAATTTTCCCGATTTTAGGGCAAATGAACGTGCCTACCAGCTCATGACTCAAGTAGCAGGAAGAGCAGGACGTAGAGAAGAACAAGGCACGGTTTACATACAGACCTCTAAACCAGACCATTATATCATACAAAAGATAGTAGACCACGACTATCTGGGCATGTACCAGTCTGATATAGTAGAGCGGAAAGATTATGACTACCCCCCGTTTTTTAGACTGATTAAAGTCCAACTGAAACACAAGGACGCTCTAGAACTATACAAGATCGGAAATACCGCAAAAAACCATCTCATTACCTACTTTGGGACGAGTTTACTCGGCCCTGAAAAACCTTACGTGAGCAGAATTAGAAATTGGTATATCTTAAATTTCGTGCTTAAAGTAGACAACAACGGTCCAAAAATTCGTGAACAAAAACACAAGCTTATTGCAGCCATTACCCAGTTAGAGACTCAGAAAGAATTTAGCAAAGCGAGGATTGTGATAGATGTAGACCCTGCTTAACCTTACATTTACTATCTTTGACGAGTACATCCAATGAAAATACACATGAGAAACCTTTTACTAGTCGTAACTCTAGTCACCATTAATTTAAATTCCATGGCTCAAGTAGTTCCAACCAAACTAGCAGGCGACTGGCATGCCACTTGTGCGGTAGAGAAACTAGGAGATACAGCCGCTTCATACTGCGGTATCTGTCCAACGGTATTTAATGCCGATAACAGTTCACTCACTATTGCTAGCTTCAACATTAACCTGGGTCAAAAAGAGCTTAAAATAATCTATGATGGCTCTATATCCATAATTCCTTTCAAGTTTGACGAGGAGAATATGAGACTAACCTTTAAAGAAAAGGATATCGTATATAACTTTAGCATTCTGGAGTTAGAAATGGCAGATAAGCTAATACTAAAGTCTGATTCCGGAAACTTGCTTTACTTGGAGCGAAAAAAAGAACAAGCACGATAGAAAACTTTCTTGTTACACTAACGGTCTATACCTATAACCATGAAAAAATATATTTTAGCAGTACTAATGATAGCGAGCATAACTAGTTATGCTCAAACGAAAACCACCGTTGAGTTTGAGAATAAAACTCAAAGTTTTGACAGCGTACCTGAAGGTACTCAGCTTAAAATAGTTTATCGTTTCAAAAATACAGGAACTACCGACTTTCAAGTCTTCAAAGTATCTCCGACGTGTGGCTGCACTGTGGCTGAGTTTCCGAAGTACCCTATTGCCCCTGGAGCAAGAGACTCTATCGTAGCTACTTTTGATACCAATCATCGTCTTGGACAGCAAGCCAAGGGAGTAAATCTAGAGAGTAGTATTGGTGAAATCAACTTGATATTTATGGTACTCGTGACTCCTGGAGATGGTATCAAATCTGAAGATGAGCACTCAGGACATTCTCATTAAGCTCAACGTACTATTTAAACTATAACCGGTTTAAAACATAGCTTTAACAGAGTTTATGTACACACAACTACAGCGAAAACATCATAATAATGGTAATATATCAATTGCCATAGCCTGTATCAATAACCACTCTGGTGGACATTCAACTATCATTTTAACGAAAAACACATACGACGCTGCTACCTTTATGTAGCAAATAGGTAGTGCTGCAGTGCACCATAATGCATCTACCCATTTTACCGACGGTGGACAAATGGGTGCAGTTGCAGAACGTGCTATTAACACAGATAAATTGCACCATAGAGGACCTTTGGGTTTAAAAGAATGAGTAACTAACAAGTACTATGTCATAGGCGATGGACAAATCCGGCAATAGAATAATTTGAGTTCCCAGCCATTTTTCGAACAAAAAAATACTAATTTGGAATTTTGAATACAATTTATAAAGTCTTGTTCTTAGTTGCTTTTTCGCTCGTATACACCATTTGCAGTGAAAAGGCTGACCCGGAAATAAGTCAGCAGGAAGCAGCCACACTTACACTCTATAAGTCAACGCTCAATCAAGGTTAAGTCGGCCTTATACTTACCAACCAAATTATAACCGATATATCCGCATCGATAAATGATCGAAATATCGATCTCACGAATACTTCAGAAGGATATATTTTTACCGTTCCAACGGATATCACTAAAGGAGCATATACCTTGGATATATTAGCAGATGGAAGCACCAAAAACCTAAATATTACGATTACAGCAGTAGCTAGTATTCCAGATCCAGACGATTACATCAGTAAGGAAATTGAAAAAATCAATACGCAAATCACCACTTCTAAAGTAATCAAAGATAAACTGCCTGCAGATGAGCAAGCAGCCTACTTGCAAGACATTGAAACCATAGAGGGTTGGATAACACAGTATGAAACAGCTTTCAATGCGTTAACTCCAGAGGAAAAACTATCTGCAGCCAAAACGATAGCCGCCAATAAGCAAAACTTTGATGATTTAGTTGCCGCAGTGGATCAGCTCAATGTAAGTACCTTAAAACTAAAAAAAGCAGAACTAGAGAACCACGAGGAGATTATAGAAGATGCGATGCAAGAATACACTTACGCAGTAATAGCAGTAGCACGTTCTGTCGCTATTGCCGCTGCATTAACAGGAGGAGGATTCTTGACTTTAGGCCCCATAGGTGCCGCTATTGGAGGAGGTATAGGTGTAGGTTTAGGTTTAGTAGCACTCAAGTTTAAAAGAACTATCTGCCGCTCAGTCTCGGCTATTGAACAATACGTTTTTACCTTTTGAAAACCTTTTTGCCAAATTTAAAAAATCGACCCTTGAATTTGAAAATGGTCAATACAAAGAAATCTCTGTCACTGCTAATTACAGAAGTATCAGCAGTCAAGACTTAAATAACCAAACACCCATTGTCAAATCTTTTGTTTCCAATGCGCTAAAAGCAAAACAAACGTGGGATGATTTGATGCAAAAATTGGATGTCAGTATGGAGTATTCAGGTAAAAAATTTGTGCTCCCCATCAAACATACCCC
>ENA-OUOG01001284-OUOG01001284.1-marine-metagenome-genome-assembly--contig:-NODE-1284-length-29587-cov-9.716537_pt1 | contig 29587 bp, 30 predicted proteins | sample MGYA00248635_ERZ508505 | MGnify/ENA primary metagenome ERZ508505 (study PRJEB26176, sample SAMN06267871) | marine metagenome | isolation source: Saanich Inlet, British Columbia, Canada | place: Pacific...
AAGCATATAAGTGCGAAACCCACCACAAGATGAGATTTCTTTTAAGGGTCGTAGGAGACGACTACGTTGATAGGTCATAGGTGTAAAGGCAGTAATGTCATAGCCGAGTGATACTAATTACCCGTAGGCCTATCGTCAACCTTTTCTTTTTCTTTTTTTTATATCAAGCTGCTATCAGTTTGTATCTATTTTTAATACTGTCAAGATATTAGGTGGTGCACAAACGCCACGACAATTAAGGTGACTAGGGCAATGTGGCTCACCTCTTCCCATACCGAACAGAGAAGTTAAGCACATTAGCGCCGATGGTACTGCCTTGCGGTGGGAGAGTAGGTCGTCGCCTTCTTCAAAACCCTCTACAGAAATGTAGGGGGTTTTTTTATACACAATAGTTTTAGCAAAGAGGCAAGAAACAAAGAAGCCCAAAGTTATTTACATATTAACTCCATTCTACCACCTATTCAAGTGATATTTCTTCACAATTCTGCTCAGAAGTGTACGTACTTTTTCGCTTTAAATTATTGTTTATCAATAGTGTGCTTGGGTTCTATTTAATTAGCGTACCTTATGGTTGGTACTTATCATTCACTTTCATCCAGTTTGTTTATCCGTAAAGAATCACACTCGATTCCGGATGCGTTTGTTTATTTTCTGTAACCTCATTAACCAGCCTAAGTCTTTTGCACTTTCGCTTTAACTCAAATTACTATTCCATGGAAATAAACCAAATAGGCGTTATTGGTTCATCAATGAAAGAAGATGAACGACGTGTACCCATTCATCCAGAGCATCTGGACCGATTACCGCAAAGTATCCGACAAAAGCTCATCTTTGAAAAAGGCTATGGATTACCCTTCAATATATCCGATGATGAACTTGCCCATCAAACGGGCGGTGTATCCTCTAGAGCTTCTCTATTGTCAGACATAGGAACGGTTATTATCGCAAAACCTGTAGTATCCGATTTAAAAGCATTAAAAGAAGGTGGTATTTTATGGGGTTATCCACATTGTGCTCAACAAGAAGAAATGACTCAAGTTGCCATAGACAGAAAGCTAACACTCATTGCTTTTGAAGATATGTTTGTATGGAAACCTAATGGAGAAATGGGAAGACATACTTTTTATAAAAACAACGAGATGGCGGGTTATAGCGCCGTTATCCATGCGCTTCAGTTAAAAGGGATAGACGGTCATTACGGTAATCAACGAAAGGTAATTATTTTTAGCTTTGGTGCGGTGAGTAGGGGAGCTATCTATGCGCTTAAAGCACACGGTTTTCGAGACATTACTATATGTATACAGCGTCCTGATCATGAAGTTCGTGAAGAGATTTTGGACGTTGAATATGTTCGTATAGCCAAAGGTGACAAAAATGAGCCACGTTTGAAATTAGTTGAACATGATGGGTCTGAACGACCATTGATGGATTTAATTAGTAGTGCGGATATAATTATCAATGGAACTTATCAAAACACAGATGATCCAATCGATTTTGTCATTGAAGGAGAACAGCGTAGTTTAAAAGCAGGAGGCTTAATCATTGATGTAAGCTGCGATGAAGGCATGGGTTTTTATTTCGCAAAACCAACTACATTTAAGCACCCCATGTTCAAGGTCGGTTCAATCGACTATTATGCCGTAGATCATACCCCCAGTTATTTCTGGGAGAGTGCCTCTCGATCAATATCTGCAGCATTGATTGTGCACTTACCGGCTGTGATAGCTGGAAAAAAGAGTTGGCAAAACAATACAACTATTAGTAATGCAATCAATATTTTAGATGGTATAGTGGTAAAGGAAGCTATCCTTCGTTTTCAGAATAGAGAAAAAGAGTACCCCCATTTGATTGTATAATTAATCGCGTTTTACTGGTATGATCTTTAATTTATTATGGGTAGCATCAATGTATTCAGCAAAGTCACTTTTGTTGTAAGCAGTTGATTGAGAGATTCATTTTGCTTCAATTGCACGGATAAATATTTTTGTTCACGACTATTGACCATGAACAGGGAACTTTCTCCTAAATAGAATTTTCTTTCTTCAGCTTTCAATAGCTTTTTATTTGCCTTTACCACTTCATTACTGACGGTCAACATTTCTTGGTTATTTTGCCATTTAAAGAACAACTCTCTTAGCTTGTTTTTAAGTTTAATATTCTCTAAATCATAAGTGTAAAGCGCATCACTAAGCTTTAATTTGGCAAGACGCAATGCACCTCTTTCTTTTCTTAAAAATAAAGGCATGCTAAAACTCAAGCCACCTTTGTACTGACCAATGTCTAATGGCGTGTTTTGAATGGGCTGCTCATTTATTAGGTTATAGTTAAGCTTTAGTTTTGGCAATAAACCATTGATTTTTAAATTTTTGTCAATGGCTAATTGCTCTACTTTCGCATTTAATGCTTTCAGTTTTGGGTTGTTTTTAAGTTCAATGCGATCAAGGCTATCTTTCAGTTGCATAAGCCCAAAATCTAGCCCAATGTGGTCAACAGCTTCTGCCTCTGTTTCATCCATGAGTTCCAAAGGAATTTCATTTTCTGACCACAAAAAATTACTCACCTTTAGCTTGCTGCTATTTAAAGCAATCTGTGTTTTCAACAATGTCATTTCTCTGTCTTGAATTAGGGCTTTTGCTTCAATGGAATCAATTGCAGCGCGTTCGCCTTCATTTACCAATTGTTGTATTCCCTTATAACGCTCCCTAGCTGTTTGGGTAACGGCTAAAACTGCTGCGTAATTTTGCTGCTCTTTCAACCAGTTAAAATAACTTAAGGCTGCTTCATACAATAGATTGTTCAAGATGATTTCACGTTCTGCCAGTGTCTGTTTTTGAAACGCTTTTGCCATTTTTAAGGTTGCCATTCGTTCATTGATCCACGATCCCTGAAGGAGGTCTATGCTTACACCAGCCGCATAGAGCCCATCGTTTGGTATAATATCTGCTCGATTCAAATAGTTTCCTTCATTTCTGTAAAAGCCTCCTTCTAGACTTATTCCGTACCAGGTAGGTATTTTAAACGTCAATTGATTGTTGTCGTAATATTTTTTGCCTTGGAACTCTTTAATTCTTTTGTCTCCAACTATTTTTGGATCAAAGTTCCCTCTTGCTTTTAATACAGTTGCCCTACCAGTTTCCATGACAATTCCCGCCTGTTTTGCAATAGGATGATTCTCTTTTACCATCGCAATGAATTTTTCGAAATCTAATTGGCTAGTAGAAAATTCTATCGGAAGGCTGCTTTGTGCGGTTTGCGCATGAAGCATATAATTGCTCTTTCCAATCAATAGACACAGTACAAGGAATAAAAGTAGTTTACTTTGTTCCATTAGCATTTTTTTTGAGGGTATAATAATTTGGAGGAAAGCCATTTATTTGACGCCATAGTTCAAACCAAATAGGAACATCTTCTAGTAAGGCAATTGTCTTTGCACCAGAGCCAACGCGAACGGCTGTTGGCCAGGGTCGATCTTCTGGGTCTGGAGAGAGCAATACACGATACATGTTGTTTTCAGACGTGAAGTTTTCAATAGCGACAACTTTTGCCCCAAATGTACCATAGGAGGCATTGGGCCATCCACTAAAGATGATTGCTGGCCAACCATCAAATTGAACCCTTACTTTTTCGTCAAGATGAATTAAGGGTAAATCAATAGGTTTAATAAACGTTTCAATAGCCAATTCATATTCCGAGGGCATTATCCCTATGAGTTTCTCCCCCTCTTTTATGGTTTCACCAATTCCGCCTTTTATTACTTTGTTTAAGTAGCCGTCTTGTGGTGCTGTTATATAGAGTAAGCCATTGCGGTATTTATAATTGGCATAGGCATTTTCTAGTTTACTTGTGGACGCGCTTGTTTTGAATTGGTTAGATAATGCAGTGAAACGTTCGCTTTCTGCTTTAGAAATTTTATTGGTATAACTGGTTTCAATACTAGCTAATTCAATTTTAGTAATAAGGACTTCATTTCGGGCGGCTAATAGTTTATTTTCTTGGCTAATTTGCTTCGCCGCCGCCTCTTGCAATTTTAGTCGTTTATCCTCTGTTTCTCTTACCGATTTTAATCCCTCTAATTGAAGGGTTTGTATTCGATTGAATTGTTTTTGAGCAATGTGATAATTCGTTGACGCAGCGATGTAGTCAATACTATCGCTTTTCACCTTTAATTTTGATTGAATTAACTTGTTTTCTCCTTGGGTTAATTTCAGCTTTTTTTCTTGCTTCAATGCACTAATCTGTCGTTGCAAGGAAACGGCCTTTCTTTTATATGCCGTTCCAGCATCAATAGTTGCGGTGATTTGTTCTTGTGTTCTGTCTAACAAGTCTACATCGAAATAGTCACTCTTTATTTCGGATATGCGAACTAAGGTGTCTCCCTTATTTACAAAATCACCTTCTTGTACATACCAAGCTTCAATTCTCCCTGGGATTGGAGATTGTATGGTCTGTGGTCTACTTGAAGGCAAGAGAGTTGTCACATTACCATTTGCACTAACATTTTGTGTCCAGGGTAGAAAAAGTACAATAAAAACCATCCCGAAAAATATTTTTAGAAAAGTATTAAACGAACTGAAGTAAACTTTTTCCTGCATCAACCTGCCAGACGCATAGTCCGACAGTGCTACTTTTTCATGTACTTTGTGGTTAGAAATATTTAACATAGTCTAGTTCATTTGGATTGCTCCTTTGGATAAAATAATTTTTTGCGTACAATAGGCATCCCATTTTTTGTTGTTACTTAAAATGAGAAGTGACCAAGAATGACTTTTATCTGTGATATAGTTGATTATATCTTCTGCCACTTTAGGGTTAAATTGATCAAGAGGATCTTCTAAAATCAGTACCGCAGGTTTCTTGATAATCGCTCTTGCAAGAAGAATTTTTTTGTTCATTGTAAAAGACAGCTTTCTCCCTTCTGGATTTATCACTGTAGATAAACCATTTGGAAGATCTTTTAAAAAGCCCGACATGCCAACCTTCTCCATTACGTCATATATTTCTGTATCGGTAATGGCAGCATTGCCAAAGCATATGTTTTCTCTTAGTGTTCCTTCAAAAGGTGTTTCTTCTGAAAGAGCCATGCCAAGCATCGATCTGTATTCATTGAGTTGTAATGCCTCTATTGATAAACCGTTGACAAGTACGTTTCCAGATGTAGGTTTTATCAGACCGGATACCAAACGAAGTAAACTGGATTTCCCTGAACCACTCTCACCGCTAATGACAATTCTTGACCGGGGTTGAATGTCCAAAGAAACATTGTTTATAATAGGCTTCTTCCGTTCTGAAACAGAATAGCTAACTTCATCTAAAACGATATGAAGTGGATGTGTGTTGTCTAATTTCTCTCCCGTTTCTGCTTCTATAGCTAGGTCGACAACCTGACCTAGTTTTTCCAATGAGGTTAGCACATCGTAAAACATTTCTAAACTCACGATTAATTTTTCTGCTGAGTTGATAACCAATATAATGATGATCTCTGCCGCAACAAATTGACCGATATTCATCTCTTGATTCAGTACGAGCATCCCACCAATCAATAGTAAACTAGCTGTTACAATAACTTTAAATGAAATCATTTTAATGAATTGGAGCATTAAAATTTTAAAATGCTTTTCTCGTGCATCGAGGTACTTAAGCATCAGACTATCATTTTTTTCCATTTCTAAGTCGGTCTTTCCCGATAACTTAAAACTTATTAATGATCGTGCAATTTCCTGAATCCAATGTGCGATTTTATATTTGTATTTAGACTCTTCTAAGCTAGTTGCCAGCCCTTTTTTTGCAGTGTATTTGAACAGTATGGTGATGAGAATAATTAACAATAAGCCAAAGACAATAAAGAATGGATGGTAGAGCGAAAGAAGTATAATAGCAAAAATTATATTCAGTAGGGCAGAAGGAACATCTACTAAGATTTTTGATACACCTTTTTGGATGGTTAAGATTTCGAAGAAACGATTGGCTAATTCCGTAGGATAATATCCTCTAATTGCGTTCATTTTTAATTTTGGGAAGCGATAGGATAGATCAAAAGAAGATCGAATGAAAATACGCTGCTGCAAGGTTTCAATAACTCGGAATTGCATCAATTGTAGTGCACCAGAGAAACCAACACCAGCGGTTACAAGAACAACCAAAATAATCCATGAGGTAGATATCTGAGCTCCTTGAATCAAGTTTATTATCGCTTGAACACCTAAAGGAAGCGAAAGCGTTACAATACCATTGAAGATGGCATAATAACAGACTTGTAGAATGTCTTTCTTTTCTAGTTCTAACAAACCCATTAGTCTTTGCCATGGGGTTAATTTGTTTTTAGATAACGAGTCCATTAGGAATAAATATTAGTGTTATTTTTGGTTGCGTTCAATTTTTTCAAAGCTAAACTATTGTATTTGACTTATTTTGAACGCAAATATAATAGTATTACTATTAAATATAAAAATGAATCACTAATTTTTTTAAAAAATTCTGCAGTAAATATGCTAAACAGATGAAGGCTTTTTGGATTCAATAGAAATGATATATTCCTCTCAACGATTGAATCAAAGATGGGTGTTCTGACCAATTCTACCAAGAGGGTAGGTAAAGAAAAGGTTGGCCATAAACGTAAGACAAGCAAAGTGAACTTGGTGATAATAGCGTTATTGGCGTTTGGATAGGCCCGTTTGAATTGCTTTTTACTTTTTGCTATTATAAATCAAATAAGTATTGGAATTTGATATATAAATTTGAACTTTCAATGGAAAAACTTTTGCTGTTTTCAATACGCGAATACCCATTTGAACCACCGATATAGAAAATGGTAAATGGATTGGGGTTCCATTTAAATAGAGGTTGATAGAAAAAGACTTTGTCAAAGTCGTTGTATTCTCCAATTAAGCGGAAAGAAAGATCCTTATTGAATTGATAATTCATGTTTACTCTTCCAATATAGCCTTTAAAATAGAGGCTATTGTTAGCAGATGAGCGCAATTCACTGTAGCGTAAACTTGGATTAAGGCTAAGTTTTGGAGTTAATTGGAAGTTATTAAATGTACCCACGAACAATGCTTTTCCCACGCTGGGATCTTCCTCATCGTAGCGAAGAGATTCAGAAAGTGAAACAAAAGCGCGAAGGTTTATCTTTTCAGAAGGACTATACCCATTGAACATACTTATTTCGGTCATATTACGTCCAACGAAGCCAGCAAATTCCTCATTGATTATGTGGACGATATTGATGCCCGTTCTCAAATTCCCTTTCCACTGAATAAAGGTATTGTTAAAGACATCAAAGTATTTGCGTAGGTTGTTGTAATTAAAGGTGATTTCACTTCCAACATTTACCTGTAATTGTTGAATGATTCCCTCTTTGTCCTCTGGGAAATAGGAGTAGGAATGACTAATTTCTGCACTGTGAATGCTATTCTGGGTCACAAAACCCAAAGGAGCTTCATACTCTGGGGAGTAACTAACGAAATTAAAATTAGTATTCCAATTGCGGGTATTGCGTTCGAGTTCGATTAGCACAGCGTTACCTCTTTTTTTATCTCCATCTAAAGCAACGGTTTTTCCTTTGATTATGTCTTCGCTTTCAATCCAATCTTGGTTTGGTTCTTTGATGAAACTAGTGTTGAGTTCAAAGGATAGCGAATAGAGTTTTGCAAAGCGAAGTAAACCATTGACGCCAAAAGCATGGCCATTTCCTCCATCTTTAAATATGCGATTGGTCGATAAGAGCCCAATATATGACCCCTGATCAAAAGTGCGCTGATAACTCAAAATATTAGAAAAGGCTTTTCCGCCTGCTCCACTGTAGGATTCATTTTCTCCCGCAATTAAATAGGGCGAGGCTTGGTCATAGGCAGCTAACCAATAAACGCGTTGCTTATCGCCTTGATGGATTATTTTGGTGGAGGCTAAGGGATCATTGATGGTACGTGTATAGACAGTGTTTAAATTCGAATTAATGATTTCATTTCCTTCATTAAAATAGGGACGCCTTTCTGGGAAAAATAGGGCAAAGGTTGTGTTGGCATTTACCTGGGAGACGTCAGCCTCTACCTGAGAAAAGTCAGGATTAAGTGCAAATTCCAACGATGTTACACTGTTAAGGTCAAACAAGCCACTAAGGCCCGCATTTTTTTGAAATTTCCCAAAATCGAGCTGTCCCTCTGCCTTTTCACCTGAAAGACCCCCAAACACATAAGGCAATAGATTCACTCTGTTTTTTGATTGTATGCCTTTAAGGGTAATTTCGGTCGGGGTTTGACAGATAAAACATGGGCGATCACGATCAATTTTAAAGTTAATACTTTGACTACGTGTATCGTCTGTATAGGTTGTGCGAACAAAAACGACCTTCCATTTCATTTCATCTTGTTTTATAAAAGGGAGTACATTGAAGGGAATTTTTAACTCAACATGATAACTATCGGCATGTTTGGAAGCTTTAGATTCAAAATTAACATCATAATCATCTTCATTATCCGGGAGTAGTTTTAGGTCAATTTGGTTCCCTTCTGGGTTGGCACCCAGCAGAATCATATAGCGACCATCACCATAGGTGTCGATCCCGATTTGAACATTATCGTCTTGGAAGCCTTCATCTCTATTGCGAATTGAGGAGCGCAAATTGCTCATGTCGGCATGAGCAATAAAACCCACATACATATCGGTCGCTGAATAAAGTACATAGACTTCTGTTTTGTGTGGTGCAGGACTATTGTCACCAGGATTAATCTCATAATCAATTGAAAACTGTTGTGCGTCTTTCCACTCATTTGGAGAGACGACTCCGTCGAAAATGGGGATTTGTTGCTGAGAAAATAGCGTAGCCGAAAAAAGTAAGACGAATAAAAAACGTAGGTTATGCATAGATTTGGTATATATAGTTAAGACGGAATAACTTTGCTATTGTTACAGTAGCAGAAGTTAAAATTCTCCCTAAATTGGAATAAAAATTTGCAATGCTAAAACAGTTGCCTTTAGACGAACGATGGAATGTTTATACCCATGCTTTTGGTGCACTCATGAGTATTTTCGGGATTTCTTGGGTCTTTTTCACCATTGACACCTTAGATTCATTTGCGAAAATTAGTTTGTTGGTCTATGGTTTTTCCATGATTTTTTTGTTTTCAGCTTCAGCTAAGTACCATAGTGTATTGGGTGAACAGCAAGTTTTCTGGCAGAAAATCGATCATATTGGTATCTTTTTCCTGATTGCAGGAACCTATACTCCCGTAACGCTTACAGTTTTGTATGCCACTTCTGGACTCTATTTGTTTGCTGGGGTATGGAGCATTGCTTTGTTTGGTGTTGTCTATAAACTTTTTTTAATTGGACGATTTAAAAACTTTTCTCTTTTTCTCTACTTGGCCATGGGCTGGCTTGCTGTGATTGATTTCAGGAATATTATGGAGCTTTTTCCAAGCACTGCATTGGTGTATTTAGTGCTTGGTGGTTTTTTCTATACAGTTGGCACTTTGTTTTACCGTTGGGAGAGCCTCTATTTTCATCATGTTATTTGGCATGTATTTGTTTTGTGTGGAGCTGCTGCTCACTTCATGATGGTAGTTCATCTTTTGGTTTAATATGAAAATACTTCGCCGTTTTTTCTTCTGGATAATTGGACTTTTGTTTTGCCTAATATTAATTGGTTTTCTAGTATCCCAACAGTTAAGTGCTCGACCAGATTTTGAAACGATCCAAGCAGATTTTGCCCAAAAGGGAATTTCCATGACGCAACAACAATTAGCTGTTTCAGATGGAGGAATACATTATGTTCGTGTGGGGGATGAAACGTTGCCAAGTTTGCTGCTTATACATGGTTCTCCCGGTGATTGGTCGGCATGGAGAAGCTTATTGGAAGAATCTTCTTTGGTGAAACAATACAATATTATTGTAATTGATCGCCCTCCTTATAATGGTTCAAATGGAAAAGGGGGGAGTCTCGTTTCACAAAGTAATGCGTTGCATGCTCTCATTTTAAATGAATGTAACCCATGTATAGCCATGGGACATTCCTATGGAGGAGCATTAGTGCTTCAGTTGGCTGTTGATTATCCCACACACTTTTCAAAAATTATTTCACTTGCAGGAACCATAGATGCATCCAATCAACAGCCAAAGTGGTACAATTACATGGGAAGGAACCCATTGATCGCCTATTTTTTAAGCACTCCTTTTAAGGCCAGTAACACCGAAATGATGCTGCTTCCAAAAGATTTATCGCTATTGGATGCTCGTTTACATCGAATAACAGCCGAAGTGATTTTGCTTCAAGGGGGGCAAGATGTATTGGTAGCTCCAGATTCTCCTTTTTCTCTTCTAACTAAGCTTGATAATGTTACAATTGATTATGATTCTGAACGCGATCATTTCGTGATTTGGACAGACATTGATGCTGTACTCTCTAGTTTAAAAATAGATTAATCGTTAAAGTATACGTTTCCTTTTCCTGTAATTCGTTTGTAGAGCGATGGCATCCCCTTGGCGTAAACGTTTGCATTTCCTTTTATAACTACATTTAATTTTTCAACGGCATAAACCTCACAATAGCCTTTTCCTTCAATGTTTACGGCGACATTTTTTGCTGGGGCAGGAAATCCACTAAAGCGCCCTTCGCCAGCAATGGATATATCAATTTGATCGAGGGTATCCAATTTTGAGGTGCTTGAAACGATTGCTTCTCGACTCAGTTCTGCATATAGATTCCGTAATCCTTTGAAACGATTGATTTCCAAGAAGCTTTTTTTGGTTAGACTAACGCTTAAATCTGTTTGTTTCTCAAAGTTCTCTATGACAATATTACTTTTTTCATTTATGAAGAGATTTTGTAAATCAGTCATATAAATGGTAACATCAAAATTGGTGTGCTCTTGACAAAACGGGGATTTGTTGCCTAGATGTACTTTTTTGTTGATCACATGCAATGAGAGAGAGTCGATGTAACGTTGGTGCCCAGAAACTTCAACGCGATGATAATCGGCTTGTTTAATGGTATATTCTCCGGGTAGGTGAGATGTAATTTGATTAAAATCATCTAATTGATACGAACGTGTTATTTGGTCATTTTCTAAAAAAAAGCAGTCCTCTAATTGTGATTCACAAAATTGAAACGAAAATGATGTTACAAAACTGCAAGCAATTGAGATAAGACGTTTAATTGGAATAAGTGGTAAGTACATAATAAATTTAGTTTAATATACAGTGTGTAATGGATGCCTTATACTTCAATAAAGGCTCTATGTGTTTTTGACAAAAGAGCCTTTAGGAGGAATTAAGTAGTCTAAACAAAACTCATTTTTTAACTATATATATGATTATTGAGGTAAAATTGCACAGAGTCTTATGGTTTTTAAAATGCCAAGTAATAATCAGTAGGAATGAGTATATAGATGGTGAGTTTGGTGTAATAAGTGGTAAAATCGAGCACTTTAAATTTTACATTAAGGAACAGGCTAGAAGTGAATTATTCATTCAAATAAAAAAACCTCATGAATTCTTTTCATGAGGTTTTTGGAAAAAAAATAAGTAGCGTAGGTTAAGCTAATATTGTGAATTAATAGATGTTTCTTATTGTTGATGTAAAGATGCAACGACCAATTAAGCTATTAAGCATGGTATGTAATAACTGGTTGTGATGAGTATACAGGCGGTAGGTTAAATGTAATAAGTGGTTTTTTAAATCAAAGCGGCCACGGCAATACCCAATAGAATGGAAAGAAATTTTTGAAGATTAAAGTTATGCCCCTCCGAGCTTTCAAAAAGTATAGTAGTTGAAATATGAAAAAGTATACCAACAATGAAAGGTTCAATTCGATTGATCATGGCAGGGGAGTGAATGTAGCCACCCAAATAACTACCCAATGGAGTCATTAAGGCAAAAGCGATTAGGGCAATTACTTTAATGTACGATGGTGCTTTGGTTTGCAATAACAGAAGACCTACAACTAGCCCAATTGGAATTTTATGTATGCTAACAGCCAAAAGCAATGTGGGCTGAGAAGCCAATGGTAATCCTTCTAGGAAAGCATGTGTACACAAACTAATGAGTAATACCCATGGAAATTGTTTGGTTTGTTCATGATGGGCATGTCCATGTTCTGCTCCTTTTGAAAAAAATTCTAATAAATTTTGAAAAAGGATTCCGACCAAAATCCAGATTCCGGCATAGTGATCTTGAGACTGATAAACTTGCGGAAGCATTTCTAAAATCAATACACCCAATAAAAATGCACCACTAAATGCAAGAAGTAACTTCATTCCCTTTGCTGTTTTGGGTTGAACAAAAAAGGCAATGGATGATCCAATAAAGACAGCTAAAAAAGGAAGGAGGTAGGCCAAAGGCGAGTATTTTTATTTACTACGTTTAAAGAAAGTTTTATTGCATAAAATTAAGTTATTTTTGATGGAAGAAACTTACAGATGAGCGCAAATTTTAAAATGCTAGCAAAAACCTTTTTTGGTTTTGAAGATTTACTGGAACAAGAGCTCAAGCAAATGGGAGCACAAGATGTCGAAAAAGGAAATCGTGTTGTCCACTTTAAAGGCGATAAGGGCTTTTTATACAAAGCAAATTTGAGCTTGCGTACTGCCTTGAAAATACTTGTCCCCATCCACAGTTGTCATGTGAATAGTGAGCAAGCGCTTTATCAAGCTGCATACGATTTCCCTTGGAACACTTATTTTTCTGCCAATGAGACCATCGCAATTGATAGTGTCGTTTTTGGAGAAACCTTTACACATTCACTCTATGTTTCTCAGAAAGTTAAAGACGCGATTGCCGATCAGTTTCGCGCAGCTACTGGTGTTCGCCCATCGGTTGATTTAAAGCATCCTGATGTTCGTATAAACGTGCATATTGACAGAGATCAATGTACCTTTTCTTTGGATAGTTCTGGCGCCTCTTTGCATCATCGAGGGTACCGTACCGCGACCAACATCGCCCCTTTAAATGAAGTTCTAGCTGCTGGGCTCATTCAGCTTTCAGGCTGGGACTTACGAACAGATTTTTTAGATCCAATGTGTGGAAGTGGAACCATTCTCATTGAAGCGGCCATGCTCTCCTGTAATATACCCGCCAACATCAATCGTAAAGAATTTGCGTTTGAAAAGTGGAGTGATTGGGATGAGGACCTTTATTTGACTATTGAAGAGGCACAGCTTAATAAAATACAAGGACTTGTTGGGTCCATCACTGGTTTTGACAAAGCGCCATCGGCTGTTGAAAAAGCAAAAGACAACATTCGTAACGCCAATTTGGAAGAGTTTATCTCCATCGATAAGGATAATTTTTTCTACACCAAGAAAGGCGACGACTCTCCCTTGCATATTGTAACCAATCCTCCTTATGGTGAACGCTTAGAGGGCGACATGAATGAACTTTACAAGAACTTTGGGGATACACTTAAACAAGAATACACCAATACGCAAGCGTGGATGATCACCTCTAATTTAGAAGCCATGAAGCATGTTGGTTTACGTCCCTCGCGTAAAATTAAATTGTTTAACGGTAAGTTAGAATCGAAACTACTGCATTACAATATCTATCCAGGAACAAAGAAAATTCATAAACTCAATAGAACAGAAGAATGAAAAAAGAAACAATTGCCTTGATCTTAAACTTCATTTCTTTTGGAAGTATTTTTCTTTTTTTTAAATCGGCCATTGGCTCGTTGATTCCACTTTCCTACATTCCATTAATTGCCCTAGCCGCTATATTTACAAGTATATTTTCACCCAAATTTTTAGTAAATAAAAGGAAACTTTTCATGAAAATTCCGTTGCGTAAAACGCCCATTGAACTTTAATTAGCTTTCTTTCTAAAACGAAACGGGAAGGAATAGGTGAGGGTGTAATTAAACCCTGCACCAAATTTGTTGTCATCAGTTATCTTATTGAAACCTGGGGCATATAGGTTTCCGAAATTTGCTGGCTGCGGATTTGTGAGCAGCACATTTAGTCGAGCACTTATGCCGGCATAGAAATTAGGCAATAGCTGTACTTTTGTTCCAAAAATAAGTTCCATCCATCCGTTGCTCAATTGTTCTTGTTCGCCAATAAGATATCCATTGGTGGTGCTTTCAATCAAGTATTGATCGAGTTGATACAATTCATATGAATTAACGGTATGGGTATGTAAACTTCTTGCCAAACGAAGGCCAACATATAGTGCATTGTTCATTCCCTTCCAGTTGTTGAAAAAGTTATAGTCAACACCAACTTTTATATACGATCCACTCGTTGTGAATTTGATCAACTCTGACTGCTGTGTTTTCTTTTCAGATCCAATTTCAGCGGCAACAAATACCCTGCGATTTAAACGTAAATCACCCACAAGTTCTAGCCCCTGAAAATCAGAATTTAATTGAGAATTGATTGGTTTAATGACATCAAGACCAACCCTCAAGGCAAAAGTTTGCGGCTCTTTTTTATCAAGAATTTCAAGTGTTGGTGTATTGGTTAGGGAAGGTTGATTCTCCATTGTTTGTCCAATCATCCATACGCTAAGAAAGAGGCTAATGGTAGATAGCCAAATGTGCTTGTTCTTCATTTCTTAAAGTATCGATTAATATTTCTGAGCGTACGTACCAACCAGATGTATTGATAGGTGTGACTGCTGGTTGATCTAGTGTGTATTCTGCTATGATACCGCAACCTCTTCGCGTGAAGGTGTCTATTCTATTGTGATAATTAAATTGTAAAGTGTCATTAAAGGTTCCTGTGCCTACTTCGCTCTTTTCGATTATAAAGGCATAGCGGGTTGCATTGGCAGAAAGAAGCAGTGGAAAAGCAATTGAATCTCCCGCAAAATTCGAGTGACGTTTTTCGCTATTTACCTCTTGTATATAGCCCGTCGCACTTTTGAGTTGTGTTGGATTTTCAGCATCATACAAACGAACAATTAGACGTGGAGTTCCCGGGGTTCCTAAATCGCAAATATCATCTCGCTCGCAGCTGAGTTGGAGTAGGAGAATTAGGAGTAAAGAAACGGAACGTCTAAACATGGTTTTTTTTCTTTTCCAAAAGTACAACATTTTCTACATGATGTGTTTGCGGAAACATATCCACAGCTTGAGACCGCACAAGACTGTAACCTTCGCTAAGTAAAGCTAAATCTCTTGCTTGGGTGGCACTGTTACAACTTACATAAACTATCCGTTCTGGAGCCAACGACAAGAGTTGCGCAACCACGTCTTTGTGCATGCCATCGCGTGGCGGGTCGGTAATGACAACATTTGCTTTTCCATGACGCTCAATAAAGGCTTCGGTAAAGATAGATTTCATGTCTCCAGCTTCAAATTCTGCATTGTGAATGTCGTTATCAAGCGCATTTACTTTGGCCGCTTCAATGGATTCGGGAACCACATCAACCCCAACTACTTTAGTTACTTTTTTTGCAATGAATTGAGCAATGGTACCAATGCCGGTATAGAGGTCGTAAACCACGTCCTCTTGCTTTAGTTGAGCAAACTCACGGGTGACTTTATACAGCGCATAAGCTTGCAAAGAATTGGTTTGATAAAAGGTTTTTGCCCCTATTTTAAAACGTAAACCTTCCATTTCTTCTATAATGTGATCTCTCCCAGCATGGAGAAGAATTTCCTGATCGTATAGAGTGTCATTGGCTTTGTTGTTAATGACATATAACAAAGAGGTTATTTGTGGGAAATGCGTCTTTAAATGATCGAGTAAGGGGGTCAATGCAGGGTCATGATGTACGACTTGTAAAAGCACCATTACCTCTCCGGTTGATGTAGTTCGCAGCATAAGCGTACGTAAGAAGCCACTTTGATCCCGTGGATGGAAGAACGAAAGCCCATGTTCAAGGGCATAACGTCTTATTTCGTTGCGAATCGCATTGGATGGATCTGCCTGTAAATGACATTTATTGATGTCGACAATTTTATCCCACATCCCGGGTTTGTGAAAACCCAATGCGTTTTTATTGAATTCTTTATCAGAGGCAATTTCTTCGTTGGTCATCCAGCGGTTAGACGAAAATGAAAACTCCATTTTGTTACGATAGAAATAGGGCGTTTCACAACCCAAGATGTCCATGGCTTCAACGGGTGTTACACCACCAATTCGACGTAAGTTTTCACTAACTTCTTTTTGTTTAAATTGCAATTGAGCGGCATAAGTCATGTGCTGCCATTTGCAACCGCCACATACACCAAAATGCTCACAAACGGGTGTTATTCGATGCTCAGATTCAGCATGAAAGGCAATGATTTTTCCTTCAAAATACCCTTTCCTTTTTTTAAAGGTTTGGATGTCTACTACATCACCGGGAACACCTTCTGTAAGGAAGATAGGAATGCCTTCATCTGTTTTAGCTACTGCTTTTCCTTTAGAGGCTGTATCTACAATGGTGAGTTTTTCAAAAACTTTTGCTTTGTGTCGGTTTCGCATGCAACAAAAATACATTTTATCTCTCTATCAATTGGAATGTATTTTAACGAAATCAAAGAAATATTTGTACATTTAGCACGGATGATTTCTCTCCATCACAAGCAGGAATTTTGTATTTATAAATTTTTAAAACGGTTTTAGATATGGAATCTATCCAACAATCAAAAGAGCAACATCTTTTAAACTTAGAGCACCGTTATGGTGCCCACGATTATCATCCACTTCCTGTGGTATTAGCCCGAGGTGAAGGCGTTTTTTTATGGGACGTCAATGAAAAAAAATACTACGATTTTCTTTCCGCTTATTCGGCTGTTAACCAAGGTCATTGTCACCCCAGAATAATAAAGGCATTGCACGACCAGTCTGCAACATTAACTTTGACCTCTCGTGCCTTCCACAATAACAAGCTAGGGGATTATCTTGAGTTCACAACCGATTACTTTGGTTTTGAAAGCCTACTTCCTATGAATACTGGAGCGGAGGGTGTTGAAACTGCCATCAAAATCACCCGCAAATGGGGCCACACCATTAAAGGGATTCCAGAAGGACAAGCCCAAATTGTGGTATGCGACAATAACTTTCATGGGAGAACAACGACCATCATTTCGTTTTCATCGGATGCTGCGTCTAAAAATCACTTTGGTCCCCATACCAATGGATTTATTCACATTCCCTTTAATGATACCCAAGCCTTGGCAGATGTCTTGGCAAATAACCCCAATGTGGCAGGTTTTCTTGTTGAACCAATACAAGGGGAAGCAGGAGTATATACGCCAGATGAGGATTTTATCCGCAAGGCACGTCAACTTTGTACCGACCATAATGTGTTGTTGATAGCCGATGAGATTCAGACAGGAATTGGGCGTACAGGAGCCTTATTGGCTGTTTGTGGTAATTGTAGCTGTGAAGCAGCTTGCGAACGTCAAGAGGCCACTTATACTCGTCCAGATTTATTGATTCTCGGTAAGGCATTGAGCGGTGGAGTTTACCCTGTTTCGGCAGTCTTGGCTGACCGTGCCATCATGGATGTTATTCAACCCGGACAGCACGGCAGTACCTTTGGTGGAAACCCGCTTGGAACTTCTGTTGCTATGGAAGCATTGTCTGTAATAAAAGAAGAAAAACTCACCCAAAATGCACGCCGATTAGGCGAACTTTTTCGTGCTGAAATAAACAAATATATCGAGACAAGCGACATTGTTAAGCTGGTTCGCGGTCGTGGGCTTTTAAATGCCATCGTCATCAATGACACAGAAGATAGTGACACCGCATGGAACATCTGTCTCCGTTTTCGAGACAATGGCTTACTGGCTAAACCTACCCACGGGAATATCATTCGTTTTGCACCTCCTTTGGTAATAACGGAAGAACAATTATACGACTGTATTTCAATCATTACCACAACCTTGAAGGAGTTTGAACCCGAAAAAGAATAGCCTCAATGAATGTATATTTTGATAATGCTGCTACTACACCCATTCGATCAGAGGTGGTAGATGTCATGCACAAAGTACTGCTCGAAAATTATGGTAACCCATCTTCGACGCATGCATTTGGACGTACTGCTCGCACCCAAATTGAAACGGCACGTAAAAGTGTTGCAGCACATTTCAATTGTAAACCACAAGAGATTATTTTCACCTCGGGTGGAACTGAATCCGACAATATGATATTGCGCTGTGCAGTAGAAGATTTAGGGGTTCAAACCATAATTACTACTAAGATTGAACATCATGCTGTTTTACATGCGGTCGACTTTTTAGCCGCCAAAGGCTGTGCTATTGTTTATATTCCTGTGGATCAACAAGGACAGTTAGATTATGCTGCTTTAGAAGAAGCACTGACTGCAGATGACACAAAAAAATTAGTCACGCTGATGCATATTAATAATGAAATTGGTACCATTTTGGACCTGAAACAGGTTGCTTCACTTTGCCAATCTAACGGTGCTCTTTTTCATACTGATGCTGTGCAAGGGGTGGGGCACTATGAAATTGACTTAAGCGAGATTCCTATCGATTTTTTATCGGCTGCGGCCCATAAATTTCACGGCCCAAAAGGAGTAGGATTTTCATTTGTCCGCTCTAACGCTGGTTTGAATGCGTTTATTTTTGGTGGAGGACAAGAGCGTGGTTTACGTGCTGGCACAGAATCGGTTCACAATATTGCGGGAATGTCAAAAGCATTGGAAATTTCTTATGCCAAGTTGGATGAAGAGCGTAGCTATATTGAAGATTTGAAAGCGTATGCAAAAACTAAATTCTCCACATTGTTTCCAACCGTTCATTTCAATGGTTGTTGTGGAGATGAAACCAAAAGCACTTACACATTATTAAATGTCTGTCTGCCTGTATCGGCTGATAAGGCGGACTTATTGGATTTTCATCTGGATTTAAAAGGCGTTGCCTGTTCAAAGGGAAGCGCCTGTCAATCGGGAAGCACAACAGGATCACACGTACTCAATGAGGTGGTTCCTACTGATTTAAAATCCAGACCATCTTTACGGTTTTCTTTTTCGTCTTTCAACACAAAAGCCGAAATCGATTATTTGATGGAAATTTTAACTGAATTTAGTGCTACAGTGGTTTCCTAAATAGGCTAGTCTCATACACTTCAACATTTCCCACATTGTCTTTGACTTCTAGGCGGAAGTCGAGTTTGGCCTCCTTGAAAACAATATCATCAAAATCATAGATCAATGTTTTGTCTTTGGGTTCATACTCCATGCGAATCCACTGATCATTGATGGTTGCTCGGTATTCTTGGATACCTGAAAAATCGTCGTCTATGCTAAGTTTAAGATGAGTGTAATTACTCATCCATTGTTCTGGAGTGAAATTGAGCGGCTCAATACTTGGTGCTAGACTGTCTTTTGTGATAATATAAGTGCCTGTGAAGGCAGAGGTCGTTTTTAGAATACTGTCTTTTTTATTGGTCCATACATATTGGAGAGGATTTTCATTTTCTTCTGCTCTTGGATCTATTTTCGCCAAACATAGCTGTTGTAGTTGAAGGGAGTCTAGACCTTCGGGAACTTTCACTTCCAAGGTAAAACCCTTGCGCTGAGCTTGTTTTATCTCTTTTACGTAGAGGGTATCGTTTGCGCTGCGAATATCAAGCTTAACAGGGGCATAAAAAGTGTCTTTTGGAAGATAAATCTCATAGGGTGCATGGGTAAATAAATAATCTTTGAGGGGTGAAACTTCATTTGGATTTGGCGTAGGAGGAGAGGGGAGCTCATAGGGAGCTCCTTCAACATAAAACGAAACATAGGTTTTGTTGTGTGCATAATCTTCAACCATTAATTGAATTTGATAGGAATGTCCTTCTTCGAAAACCATGTACCCATTGGGAGCTTCTTTTGGTAAAAAACTGTAGTCTACGCCAATGTTTCGAAAAAGTTTTTGAACCCTTATGCGTTCTTCGCGATAGGTAACATAATCAATAAGCGCATTAATTTTTTTACCATCACTAAAATCAATACGATCAAAAGTATAGGAGAATCGAGTACTCCCGTTAACGGCCAATTCAGCTTTGTATATACCGTTGCGGTTATAGCTTAAATCTTGCCGATCGAACAGACGTACACCAAGACCAAAGGTTCCTCCGAGATGCTGAATATCGGCAACATAAGTGCTGTCATTTTTTTTATCCAATACTAGTGCTGTTTTTTCACTGGCTTTGTCGCGAAAAATGGAATACAAATAAAGCCCTTGAATCACAGGACGAATACTGTCCTTAATGTCAAAACCAAGTTGCAATGGATTGAGTGGGTTGGCCGATTTTGTTTCCCTGATTTCGAAGTGAAGATGCGGACCCTCTGAGCCCCCAGTATTTCCAGAGACACCAATAACCTCGCCTTCTTCCAGCGTCAGTTCGTTTAATTTTAAGGCTCGTTGAATGGTAAACGATTCTTTTTCGTATTGATATTTTTTGATATAGGCTTCTATTTTTGGAGCAAACTTTTGAAGGTGTGCATAGACCGAAGTTGTTCCATCGGCATGTTGAATGTAGAGGCATTTCCCATAACCCGAAATGGAAACATTGATTCGTTTCAGGCTTCCTGCTTTGATTGCACGAACCTCAAATCCCTCTTTTCCTTGGGTTTTAATGTCTAATCCAGCGTGGAAATGTGTAGACCTAAACTCACCAAATGTACCCGAAAGTTTTAAGGGAATGTCTAAGGGTGGTGTGCTGTCTTGCCCCATGGTATTCCATGAAATAAGGGCGAAAAGAAAGAAGAATTTACTTTGTTTTAACATAGATAACGAAGATACAGCATTCCAATTAGTTCACCATAATTTTTATTTTTCGGGAAGCAACAAACTTTTCAAGACGGTATTAATCGCTCTGGACAGAGAGTTCAAACCAACGCTCTGTTTTTTGCTCTATGGTGCCGGTCAACGCATTGAGTTGAATAGATAATTCAGTGATGGTTTCTGGTGCTAAACGAGTGTCCATAAATTGTTTTTCTATGCCTTCTTTTTCTGTTTCTAGCTGGGCAATTTCTTTTTCCAATCGATTGTACTCTTTTTGCTCTGAGAAGGAAAGTGTGTTGGCGGTCGTTTTTGGTGTTTTCCACTCTTTCTTTTCGCCACTACTTTTCTCTTTTTCTGCAAGCTTGGGTTGACTGTCCTCATAAGAACGGAAATCAGAATAGTTTCCCGGGAAGTCTTCAATGACTCCATCTCCACGAAAAACAAATAAGTGATCCACAATTTTATCCATAAAATAACGATCGTGCGATACAACAATTAAGCAGCCAGGGAAGTCCATCAAGAAGCTTTCGAGTACGTTGAGCGTTACTATGTCTAAGTCATTGGTGGGTTCATCGAGGATGAGGAAATTGGGATTTTGAATGAGTACGGTACAAAGATAAAGACGTTTGCGTTCTCCACCGCTCAGTTTTTCTACCAAGTCATATTGCTTTTTGCGATCAAAAAGAAAGCGTTCTAGCAGCTGCTGTGCAGAAATTTTCCGCCCTTTTTTTAGGGGAATAAACTCCCCAAATTCGCGAATTACATCAATTACTTTTTGCCCCTCCTTAATGGTAATTCCCCCTTGAGTGTAATAACCAAACTTAACGGTTTCTCCCAACACAATTTTTCCGTTGGTGGGATGGTCCGTCCCGGTAATTAAATTGAGGAAGGTGGATTTTCCTGTTCCATTTTTCCCAATAATACCAATGCGATCGTTGCGTTGAAAGGTATAGTCATATTGATCCAAAATGATTTTATCACCATAGGCTTTTCCCACCTTGTGCATTTCAATCATTTTGGTGCCCAAGCGTTCCATGTTGATTTCCAATTGGACCTCGTGCTCTTGCCTGCGTTGGTGGGCTTTTTCTTTAATAACTTTAAAGTCCTCTATCCGCGATTTGGATTTGGTGGTTCGTGCTTTGGGTTGACGACGCATCCATTCCAATTCCTTTTTAAAGCTTTGTTTTGTTTTGTGGGCCTCAACGTCTTCTTGTATGATTCGTGCATCGCGTTTGTCGAGGTAGTAAGAGTAATTTCCTTTATAGGTATATAATTTCCCTTCATCCAATTCGATAATTTCATTGCACACGCGCTCCAAGAAATAGCGGTCGTGGGTCACCATGAGAAGGGTAAACTTCTCTTTAGCAAAATAGGCTTCGAGCCACTCAATCATTTCAAGGTCGAGGTGGTTGGTGGGCTCATCGAGTATGAGGACATCGGGCTTTTCTAAAAGTACAATGGCCAATGCAATGCGCTTTCGCTGGCCTCCCGACAAGCTTCCTACTTTGGCTTGGAGTTGATCGAGTTTTAATTTGGATAAAATTTGTTTGTATTGGGTTTCAAAATCCCATGCCTGGTGTTGGTCCATGGCTTCGAAAGCCAATTGATAAGCCTCTTCATCTTGCGGGTTATTTAGTGCTTTTTCATAGCGACCAATAACCTGCATAATTTCGCTGTTGGATTGAAGAATGCATTCTTCCACCGTAAAGATTGGATTTAGTACAGGCTCTTGTGCTAAATAGGCAATTCGAGTTCCTTTGCGTTGATTAACTTCTCCTTTATCTGGAGCGTCGTCTCCAGCAATGATTTTCAGCAAAGTTGTTTTTCCCGTCCCGTTTTTAGCGATCAGGGCTATTTTTTGCCCTTGATTGATACCAAACGATATGTTTTCAAATATGGGGCGATCTTGATAGGTTTTTCCGACTCCTTCTACTGAGAGTAAATTCATTCGTACGTTTATTTTTCCCTTCGAAAGATACGATGATCTAAGCTGTATTTACCTGCACCACATAAAAGAATTATTAGGGATAGTAACAAAAATAAAAGGGGTAGTTCAGCCGCTTTGAGTCCGCCTTCTAATTTTTTTATGCTGGCGATCAGCATGGTGAAGGCGAGTAAAAATGCCGCGGGTCGAGTGGTTAATCCTAGAATTAGTAGAATGGCCGCAATCGATTCAGCAAAACTGGCCATGAACCCAAGTGGAATGGACATGAAATCCAGACCAATGGTTTGTGCTAATTTACTGCCTAAACCCTCCCAGCGATCCGTTCCAGCCATCAATTTACTCCAACCATGAAGTTTGACCATAAGGAAGCCAGTCGCAGCGCGTCCCAAAAGCAGGGCAGTATTTGTGTACGATTTTGTGGAAAATAAAATGGTGTTTCGTTGCATAGTAATGGTCTTTATTCTTGTCTCAAACTATTGAGGTCTATTTTTTGTAGAAACGGTATGGCGCTGCCTTCCCCTTCAGAACTAATCCAGATGGAGTCGTTATCTAAAATTTTAACCGCCTCTACCTGCGCTTGTTTTAGGGGTAACCGATAGCGCTTAAACTCAATATCATCTATTGTTGCTAATGAGAAATTGTCAGCAACCAACAGGTATTGCGATCGGTTGGGTAAATAGCCTGTTAATGCCATGCGTTTTGATTTTGCCGAGTAATCACCTCCCGTAATCAGGGCATTGACCTTGAATTTTTTTAAACTTGTGAGGCTGTATTGTCCCGCTTTTTTTGGAAAAGCATAGAGTTGAGAGTTGTATGATTTTCTATTCTTAGAAAAAACTAAAAGAGAATCGCCATAAGCAATCAATGCTTCAGCATCGTATTTAGTTTTCTTGTTTTTATTGAATGAATCTTGTTTCGCATAGCGAATTTTAATGGAATCTTGGAGCATGAAATTTTTATTAACGTGATAGATCGTTAAGTCTTTTCGTTTTCCATAATTGTTGCCTGTATCGGCAATGTAATAGAGCGAGTCATCTTGCGCCAAGTCTTCCCAGTCACGGTTGAGCGCACCAACAATGGGGTAGGTGTTCACCAATTCTCCTAGCTTGTTAATGCGGTACAATTTGGCATCATCTCCAGAATCGTTGTGGGTAATAAAATCTTCTCCCGAAGAAGCGAGACCAGAGGTCTCTTCCACGGTATTTGGTAGTGCAATTATTTTGGGTTGTTGAGGGTTAAAACAAGATAAAAAGCTTCCCAATAAGAATATAATAAAAATATAGCGGTGCGACATATCGTCTAAAGTGAAATTAATTGCTTACTTTTTTAAGATATAAATATAAACTATATTCAAATGAAAAACATTTTAATTATTATTATGGTATTCTGTGGAACAGTGCAGGCACAGAAAATTAAATCTGCTGGAATGTGGATGAATGACGATGCGTTTAAAGGTCAGCCAATGGTTTTTGGCGAAGATGAAGCCATGCAAACTGTTTTAGCTTCTATTGAAGCTTACAATAGTGGTGATGTTGAAAAAGAGCTTACATTCTACACGAAAGATATGCAAGACAAGAATGGAGACTTTTCGCGTCAGTGGCATGCCGAAACCTCCATGCTTAAAATGACCCCTTGGATAATGATTCCTGTGAAAATTAAAGGCGATGACAGAACTCAGGTATTGACTTGGTCGGTCGAAGAACGTGAGTGGGGTAATGGCTCCAAACAAAAACAAAACCTAATGGAGGTGTTTGTGGTCAATAAGGAGGGGAAAATTTCTGGTTTTAATCAATGGAGTAGAAATTATCCTACCAACGAATTTGGCTTGCCTGTTGGTGGAAAATTCTTTGGAAAAACAAAAAGCGATTACACCGGAAGAAAATTGGTCTTCTCCAATCGTGGAGAAGTCGAAAAATTGGAGGAGTTAATAGCTGCTTACAATGTCATGGATAGTGCTACCTGCCAATCATTCTTTGCAGAAAATGCAGTTGTAGAAGCTGCAGATGGCTCAATGATTACTTTTACAGCTGAATTATGGGACAGTGTTTTTGATCCCTATAGCTCAATTCAATGGACACCCTATTCGATTGTTCCATTGAAGATTTACAATACAGATCCCGCTTCTGGGGTAACGGTTACTGCTCGAGAAACCCGTAACATGAAAGACGGGACTGTTTGGGACAAGGAAATGGTCGAACAGTTTTACTTTAATGTGGAAGGAAAGATTACTCGTGTAGTGCAATATGAAAAGAATGTTTCGAAATAAATAGACTAGCTAATACAAAAGGCCTCTTCTCAACGGAAGGGGCTTTTTTTTACCAAGGTTTTTTGACACATTAGCCAGAAATTAATTAAAAATTGGGAATTAAGAATTAAAAATCGGGAATTAAGAATTAAGAATTAGGAATGAAGAATTGGGTTGCTGAGCTTGTCGAAGCACCCACCTAAATTTCTGAAACATCGGCTTTGATTTTTCCCTGTTTCAGCAATGCAAAGCCCAAGAATACTCGAACCAGCTTGTGCATTAGCCTTTCCATGTTGGAGACCAAAGGGATAACAACACCCCGTGTTTTTTAAAGGCTTTTGAACTTTTTTGAGTGTTGGTAGGAATATCCATCAAACAAATTGATATGTAGGGAGTTAGTATACATGCGTATTTCAAATATAGAAAAAAATATGCTATACTTTTTGTATATTTGGGACATAACCTACGAAACGATTATGGGAACAGCAGAATTAAAAAATAAAATAATAGAGTTATTAGACACCGATAATCTCAGTTATCTTGAGGATGTTTTTGCTTTTGCAGAAAAACAAAAAGAAACTATTTCTGATGATGACATTGTCGCATATACTGTTCAAGGAGAACCTTTAACTAAGACCAAGATTATAGAAAACAATAAAGAAGCTATAAAATCTATTAAAGAGGGTCAATATAAAACTCACAATGAAATTCGTCAGAAATATGTCATAAAATAGTAGTATGGCTAAAAATTTTGAACGAATCATCTGGTCCTCTCAATCTGAAATAGATTTAGATACCATCTTAAAACATTACTTAGAATTTTCTTCCGAGAAAGCATATGACCACATCAATGATATTATTGATGCTGTTGAACAAACAGTTTTCTCAGAACAATGGCAAGTTGACGAATTTGATCCTTCCTGTCGCAGAATTATTGTAAATAAAAGATATCGTGTCTATTATAAAGTTGAAGGTGAAATTGTATGGGTGACACGCGTCTATCCTACAAGAAAAAACCCTGAAGGAATACATAAAGATTGATCTAAGAAAGTAAACGTATTTTCTTAAATGAGAAATAGGATTGGAGATTTATTTGTTCTTAAGTGTGCAAAAATTTTATAATTTACTGCAATTATTCAAGGTAACCCTAAACTTGCTAAACTACTAGTTTTCATATATCCCCCATATAAAAGTTATCACCCATAGGGCATACAAAACAGCAGAAATCAAATTGTCAGTAACCTTATTTGTGATTTTTAAGTATTTATTAAAAATCCAAAGCATTGAGTATGTTCCATAGGTTATAGGTATAGCAAATCCCCATGCGAAGATGTAAAGTGAAATTATCCCCGTCATCAAACCTAATGATGTAATTGTAGCAACGATCCATTTATTTTTCACGAAAGCATACGGGAATTTATCTATAAATAATTGATAAAAAGGAGTTAGAATATCTGTCTCTGTTATATGGTCGAGTCCAATCAATATGAAAGGAAATAATACTATACCTAAGAAATTGAACAAATAAGATTTAACGGTTTTCTTATGAATCAATACCCAGTTTATGGAAAAACCAAGCATTATCATACTTACTGCCATTATAGAGAGGTATAAAATGAAATAAAACCCTCCAAAAAACATATTAAAGAGTCCGCAAATAATCACCAGAATAAAACCCCAATTATCTAATCTTCGAGCAGTTTTAAGAAGTGTTGGCTTTTCTTTGTGGTCTTTAAGAGAAGATAAAAAAGTGTTTATTTTTTTATAATTCCCTACCAATTGTGATTGATAAGGTTCTTTTAATCCAATTCCGTTAATCCATTTATAATTGCCAATCAAAAACGTGATAATCAATAACATCATCTAATAAAATTAGACTAATTTTTCTACCCCACAGGATGCAACCTCTCAATCATCTCCTGCAAGCCCTTTAAGTCATCCTGTGCATTAGCCACTTGTAAGGGGGCCAAGATGCGTGATGTTAATTAATTTTCTCATCATGTTTTGTTATTGTTTCATCTTGTTCTAAATCTTCAGGGTAGATGGTAAAAATGAATGTTCCATCAACAAAACTACTAGGGTTGCTATCTATTATTTTCCAAGCATTAATATTGTAAAAATGATTAAATTCTTTTTCATAAGTTTCTGTTCTTTCCCAAGTAACTACTATTGAATCGTCAACAAATAAATCAATTAAAGGATATCTTTGTAGTCCATTATTTAGAGCTTCTTTTGGGTTTTCAAATTCCATAAAACTTAGCGATAGATATGTGTAATTGAGTCTTTTGGGCTTTAATATATAGTTTCTGCGACTTTGATTTTCTCTAGTCCCTAGCTTAATTTCTAAGTTAAAATCCGTTTCATTATTAAATACATAATCATATTGTAAATACTCTTCTCTGGGACATGCACAAAGAAGGATAAACATTAAGAAAAATCCCAAAATTTTAATTTGTTGGCCAATCGTTGTACTCATCCCTGTTATAAATTTCATCAATTTTATCATGGTGTACTGTTATTGTTTTCAATTCGGTAACCAATTTTTTAATACTGGTTGGAATAGCGAGTAATAAAAGTCGACATCCAATTTAGTCTGTTTCATCTTGTTCTATATCTTCAGGATTAATGGTGAAAATAAAGTTTCCATCTACAAAGCTGCTTGAGTTTTCATCTATAATCTCCCAAGAATTGATGTTGTAAAAATGATTTTCGTCCTTACCATTGTAGGCTGGACCTTGCCATTCGATTAATAAGGTGTCATTTCTCAAAATATGAGTTTTTTCATACCATGACTTAAAAAATTCCTCAACAACGATTTCATTTTTATAAAAACTAACAGTATGGTGAGTTTCCAATTTTCTTGATGGATTAAGAAAGTAGTTTTCTGAAAAAGTTGTACTCTCCCCAGTATTAAAAAACCTAATTTCTAACTCATTAGAGGTCTTATTGTCAAATACTAAATCATAGCCCAATGGAATCTCAGCTGGTGGACATCCACAAAAAAGTGTAAACATTGAGAAAACTCCAAAAAATTTAATTTTTTGGCCAGTCATTGTATTTTTTCCTATTATAAATCTCATCAATTTTTTCATCGAATTCTGTTTTTGTTTTTAACTCAGCAACTAATTTTTCAATGCTTGTAGTATTGTTGTGCATGCACGAAAAAACCTCTTGTAGGGACAAGTCTTCAATTTCGTCGACCACATCATATAAAAAGCCAGGATTAAACCAGTTGAGGTCTTTTTCTAAAATATCATCAATTGGTTTAGTGAACGCCATACTTGCCAATACTGCGCCATTGGAGCAGCCCCACATTTCCCTCTGGCGCGCATCTTTGACGCGTGACAATAAATGCCTATACGCTTTTTACATTGGCATAAAAACATAATAAATTGAGGATAGAGGGTAGGGAAGTATTAATGAAATAAGATGGTTCGTTGGCATGGGTATTAAGTTTGGGTATTCCAAATGTAAAAAAAATGTAACTTTAAGCATGAACATTTCCCTTGAATTTGAGTTGCTGCCGAGCGTTTATGTGTATTCGACAAAAACATGTTCGGATATCCTCCCGCTCATGTCTTTCAGGGAAGCGGAGGCTGAGACCTACATTTTACAGAAAGAAGCAGCCGAAAAAAATTCCCTCGAATTCAGTTTCCCCTGCCGCTGTATACGTCTTGACACCCCAACTGCCTTGACGGATGTGGGCATTACTGCCCGTGTAAGTAAGGTGTTGGCTCAAAACGATATCCCGTGTAATGTAGTTGCTGCCTATCACCACGATTATTTCTTTGTTCCAGAGTCCCTTGCAATGAAAGCAAAGCAAGTTTTGGACAAGGGTGTTTGAAAGCCTAAAAATTCTGTTAAAATTAAAATTGAATTGCTGGATAGAATCCCCCCTATGGTAAAATTCCTTATCTTTGGAATAGGAGTAATGAAGGCCTATGGATGAATCAAATCAAAGCTTAGCCACCCTCGAGCAAAACATTGTATTGTTGTTGAATAAATTAAAAGACAACCATTACGCAATCGAGTCACTTCGTCATCAACTGGAAGAATGTAAAAGTGTCCAGCAAAAATTAGGTGAAGAGAATATGGTGCTAAAGAATGAAAATGATTCGCTTACCGTAGCCAATTCATTACTTGGCAGTGACCAAAGTAATGTAACAACCAAAAATAAAATCAATACGTTAATTCAAGAAGTCGATGCTTGCATTGTTCAATTGAAACAGATAGCGTAAATAGAATTGATGAGTGAATTGTTAAAAATAAAATTGACCATAGCCGACCGGGTTTATCCTTTGTCGGTTGCTCCAGAACAGGAGGAAGCATTGCGCGCTTCGGCCAAAAAAATTGAAGCAATGATCAAACAGTTGGAGCAAAGCTACGCGGTGCGTGATAAGCAAGATGTATTGGCCATGTGTGCCCTACAGTATGCTACTAAAATAGAGCAAAGCCGCAAAAATGAAAAAGAGAGTACCGCTATAGATAAGGCAACGTTAACTCATCTCATTGGGATGATTGACGAGCATATGGCTGCTTTCTGATCCGTTCTTTACATAAATAATACACATACTGCCTGTATTAGTTTACTTTTTTGATAAACTCAACGAACTTTTTTTTAAAAGAGGTGAGTCCATATGGTAAAAGCATGCTGCCCTGAGCAGATCCTTGATCCATAGGTTAGCCGCAATCCTGTAATTATGGAGTTTATACAAATCCTAAACTGATGCAGGC
>ENA-OUOG01001286-OUOG01001286.1-marine-metagenome-genome-assembly--contig:-NODE-1286-length-29579-cov-4.730628_pt1 | contig 29579 bp, 23 predicted proteins | sample MGYA00248635_ERZ508505 | MGnify/ENA primary metagenome ERZ508505 (study PRJEB26176, sample SAMN06267871) | marine metagenome | isolation source: Saanich Inlet, British Columbia, Canada | place: Pacific...
TTCGGTCTTAAAGCAGTTGACATTGCTTTTGATATAAGAAGTAATGATTTAGATATGGATGGATCTACATGGTTTGGCGGATATCACCGCTATGACAATGTCCTTCCAAACAGTAATGATACTGAACACTTATGGGAATTCTTTTACAGAGTAATTAATCAAGCAAATGGTATCATTAATACAATACCTGATGACTCTCCTGAAGAAATTTTGGTTTATAAGTACAAATCATATACGTACAGAGCAATTGCCTATTTTTATCTCATCCGAATATTTCAGCATACCAACGCTGCAGATTCAGTTGAAGCCATCCCAATTGATTTTGGAGACTTTGTAGGAGAATCAAATTCTACCGTTGGTGAAGTAAAGCAAGTCATACTTGATGACTTTACTCGAGCCTACAATGGCCTGCAAGGATATTCAAGAAGTTCAAAAGAAGAAGTTGATGCCACTGTTATTGCAGCCTTCTTAGCTCGTTATCATTTAACCTATGGTAATTGGACAGAGGCTGAAAGATTTGCTGCAGAAGCAATGGCGTATGGAAGTCTAAGCAATGATGTTGCCCATGGATTTGATGAGATCGGTTTGTCCGAAGCAATCTGGGGATCAGTAATCACGGCACAGACAACAACCTTCTATAGATCATTTTTCTCTCACATGAGTCAAATTAGTGACGGTTACAGTGGCTGGAATCACTTTAAAACAATCAATTCGAATTTATACGATATGATTCCTAGCACGGATGAAAGAAAGAAATGGTTTGCCGGTCAAGATTATGGTCCTGGGGTAGTTATTGTACCCGGCTCATGGGGTCACTACAATTTCACACCAAAATATACTATGTTGAAATTCTGGGATGGACCCTCCTATGGTAATTTTATTGGTGACTACATTTATTTACGTAACGCTGAATTTTATTTAACAAGGGCTGAGGCATTAGCTCGCTTAAATAGAGATGCTGAGGCTCAGCAGGTATTATTTGATTTAAATTCAACAAGAGATTCAAGTTATGTCAAATCGACAAGCACTGGACAAGCGCTAATCGATGAAATAATTTTGTACCGTAGAATTGAATTGTTTGGTGAAGGAGTTGCCTCTTTTGATATGGCTCGACTTGGAGTTGGTCTTAACAGACAAGATGGTCGCTTAAATCCAGTACAACCGGGAGCTGATATCGTTGTTCCTGCTGGATCAGACAAAATGAAATTCCCCATACCAACATTAGAAATAGATGCCCAACAATAATTGTTGAAGCAAAAGCAGAAAAACCAGAGAATAAATTCTCTGGTTTTTTTTTGCTAAAATATCAAGATCAAGAGTCATTTTTTAAAAGATTTCATTAAAAGATGGGGCTTATAATTCAAAAAACACTTTTCATGATGCTGATGGTTTTTTTTTGTAATGTCATGTTTTTCATTGTATTGAGATCGATAAGGGTAGAAAAAAAATGAATGACTTAATATTTAATTGATATTTAATTAACAGAACAAGAAAAAAAACATATTTTTGAAATTAACTATATATATAAATATGAAAAAAATAATGATTTTAACCTCCGCTTTTATGCTCTTGGCATTTAGCGGTATGGCACAAAAAACAGTCACTGGTAGTGTTGTAGATGAAAATGGTCTACCTCTACCTGGTGCAACTGTCGTTGAAAAAGGCACTACAAACGGTGTTTCAACAGACTTTGATGGTAATTTCGCTATTCAGGTTGGAGAAGGTTCTACACTTGAAGCTAGTTTTCTCGGTTATTCAACGCTAAGCATTGGAGTTGCTGGCCAAGACAACATTAGCTTTTCGCTAGTTCCAGACAACGAACTGGATGAAGTTGTCATAACTGGTTACTCTTCTCTCCGACGATCAGAAGTTACTGGAGCAATTACTCAGCTTGGTTCTGAAGAATTGACGCAGTTAACTGTACCAACAGTGGATCAAGCGTTACAAGGACGTGTTGCGGGTTTAACCATTACAACAAATTCTGGTACACCAGGATCTACCTCGCAAATCAGAATTCGTGGTATTAGTTCAATTACTGCAGGAAATGAACCTCTTTATGTAATTGACGGAGTTCCTGTTATTAATGGTAACGTAAGTGACAGTACATCTTCATCGTTCATGTCGGCTCTTTCTTCCATCGACGCGAACAACATTGCAAGTATTTCTGTTTTAAAAGATGCTGCTTCTACAGCCCAATATGGTGCGCGTGGAGCAAATGGAGTAATCCTTATCAAAACAAAGACAGGTAGATCTGGAGACGCTAAATTCAATATTAGTTCCTATTATGGTGTTCAAAACGATGCTATTTACGGACCAGAAATGTTAACCGCCGAGCAGAGATTTGAATTATATTCTGAGGCACTCTACAACGATAATCCTGGTACGTATTCTTCAATCGCTGCTGCAGGAGACTATATCCTAAACAATGTGGGCTCATATACGGCATGGAACGCTGATGGAAGACCAAATGCTGATTGGGCTGGAGTAATTACAAATAAAGACGCTCCTATTCAGGAACACAATTTTTCTGCTTCTGGTGGAGATGAAAAAAGTACTTTTTATGCTTCTTTAGGATATATGAAGCAAGAAGCGACTGTTATTGGCGCTAGCTTTGATAGGATTTCTGGAGCCATCAACATCACGCGAGATTTAACGGATAAATTATCTTTTTCAAGTAATAACTCCGTGGGGGTTACAGAACAAGAAGGAATTTTGGAACAAAGTGCATTTTTTGAAGGACCTAGGACAGCTAAGTTTTTTGGTTCATCTTTATTAAGACCTTTAAATGATGATGGTACACCCAACCAATATGGTGGTGGTGTTCCCAATCCACTTTACATTGTCAACGAAAATATCAATGATATAAAATTTACTAGAATTATTTCAAATAGTGCTCTGACTTATGACATAATGGAAGGGTTAACTTTTGGAACTAGATTAAATGTTGATTTCCTGGTAAGAGATAGAAAAGTTTATTCGAATACCATCTATGGTTATTCAGTTCCTAACGGAGGTGAATTAACCGATTCACATGCACAAAATGTTACTTACGTTATTCAAAACTACCTTGATTACAATTGGGCTTTGAACGATGATCATGTGTTCGATTTTAAAGTTCTTCAAGAATATCAAACAAACAGGTTTAATTCTTTAAGTGCTTCAGGAGAAAGTTTTCCTGATGCAGGTCTATTCTATCTTGACAATGCTGGAGCTCCTGTGGGCGTTGGATCAAGTTACTCAGATTGGCATGTAGGAGCCTATTTAGCAGCAGTACATTATGTTGGATTTGGCGGGAAATATGTTGCTGATTTGACGTATAGACGAGAAGGAAATTCTCGATTTGGACCTGAAAACCGTTGGGGAGATTTCTATTCGGTAGGTGCGGCATGGAATCTTCACAAAGAAAATTTTCTCTCAGGAAGTGATCTTTTTGACAACTTAAAACTTAGAGCATCCTATGGTGTATCTGGTAACGCAAACATTAATCTAAATCAATATCAGGCCTTACTTGCTTATGATGCAGACTATAATGGTGAAGGTGCTGTTTACACCAGTACATTTGGTAATAGTGATTTAAGCTGGGAAACCAACAATAGTTTTGATATAGCGCTTGATTTTGGAATATTAAACAGTAATTTAACAGGATCTCTAGGCTACTACTTCAGAGAATCGAATGACTTACTTTTAAACGTGCCTTTATCGCTAACAACAGGTTTTTCAAGCCAAACTAGAAACATTGGGTCAGTTCAAAACTCTGGTATTGAATTTGAATTCAATTATAATGTTGTTAACTCTGAAGACTTTAACTTTACTATTGGTGGTAATTTTGCAACAACAGAAAATGAAATCACTAAACTTGCTAAAGACCCTAACGGTGACACGATCAAAATTCAAGATAGTAGAACAATAATTGATGAAGGTCAGCCTATCTATGCTTGGTTTTTACCAACATGGGCGGGTGTAAACCCTCAAACTGGAGATGAAGAATGGTATGTTAACGGTGTTGACGGAGCCACTACAACAGTTTTCAATGAGGCTGAACAAGTATTACAAGGAGGAAGTGCTCTACCAACTTTTACTGCTGGTCTAAACATCCATATGGACTTTAAAGGCTTCTTTTTGGATGCAAATGGTTTTTATGCAGGTGGTCATAAAGTTTATGAAGGATGGCACAGATACCTAAATGAGAGTGCTGTAGGTTTCTCTGTAGGACCTTATCAAGGGTATTCTTCACTATTAACAGATGCATGGAGACAACCTGGAGACATTGCAAGAAATGGACAAATAACTGCAGGTACAGTGCCATGGCAGCGTCACTCAAAATTCCTCTATGATGGTGACTGGGCTCGTTTAAGAACCTTAACCTTTGGATTTGATTTCAACCAATCGGCCCTTACAGGAACTGGTTTAGACGGTCTTCGCCTTTATGTTAGAGGTAATAACTTGCTTACTTGGAAGAAATCTGAGTATCAAGCTTGGGATCCTGAAGTTGATCTAGGTGGTGAAACTGGTCTTGAAACTCCACCAACACAGTCGTTGATTTTCGGACTTAACCTTAAATTTTAAATAAGATGAAAAAAATAAATTTTAAACTATTTAGTGTAACCTCAATTTTCGCACTATTATTAATTACTTCAGCTTGCGATACTGAGGATTTAGAGCCAACACTCGCACAAGATAAGTCTGTAGAAGGGGCAATTACTAAAGTTGACAATCTCTATGGAATCTTAAAAGGTGCATTGAACAGAGCTACTAGCTCTGGTTATTGGGGACGTGAAATGATTGCCTTAAACGAAGTGCGTTCAGATAATGCATTTTCTAATGGAAACTCTGGAAGATATACTACCCAAGGTGAATTTGATTACAATGAGAACTCTGGGGGTATTTGGAGTAACTGTTATGGCGTTATTGCTTTAGCCAATGTCATTATCCAAACAGATGCTACTTCTCTTGAAGGAAGTCAAGCTGAGGCAAACCATTATAAAGGTGCCGCTCACTTCCTAAGAGCGCTAGCACATTATGACTTGTTGCGTACTTACGGACAGCAACACGCTGGGGGAACCCTTGGTGTACCAATTGTAACTACCTTTAAGGGAGATGATTTATTTCCAGCTCGTGCTTCGGTTAGTGAAGTTAAAGCTGCAATAATGAACGATCTCTCTACTGCTTACGATTTAATGAATACACAATATGACGATAAAGTCCTTATTTCAAAGTTTGCTGCACCTGCTTTAGCCTCTAGAGTGGCTATTTACTTTGGCGATTGGGCTGCTGCTAGCACTAACGCTGCTTTAGTTGTTAATTCAGGTATTTATTCAATCATTCCTGCTTCTGATTTTGTAGGTAGCTTTGCAACAACCAAAAATGTAAACTCCATCTTTGAATTAGCCTTTAGTCAAACAGATAATTTAGGCTCAAATTCATTGGGATACATTTATAAATTTGCTCCAGGTGGAACTGGATATGGAGATGTTCAACCTATGGCTGCAGTGGAAGCTTTGTATGAAGCTGGAGATGTACGTGCGGGAATCCTAGGTTACCAAGGAACTAAATTGACAAATCTAAAAAAGTATCCAGACATTAACGGTTGGGACAATGTTCCTGTAATTCGTTATGAAGAAGTAGTTTTAAACTACGCTGAAGCTTTATTGCGCTCTGGTAATGCAGCAGCTGCGGCTACTCAATTGAATAGTCTTCAAACTGCTCGAGGAGCTAGCACTTCAGCTGCGACAGTGGATAACATAATGCTTGAAAGAAGAAAAGAACTTATGTTTGAAGGGCATCGTTGGGATGATCTAATGCGATCTGGCAATGATATTATTTACCATGGAACCTTAGAGAATGTACTTGGAACATTAACTTATCCAAACAATAAGTTTGCTTATCCTATACCTGCTGATGAGCTTAACGCAAATTCAAATGTTACGCAGAACGCTGGTTATTAATCCTCGGTTCTGAGCTTATAAAAAACCACCTCTTTGAGGTGGTTTTTTTATATTTATAATTTAAATTTAGAGATGGAAAAACAAGAAATCTATGGGGTAAGAGCCATCATTGAATGTATAGAAGCAAAACAATCGATCGAGAAGGTTTGGTTACTTAAGGGTCAAAATGGTGCACTCTTTAAGCAATTAGAGTTTTTACTTCGCGATCAGAGCATTGCACACAGTTATGTCCCCAAAGAACGACTGGATCGCTTTAACGCAAAAAATCATCAGGGAGCCATTGCGGCCATTTCTCCTATAGACTTTGTGTCTGTGGAGAATATGATTGAAAAGGCCTTAGCGACTACAAAAACACCTCTATTTCTCCTTCTTGACCACATTACTGACACGCGTAACCTCGGAGCTATAATACGTACTGCCTCGGCAACAGGTGTAAATGGAATTATTTTACCCCAAACGGGTAGTGCTCGAATCACATCAGATACAATTAAAACCTCGGCAGGTGCGATATTTTCTGTACCATTAGCCAAGGTTGAACACTTAAAAGATGCAATCTATCAACTCAAAGCCAATGACATTAAAACCATTGGAATAACTGAAAAGACTGAGAAAGCCATTTATGAAAAAGAGTTGGTAGGATCGATAGCACTTGTAATGGGTTCTGAAGAAAAAGGAATCGCACGTGGTACACTGGCAATACTTGATGAAACGGCTAAACTCCCTATGCTAGGTGCAATTGAATCACTAAATGTATCGGTAGCCTGTGGTGCTGTACTTTACGAAATTGTTCGACAACGTAATTTTAGCTAAATGATGCATGCCCCTCTTGCAGAACGAATGCGACCAAAACAATTGTCTGACTATGTTGGTCAAACACATTTGGTAGGAGAACAAGGGGCCTTATCACAAATCATTGCTAGTGGTAACCTCCCATCGCTCCTTTTCTGGGGGCCACCAGGTACAGGAAAAACAACCCTTGCTACCTTGATTGCCAAAGCACACGAACGTCCTTTTTATAATCTGTCTGCAATACATTCTGGTGTAAAAGAAGTGAGAGAAGTAATTGAACGCGCCAAACAATCTGGCGGCTTGTTTACCAATAAAGGACCCTTACTTTTTATTGATGAAATACACCGCTTCAGTAAATCACAGCAAGATTCTTTACTGGGCGCTGTTGAAAAAGGCTATGTCACTTTGATTGGTGCAACCACAGAAAACCCAAGTTTTGAAGTCATCAACGCACTTTTGTCTCGTTGTCAAACCTTCACTCTTCAACCGCTAGGAATAGATGATTTAAGGAGTTTGTTAACGCGAGCCATAACAACTGATGCTGAATTGAAAAAATATTCCATCACCATAAAAGAAGACGAAGCCCTGTTAAATCTTTCTGGAGGTGATGCTCGAAAACTACTCTCTTTACTCGAACTGGTTGTACTTTCTACCCCTGCAAAAGAACTTAGCATAACCAATGAGCTGGTTCTCAATCAAGCGCAAACCAATACAGTTTTATTCGATAAAAATGGGGAACTGCATTACGACATAGCCTCTGCCTTAATCAAGTCCATTCGAGGAAGCGACCCCAATGCTGCCGTATATTGGTTGGCTCGATTAATTGAAGGCGGAGAAGATGTCAAATTTATCGCACGAAGATTAGTCATTTCTGCTTCCGAAGACATTGGGAACGCAAATCCCAATGCATTGGTTTTGGCCAACACCACTTTTCAAGCGGTACAGGCTATTGGTTACCCTGAGGCGCGCATTATCCTTAGTCAATGTGTAACCTATTTGGCCACCAGCCCAAAAAGTAATGCGTCCTACTTGGCCATTAATAAAGGTCTTCATACTGTAAAAGAAACGGGAAACCTCCCTGTCCCCTTGCATTTGCGAAACGCTCCAACCCAACTCATGAAAGAATTGAATTATGGGAAAGGGTACAAATATGCCCACGATTACCCCAATAATTTTGTTGAACAAAGCTATTTGCCGGAACAAATTGAAAATACACGCTTTTATGAACCAGGGGGTAATCCTAAAGAAAATCAAATCCGACAGTTCTTAAAAGAGCGCTGGAAAGATAAATATGGCTATTAGATTTTTTTCCAGAAAAAAGGAGTGAACAATATCAGCACGGTAAAGAGTTCCAACCTCCCCAACAACATTAAAAAAGAAGCCCACCATTTACTCCCCATCGACATTTCATAAAATGAAAATGCAGGGCCAAAATCTCCTAGGGCAGGACCAACATTTCCAAGGCTGGAAGCCGCAACTCCAATAGAGGTCATAAAATCTAGTCCCAAGAATGAAAAACCTAGGGCACCAACAATGAATGAAATCATATATAAAATAAAAAAGCCATAAATGGTATGAATAACATTTTCCTGAACAATCCCCTTGTTATAACGAATAGGTAAAACGGCGTTAGGATGCAAGGCTCGATTAAACTCTAACAAACCACTCTTGATCATTAAATAGTGGCGTACTCCTTTTACCCCTCCTGAAGTGGATCCAGCAGAACCTCCCATAAACATTAAACCGAAAAAAAGTATGGTTAAAAAAGGGGTCCATGCGGTAAAGTCGGAAGTCACAAAACCCGTTGTAGTTGTCACGGCAATTACCTGAAACAATGCATGTCGTATGGAGCTTTCAATTTTCCCAAACACTTGTGGATGATTAAACGAACTAGCAAGCATGTCAACATCAACAATTAGGACAATTGAAACTATAGCCGAACATAAAAGAATCATGCGACTATAGAAACGAAATTCCTCGTCTCTAAAAAGTCGTTTTATTTGCCCTGTAAAGGCAAAATAACTCAACACAAAGTTTACCCCCGCAAGAAACATAAAAATAACGATTATATATTGAATCATCGGTTGATCGTTCCAAAAGGAAACACTTGCATTTTTGGTTGAAAAACCACCTGTAGACACTGTACTCATGGCATGATTGATTGCGTCAAACAAACTCATGCCAGCAGCCCAAAGCATCAGTGTTTCTGCCACAGTAAATCCAACATAAATAAACCATAAACGTTTTGCCGTGTCAGTTATACGCGGATGAAGTTTATCGGAGCTTGGGCCAGGAGCTTCGGCTGTAAACAACTGCATTCCGCCAATTCCGAGTAAGGGAAGTATCGCAATGGCCAAGACAATGATTCCCATTCCCCCAATCCAGTGTGTTGTACTGCGCCAAAATAAAACGCCTTTAGGCACCGCTTCAATATCGGCTAAAACGGATGAACCTGTTGTTGTATAACCAGACATGGTTTCAAAGAAAGCACTAGAGACATTTGTAAAGACATCGGTCAATAAATAGGGTAACATCCCAGAAAAAGTCATTAAAATCCAACCGAAAGTAACAACAAGATAGCCCTCCCTTTTACTCAACTGTTTGGTGTGATTTCGCGTAATTAGCATTAATATTACACCCACCATGAGGGTAAGCAAGGCAGCCAGGGACAACTCAACAGTTGTGCCGTCTTTTGTTAATATACTCACCAAGGTCGCCAATAGCATAAATCCACCATTGAAAAGGAGTAGGACTCCCATTAAATAACAAATTATTTCGCTATTGAGTTTGTGCATCTTATAAAAATAAACTTTCCACCTTATCTAAGGCACGGGGAAGACAACAAACAACAACACGGTCTCCCGCTTCAATTTTATATCCTCCCAAGGCTATGACTCCCACTCCTTCTTTTATTACACCGCCAATGGTTGCTGATCGAGGGAAATTAATGTCTCTGATATCCATTCCATTTACCTTAGATTCTGGCTTAACGATGAATTCTAATATTTCGGCATTTAAACTGTTCAAGGTGGTTAAATCGACAACTTCACCCCTTCTTATATAACGGAAAATAGTGTTAGCCGTCAGTAATTTTTTATTGATCAAGGTGTCGATGCCTATGGATTGCGACAGTTGAAAATAGTCCATATTTTCTACCAAGGCAATTGCTTTTTTTACCTTTTTTGATTTGGCCATTAAACAGGACATTATATTGGTTTCAGAATTTTCTGTCACACAGATAAATGCATCCATGGCTTCTAAACCTTCTTCCTCCAAAAGCTCAACATTCCTTCCATCACCATTAATGACCATTACATCGGGTAATTGATCGGCCAATTCAAATGCCTTGTTTTTATTTTGTTCAACTAAAATAACATTGAATTTTTTCTCCGCCAATGTTTTTGCTGTACTGAAACCAATCTTACCTCCACCAAGAATCATAATGTTCTTGATCACTTCTTTATTTCTCCCTGTTAATTTGTAGAGCTCTTCAACTCCTTCTTTTAAGGTGATGAAGTACACCAAATCGTTTGCTTCAAACTGAGTGTCTCCCCTAGGAATAATGGTGTATTGAGTACCCTTGCGCTGAAGAGCAATGGGCATAAAATGAATGTCTGGAAATATCTGAGCAGCCTCTTTGACTGTTTTACCTACAAAAGGAACAGATTCCTCAAGCGTGGTTCCCAAAAGGGTCAAGGCGCCATTTTCAAACTCATAACTATCGCTAAAGGCCGATTGATCGAGTAATTGCTGAATCTCAAGGGAAGCCAATTCTTCTGGGGAAATCAACTCATCGATACCCAATTTTTCAAAACTCACTTCATCATTGTGATTAATGAACTCAGAACTCGAAATTCGCGCAATGGTTCTCTTACAGCCCATTTGCTTGGCCAAAGCGCAAATTGTAATGTTAGTCGTCTCTTGCTCTGTAACCGCAATAAAAAGATCGGATGTTTCAATTTTGGCGTCTTTCATGATGCGCAAAGAAGTCGCGTCTCCTTTAATCGCTTTGATATCCAAATGATTCTCAGCGTAATTTAATCGCTCTTTATGGGTGTCAATCAAAGTGATGTCTTGAGATTCAAAAGAAAGTAATTTGGCTAGGTGAAAGCCTACCTCCCCTGCTCCGGCGATAATTATCTTCATTTGTTTATATTGGAAAGCATGAGCAAATATAGTAAAGTTTCCAGCGAAACTCCTGAATAGATCTTCCATAAATTATGAGAAAGAAGGTATCTTTGTCCACATGAAAAAGACGGTTACTCCTTATAAAGATCCTTCAAGCAGTAAAAAAGAACAAGTTACCCAAATGTTCGATGAAATTTCCAATAAATATGATACTTTGAATCGAGTTATCTCCCTTGGAATTGATCAAAGTTGGCGAAGAAAAGTGGTGAAAATTGCTTCCGAGACAGCCCCTCAACGTGTTTTAGATATTGCAACAGGTACGGGAGACTTGGCCATTGCATTAAAAAAAACCAATGCCACCCAAATTATTGGTCTCGATATTTCTCCTGGCATGCTAGCCATTGGAAAAGACAAGGTTAAAGCGCTATCTCTGGACAAAACCATTACAATGGTTCTTGGGGACAGTGAAAACCTTAGCTACGAAGACAATTATTTTGATTTGGTTACCGTTGCTTTTGGTGTGCGTAACTTTGAAAATCTTGAAAAAGGACTTGGTGAACTTTTCCGAGTGCTTCGCCCTCAAGGAAAATTAATCATCTTGGAGACCTCTGTTCCTACAAAATTTCCTTTTAAACAGGGGTATCATATCTACAGTGGACTTATTGTTCCTCTGGTTGGAAGAATTTTTAGTCGAGACCAACGGGCCTATCAATATCTATCAGATTCTGCTGCTGCTTTTCCATATGGTGATCTCTTCAACAATATTTTACGAAAAATTGGGTTTATAGAAGTGAAGGACAATCCACAAACCTTAGGGGTTGCCTCAATTTACTGTGCAACAAAGCCCTAAAAAAACAATGCTTCTTTGTCTTGCTCTATTCCTTATTGGAGTACAGTCTAACTATGCACAATACTACAGGATCAAAGAGCGGGTAAAACACTTGCAAAATTTTGATCAGAAAATATTACACTACGGCTATTATTTTGGAGTTAATAATTTCGGATTTGACATTAAATATGTTGATAATTACAGCGTTCCGCGTTCTCGCTATTTCCCCTTGAACAGGAGAGGACAAGGTTTACCCGATATAGAATTGGTCAAAAACACAGGGTTCAATGTAGGACTTGTTGGAGATCTTCGCTTAAACAAATACTTTAATCTGCGTATCGAACCCGGACTGTATTACACCCAGCGAGATTTGATTTACCCAACTGAAACCCCTGGCTTGTTGTCAGACAATGATTTTATTCGTGAGGTAAAGTCAACCTACATCCATGTCCCTTTGCTTGTTAAATTTTCGGGAGAGCGCATCAATAACTGGAAACCTTATTTGGTTGGAGGAGTATCTACTTCATTCAACCTTTCTAGCAATAGTAAAAACGACGATGACAATTTTAATAATGTCTTTAGAGTAGAATCGCAGACGTTTAATTATGAAGTGGGTTTTGGGATAGACTTTTACTTGGTTTACTTTAAATTTTCCCCCTCTATTCGCGGTATATTCTCCTTTCAAAATGAATTGATCTCTGACAATCCAGCCAACGGAATTAGCCCATGGACATCAAATATTACCAACTTGTCAAGTCAGGCAATTGTAATAAATCTAACGTTTGAGTAATTATTTACAGAATTCACCTAAGGTCAATGCACCAGCAATAGCAACATTTAAACTCTCAGGACCCTGTTCAACTTTTCGCGGAATAGTTACTTTATTCTTTACTAAGGCTTCTATGTCAGAAGAAATGCCATGAGATTCGCTCCCCAATACTAGCATTGCATTTTCAGGAAAAGAAATCGTATAGATGGATTTTCCTTCCAGAAATGTACCATAAATAGGTAAATCGCTTTGGGCCATATAGGTATATAAATTTGTATAGTGACAGTGAACTCTTGCCAAGGAACCCATGCTCGCTTGAACCACTTTAGGGTTATAACAATCTACGGTGTCTTCTGAACAAAGTATATGTTGAATACCAAACCAATCACATAAGCGAATAATCGTTCCCAAGTTTCCCGGGTCTGCAACAGCATCCAGCACTAAGATTCTTCCTTTGGACGGCAGGTTGGGCACAGCGGGAATTGTGAAAACACCAAGCAGTGGAGAAGCATTTTTCAATAAACTCATGCGTTCCATTTCTCTCTGTCCCACTATGGTCACTTCAAGAAAATCGGAGGGATGTGAGGCATATAAAGCATTTGGACGAAGGCCGGCCTCAATAAGAGCTTCAATTGTTTTTGTTCCTTCGGCAACAAACTGATTCAATTCTTTCCGATTTTTTTTCCATCTTAAAGAAGTGATTGACTTAAGCTCCTTTTTCGTAATCATAAATGACGTATTTTTGCTCAAAAGCGTTCCTACCTTGAAATTGGTACAAACAAAAATAGCGATTCTTCTCTTGATCTGCATTATCATGCAAGGGTGTAATAGCGTAAAACAATTGCCGAGCGACAAACAACTGATCGTCAAAGAAAGTATTGAGAAAAATGGAAAGATAATTTCCAAAGATCCTGTTAGCCTTCTCTCCCTAACTCCTGTCAATAAAAAAATTCTAGGCATACCATTTCACCTGCATCTTTACAACCTGAGCAAAGACGATCCCACCCAACCCTTCGATCAATGGCTAGACAAAAAGCCCAAACGCAAAGAGCGCTTATCGAAATGGCTCTCTACCAAACAAGTAAATCAACTGCGGGATTACAAATTAAACTTTAACGCTTGGTTACGCAAAAATGGCGAAGCTCCCTCCCTAGTAGATTCATCAAAAATTACCTTAACCAATTCACTTTTCGAGCAATACTACAACAACCTAGGTTACTTTAATGTACGTTCAACAGCAAAGACCGATTCTATAGGGGAGAAAAAAGCCTCCATTCAATACACCATCGACACTGGAGAGGTCTTCACCTTGGATTCAATTTCACATATTGCTGGCTCAAAAGATATCGATTCACTCTACAGAGCACATCTCGACAAAAGCTTTCTTAAACAAGGAAATCCCTTTGTGGTCGAAAAATTTGACAACGAACGGAGTCGATTGATTGATGTTTTTAGAAACAATGGAATCTACAACTTCCAACAACGATCGATTCGATTTAAAGCCTTCAAAGATAGCTTGGGTATTGACACCAAAATACCTGTGACTGTAGAAATTAAAAATGCCCAAAAAAGAGTTCAAGACACCTTAAAGGAGGTTCCCTATCGCATTCAAAAAATAAATTCAATTGCAGTTTATGTGGAAAATCCCGAACAAGCTGTTTCTGTTTACACCGACTCCATTCAAGCTGGAAATATTCAATTGTTTTCTATCGGAAAACTAAAATACAATCCAAAAGTTTTGACCGATGGCATTAAAATTCAATTAAATTCTCCTTACAGTTATCAAGAAAGAACAGCTACTTATCGCTATTTCAACGAATTACAAAATTTCAAATACCCTTCCATTGTCTATACTCCCGCTCAAAAAGATTCCACCCTTCTCAATGCGGCTGTTTACCTAAGTCCTAAAGAACGTTTTTCTGTCGGAGCAGATTTCGATGTGTCGCATTCAAATATTCAAGATATTGGAATATCTCTTGGAACATCTTTGATTAGTAGAAATGTTTTTAGAGGTGGAGAAATTTTAGAGGTAGGTGTAAAGGGAACATTAGGAGCTTCACGCGATGTTGCTGAGGAGAAAAATAGTTTTTTCAACCTATTTGAAATAGGGGGTAATATTCGTTTAAGGGTTCCTCGAGTCGTCGCACCCAAATGGATAGAAAACCTGTTTTTCCCCAACAAAGAAGTAAAAACATCTATAGCACTTGGAGTTTCATTACAAGAAAACATTGGATTGGATCGCCAAAGTTTCACTGGAAACTTCGAATACAACTGGAAGTCATCTTCGATCTATTCATTTAATTTTAAGCTTGCCGACATTGAATTTGTGGAAAATAAGGCTGTTGAAAACTACTTTAATGTGTACAGAAATTCCTACGATCGACTCAATACTATTGTCAAAGCGCTTCCAAATAACTCGACCTACTTAAATGAGGAAGGAAATCTGGGGATTCCATCAGAAGCTAATACGTTTATCCAAGATGTGATCAACGATGAAACCAGCCTTGACCCCTCTAATGAAAATTTCACTCGAGTCTCGAATATCAATGAGCGAAAAAATCGTTTGACAGCCAACAACTTTATTGTTGGATCATCTTTTACTTTCTTAAAAAACAACCAAGAAAGTATTATTGACGAAAACTTTTCACAACTGCGACTAAAAGTTGAAGTAGTTGGAAATATATTAAACTCTATCTTAAGTATTAGCGGAGCAGAAGTTGACAATGATGGAAATAGAATTATTTTCAACTTAGCGCCTTCGCAATATTTTAAATCTGAAGTAAATTATATAAAGCACTGGCAAGTGGGGCGAGAGCGTATTTTTGCTTTTCGTGGTTTTACTGGGATTGCATTGCCCTATGGAAATTCGAATAGTATTCCTTTTACACGATCATACTACGCAGGTGGATCGAATGACAACAGAGCTTGGCAAGCCTATAAACTTGGCCCAGGATCAAGTAGTGGTGTGAATGAATTTAATGAAGCAAACTTTAAAGTTGCTTTGAACTTAGAATATAGGTATCCCATTATTGGTGCAATTAAAGGAGCCTTTTTTATTGATGCAGGAAATATTTGGAACATCAATAATAATGTCCCAGATCTAGAGCAATCATTAAATTCCCTTCTGGATTTAAACCAACTTGCAGTGGGGACTGGATTCGGTATTCGCTATGATTTTGATTATTTCGTCTTTCGCTTAGACACTGCATTTAAAACATTTGATCCCTCTCTGGCAAAAAATGAACGCTGGGGATCTCAAGTCGCTTTAAAAAAAGCTATCTTTAATGTCGGGATTAACTATCCTTTTTGACGTTTTTTCCTATTTTTGCCTCGAACAAAACAAAAACATGAACACATCATTCCCTAAAGGTGTAGCCACTGGCCGCCAAGTACAAGAAATTTTTCAATTAGCTAAATCAAAACAATTTGCTTTACCTGCTGTAAATGTTATCGGAAATAACACTGTTAATGCCGTTTTAGAAACTGCGGCTGAACTCAATAGCCCAGTAATTATTCAGTTCTCCAATGGTGGTGCACAATTTAATGCAGGAAAAGGATTAAGCAATGAAAACCAACAGTCTGCAATCGCTGGAGCGGTTGCTGGTGCAAAACACATTCATGAACTCGCCGAACTCTATGGTGCAACGGTAATTTTAAACACAGACCACTGTGCCAAAAACCTACTTCCATGGATCGATGGCTTATTGGATGCCGGGGAAAAATTCTTTAAAGAAACTGGCAAACCCCTTTATAGCTCGCATATGATTGACTTATCGGAAGAGCCCATTGAAGAAAATATTGCCCTTTGCAAAGAATACCTTAGCCGAATGGCCAAAATGGAAATGACCCTAGAAATAGAACTTGGGATTACTGGAGGTGAAGAAGATGGCGTTGACAATAGCGATGTAGATATCTCTAAATTATATACTCAACCCGAAGAAGTAGCCTTTGCTTATGAAGAATTGATGAAGGTAAGTGATCAATTTACTGTTGCAGCTGCCTTTGGAAACGTTCATGGAGTGTATAAACCAGGAAATGTAAAGCTGACACCAAAAATACTTAAGAATTCTCAAGAATATATTTCCGAAAAATACAAGGTACCAGCCAATACGGTAGACTTTGTCTTCCATGGTGGTTCAGGTTCAACGGTAGAAGAAATTCGTGAAGCCATTGGATATGGTGTGATTAAAATGAACATTGACACAGATCTTCAATTCGCTTTCACCGAGGGCATTCGTGACTATATGAATGATAAAATTGACTACCTGAAAACACAAATCGGAAACCCAGAAGGTACCGATCAACCCAACAAAAAACATTATGATCCACGCAAGTGGTTACGCCTGGGTGAAGAAACTTTTAAACAAAGATTGGTCAAAGCATTTGAAGATTTGAACAATATAAATACATTAGCCTAAGCAAAAAGCTAAATATGAGTTGGTTTAAACGAAGTGAAAAGGGTATTCAAACCCGAACGGAAGAGAAAAAAGACATTCCAAAGGGACTTTGGTACAAAACTCCCACGGGTAAAATTGTGGAAACCCAAGAGCTCGCTGAGAATTTCTATGTCAGCCCAGAAGACGAATACCATGTTCGCATTGGTAGCAAAGAGTATTTTGAAATTATTTTTGATGAAAATCATTTTAAAGAACTTAATGGTGGGATTGTCTCAAAGGATTTCTTAAAGTTTACTGATTCTAAGAAATATGGTGACCGTCTGAAAGAAGTAAGCAAGAAAACAGGTCTTAAAGATGCTGTGAGAACAGCAGTAGGAAAGTCTAAAGGAAAAGAAATCGTAGTTGCTTGCATGGATTTTGCTTTTATTGGAGGATCAATGGGATCGGTTGTTGGAGAAAAAATTGCTCGATCAATCGATTATGCCATCAAAAAAAACCTACCCCTGGTAATTATCTCAAAATCTGGAGGAGCTCGAATGATGGAAGGAGCATTTTCACTAATGCAATTAGCCAAAACAAGTGCAAAACTAGCCAAGTTAGCAGAATCTAAACTCCCCTACATATCGCTGTGTACCGATCCAACAACAGGAGGAACCACGGCTTCTTTTGCTATGCTTGGAGACGTCAATATTGCAGAGCCAGGAGCATTAATCGCTTTTGCTGGTCCTCGTGTGGTAAAAGACACCACAGGGAAAGATTTACCTGAAGGATTCCAAACCAGCGAATTTCTACTCGAAAAAGGCTTCTTGGACTTTATTACACACCGTAAAAACTTGAAAGACAAGATCAACCTTTACATTGACTTAATTTTAAATCACCCCATAAGAAAGTAAAGCGAGGCCTTTTTACTTAGATAAATTGGTGTATATTTGCCATCGCTTTAATTAGCGGAATACATAACAATCATTGAAATAATATTAGCATGTACTTAACTAAAGAAAAAAAAGAAGAGATTTTTGCTGAACACGGTTCATCAAAAACCAACACAGGTTCTGCCGAAGGACAAATTGCATTGTTCTCGCACCGAATTAACCACCTATCTGATCACTTGAAAAACAACCGTAAAGATTACAATACGGAACGCTCTCTTGTAAAATTAGTAGGAAAACGCAGAAGTTTATTGGATTATTTAAAAGCCAAAGACATCGTTCGTTACCGTGCAATTGTCGCAAAACTTGGTTTACGTAAATAAACTCTTTTTTATCTTATCGCATTATTGAAAAAAGCTGAATCAACGCTTTTCATTGGAACCTACAAACGCAACACAACAACAATTAGGTTTTTAATTAAAATGAAAAAAAATGATTCCAAAAGTTTTTAAAGAGGTGATTGACCTCGGCGATGGAAGAGAAATCTCTATTGAAACAGGTAAGCTTGCAAAGCAGGCCCACGGTTCAGTTGTCGTGCAAATGGGTAAAGCCATGTTGCTGTGTACAGTTGTATCCAACTACAAACAATCGGATGTTGACTTTTTACCCTTAACGGTAGACTACCGCGAAAAATTTGCTGCTGCTGGACGCTATCCAGGTGGATTCTTCAAAAGAGAAGCGCGCCCCAGCGACGGTGAGGTATTGACGATGCGTTTGGTCGACCGTGTATTACGTCCTTTATTTCCAAAAGATTATCACGCTGAAACACAGGTGATGATTCAATTAATGTCGCATGACGAAGATGTTATGCCAGATGCATTGGCTGGACTAGCCGCATCTGCAGCCATCCAATTGAGTGATTTCCCTTTTGAATGCGCTATCTCTGAGGCACGTGTTGCGCGTATCGACGGTCAATTCGTTATCAACCCAAGTCGTGCACAATTAGCAGAGTCAGACATTGACATGATGATTGGAGCCTCTGCCGATTCTGTCATGATGGTAGAAGGTGAAATGGATGAGATTTCTGAAGAAGAAATGGCAGATGCAATCAAATTTGCACACGAAACCATAAAGGTTCAAATTGCTGCTCAATTGCGCTTGGCAGAAGCTTTTGGAAAGAAAGAGGTTCGTGAGTACGAAACTGCTGAAGCAAATGAGGAACTAGAAAAACGCATTCATGATATGGCCTATGATAAATGCTATGCAATTGCAAAAAAGGGAACTTCAAAAGCGGAACGCGGAAATTCCTTTGCTGAAGTAAAAGAAGAAGTAAAAGCTTCTTTCTCGGAAGAAGAAATGGAAGAATTTGGTCACCTTGTTGATGGGTACTATAGAAAAGCAGAAAAAGAAGCTGTTCGCGAATTGACCCTTGCAGAAGGTATCCGTCTGGATGGGAGAAAAACAGATGAAATTAGACCAATTTGGTGTGAGGTAGATTATTTGCCCTCCACCCACGGTTCATCAATTTTCACCCGTGGTGAAACACAAGCATTAGCGACAGTGACATTAGGAACCTCTCGTGATTCAAACATAATTGACATGCCTTCTTATGAAGGTGAAGAGAGTTTTTACCTCCACTACAACTTCCCACCTTTCTGTACGGGAGAAGCACGCCCATTAAGAGGTACTTCTCGTCGTGAGGTTGGACATGGTAACCTTGCCCAACGTGGATTAAAAGGGATGATTCCATCTGACAATCCTTATACTGTTCGTGTTGTATCTGAGGTCTTAGAATCTAACGGATCTTCTTCAATGGCAACCGTATGTGCAGGAACAATGGCCTTGATGGATGCAGGAGTTCAAATCAAAAGACCGGTTTCTGGAATCGCCATGGGACTCATTTCTGACGGAAGTCGTTATGCTGTATTGTCTGATATTTTAGGAGACGAAGATCACCTGGGAGATATGGACTTTAAAGTAACTGGAACTTCTGAAGGTATTACTGCCTGTCAAATGGACATCAAAATAAAAGGATTGTCCTATGAGATTCTTGTCAACGCGCTACAGCAAGCACGTGCAGGACGTCTCCATATTCTTGACAAGATTACAGAAACAATTGCTGCTCCAGCTGAAGATGTGAAGCCTCACTCACCAAAAATGATTACCCGTATAATTCCGAACGAATTTATTGGTGCTCTGATTGGTCCTGGTGGAAAAGTAATTCAAGAACTTCAAAAAGAAACAGGATGTACCATTGTGATAAATGAAGACCCTATCACAGAAGAAGGAATTGTTGAAATTTTAGGAACTTCGCCAGAGGGAATTGCCATGGTAGAAGCCAAAATTGATTCAATCACATTTAAACCAGTGGTTGGTAACAGCTATGAGGTTAAAGTAATTAAAATGCTTGACTTTGGTGCAGTGGTCGAATATCTTGATGCTCCTGGAAATGAAGTATTATTACACGTTAGTGAATTGGCATGGGAACGCACAGAAAATGTTTCTGATGTAGTAAACATGGGAGATGTTTTCGAAGTGAAGTACTTTGGTCTTGATGCTAGAACGCGAAAAGAAAAAGTATCGAGAAAAGCGCTATTGGAAAAACCTGAAGGCTATGTTGCTCGTCCACCAAGAGACGATAACCGCAGTCGTGATAAGCGTAGAGACGATAGAAAACCAAGAAACAGAGATTAATTGCTGTTCCTTTTTTAGTATTAAAAAAACCTCTCCATAAAAAGGAGAGGTTTTTTTTATTTTAAATGTAACATTTTTACTTTTTGAACGTATAAAGAAGTACAATAATCAATTAGATGAGACAACTAAAAATTACCAAGCAGGTAACCAATAGAGAAACCGCTTCTTTAGACAAGTATTTACAAGAAATTGGAAAGGTAGATTTAATTACTGCCGAAGAAGAGGTTGAATTAGCCCAACGCATAAAAGCTGGAGATCAAATTGCTTTGGAAAAATTGACCAAAGCCAATTTACGATTTGTTGTATCTGTCGCAAAACAATATCAAAATCAAGGATTAACCCTCCCCGATTTAATTAACGAAGGTAATTTAGGACTCATCAAAGCTGCGAAACGTTTTGACGAAACACGTGGATTTAAATTCATATCCTACGCAGTTTGGTGGATTCGCCAATCAATTTTACAAGCTTTGGCTGAACAATCACGTATTGTTCGTTTACCACTGAACAAGATTGGTTCTATCAACAAAATTAATAAAACCTATGCTTTCCTTGAGCAAGCGCATGAACGAGCGCCTTCAGCAGAAGAAATTGCAAAGGAATTGGACATGACTGTTAACGATGTAAAAGAATCCTTAAAAAATTCTGGACGTCACGTATCCATGGATGCTCCATTGGTTGAAGGAGAGGACTCCAACCTCTATGATGTATTGAATAGTGGAGAATCACCAAATCCTGATCGTACTCTTTTACATGAATCATTAAAGACTGAGATTGAGCGAGCTTTAGAAACACTTACGCCTAGAGAGGCAGACGTAGTACGTCTCTATTTTGGTCTTGGAGATCAACACGCCATGACCCTTGAAGAAATTGGAGAAACTTTTGACTTGACCAGAGAACGTGTCCGTCAAATTAAAGAAAAAGCTATTCGTAGATTGAAACACACCTCAAGAAGTAAAATACTAAAAACTTATCTGGGATAAACCTTAAAGCAACCCTCTGGGTTGCTTTTTTCTTTACATACATATGAAACAACTAATTGCACCTTCTTTATTGGCCGCAGATTTTGGTAACCTACAGCGCGACAGCGAAATGTTGAACAAGAGTGAAGCCGATTGGTTCCACATCGATATTATGGACGGTGTTTTTGTTCCCAATATTTCTTATGGGATGCCTGTTTTAAAAGCCATTAGGAAACATGCTAAAAAACCCCTCGACGTTCATTTAATGATTGTTGACCCTGATCGATACATCGAAGACTTTGCCACGCTAAACGCAGCTGTACTTACAGTTCACTACGAGGCATGTAATCACCTTCATAGAAGTTTACAAAAAATAAAGTCTTGTGGAATGAAAGCAGGTGTAGCTTTGAATCCTCATACCCCTGTACATCTTTTGACAGACATTATTCAAGACATTGATGTTGTTTGCTTGATGAGTGTTAATCCTGGATTTGGTGGTCAGTCGTTTATTGAAAACACCTACAATAAAGTAACTGCATTAAAAGAATTGATTGTAGCAAAGGGAGCGGCAACGCTCATAGAAATAGATGGAGGAGTAACCGATCAAAATGCAAAAGCTTTGATTGACGCTGGAGCCGATGTCTTGGTCGCAGGAAGCTTTGTCTTTAAAGCTGAAAACCCAAGCCAAACAATCGCTAATTTAAAAGCACTTTAGTTTATCAAAAAATAATTGACAATAAAAAAGGCTGAGCATATGCTCAGCCTTTTTTGTTTTAAAGCTAAAGAGCGTTCTTTCTCTTTATTGTTGCTTGCTTTTAAATTCTACTCGTCGGCTTTTTGCACGACCCTCAGCAGTGGAATTATCTCCAGCTAAAACAGTCTCTCCAAAAGCTTCCACTTCTAGGCGAGCAGCGTCAACACCAAGTTCTATTAAACGAGTTCGAACAGCTTCGGCACGTTTACGAGATAGGTTAAGGTTATAATCTTCATTTCCTTCCTGGGAAGCATGTCCTTGGATAAGCACAACACCGATTGGATTTTCATCTAGAATAACTTTTAAAGCATCAAAAGCTCTCATTGATTTCGCTCCCATGATGCGGTAGCTATCGGCTGCGAATAAAATATTTAATCCAACATCATTCAAAGCCTCAATAAAACCATAACTAACCTCTGGACATCCATTAGCTCCTGTTCCTGCTTCTTCTGGACACTCGTCATCTTTATCCAAGACTCCATCTCCATCTGTATCAGGCCAAGGACAGCCATTGTTCTCTTTAGGGCCAGCTTCTTCTGGACATTCGTCCTCTTGATCAGCAATTCCATCTTCATCAGCGTCTGGACATCCATTCAACTCTTGTAAACCAGCAATATCTGGACAAGAATCATCTTTGTCTAATACACCGTCACCGTCTGTATCAGGACATCCTTTATTTTCGATAGGCCCAGCTTCTTCAGGACAATCGTCTTCATTGTCAGGAAGACCATCTTCATCTGTATCTGGACATCCATCAAATTCTTTTAAGCCAGGAGTATCTGGACATTTATCTTTTTTGTCAGAAATTCCATCTTTATCTCTATCGCCAGAACCAAGGCCGATTGAAATTCCTGCAGAAGTTAATAAATAATTTACCTCAGGACGATCTTGTGTTGCACGGTAGCTGGTTTCAAAAAAAGCACTCCAACGAAGCCCAAGTTTGAGATTTAAACCAAAACTACCAAAATAAGTGTTAGTAACACTTTTAGAAAAATCATAAGATCCGCCTTCTACTGCATCGAATGAACTAAAGCCCCATCCTCCTTTAATATAGGGACTTATCCTACCATCGCGATTAATTCCATATTTTAATGCTGCATCAATGGCGAAAAAGTTTACACTGCCTGTTCCTGTTTCACGATTTAACGAATTTAAAGAAAATTGGGTACCAAGGGATAATCCTTCTTTTATTGTTCTAAATACAGATAAGGAGGGTACTCCTAAATTAGCATTAGGAAAATCTCCTTTTTGATATACCCGATCGTCATTCAATGGATTTGAAAAATCATTTTGCAAAGACAAAAGGTTAATCCCCCCAGAGACCAACCATGGGTTGTCTGAGTTTTGTGCAAAGACAGCTGTTGTCGTGAGCACCATTATTAATGATTTAAGTAATACTTTTTTCATGAATTATTTTTGTTACGTTTCTTAAATGTTTACATACTTACTGATAAATATAAACACGATTTGGTTGTTTTTATTGTGCAATTTACAAAAAAATTATACAAAGTTATTGTTTTGCTTATAATACACCAGTTTCTCTCATACAAAAGAGAAGGTTTATACCTTAAGCAGTAATAATATTTGTAATTTTGTAATTAACTTAGTTCATGTAATTAATTGATGATGAAAAGTGTAATTAGCCCTTCAATAGCAACTGCCTTCCTTCCTCCAAAGATGGATGAGAGGGATTATGTGTCAGAAATAAAGCGATTGAAAAAGGAGAAAAATGCAGTCATCTTAGCCCACTACTATCAAGAAGAAGCGATTCAATCGATTGCTGATTACCTTGGCGATAGTCTTTATTTGGCCAAGCAAGCTGAAAAAGTAAAAGCAGACATCATTGTTTTTGCTGGGGTCCATTTCATGGCTGAAACCGCTAAAATTGTCAACCCATCTAAAAAAGTACTCCTACCTGACTTAAAAGCGGGCTGCTCTTTGGCCGACTCTTGTCCGCCAATAGATTTTAAAGCTTTCAAAGCAAAGCATCCGGAAGCAATTGTGGTAACCTATATCAATTGTTCAGCAGAAATTAAAGCTCTCAGTGACATTGTATGTACCTCCAGTAATGCCGTAGAAATCATTAATAGCATCCCTAAAGACCAACAAATTATTTTTGCTCCCGACAAGAACTTAGGTCGTTATCTAATCAAAGAAACTGGACGAGATATGATATTGTGGGATGGAGCATGTATTGTTCATGAAGCTTTTTCATTCGAAAAAATTGTACAACTTGCCAAAGAACACCCCAAAGCAAAATTCATTGCTCACCCAGAAAGCGAAAGTCAAGTCTTGGACATCGCTCATTATATCGGAAGCACCTCCGGCTTATTAAATTTCGTACAAGAAGATCTAAGCGACACTTTTATCGTTGCAACAGAGGCGGGTATCTTAACTGAAATGCAGAAAAGATGTCCTTCAAAACACTTCATTCCCGCTCCTGTGGAAGATGATACTTGTGCCTGTAGTGAGTGTGCTTTCATGAAATTAAACACCTTGGAAAAACTGTATCGTTGTTTAAAAAACGAAACTCCTGAAATTAGTTTAGACGAATCTTTAATGGAAAAAGCACGCTTACCCATTGAACGCATGTTAGCCATAAAATAAATGCATACAGACGTACTTGTTATTGGCACTGGAATATCTGGATTGACTTATGCCATTAAATTAGCCGAAGAATCGCCAACTACAAAAATTACATTAATTTGTAAAGACAGGCTAGAAGAAGGCAATACCCGTTATGCACAGGGTGGAATTGCTGTAGTCTCAAACTTTAAAAAAGACACCTTTGAAAAACACATTGAAGATACCTTTGCCGCTGGCGATAAAGAGGGAGATCTAAATGTGATAGAGTTTGTCATTAGAGAAGGAAACGAACGTTTGCAAGAATTAATTGATTGGGGAACTCAATTCGATCGTAATAATAAGAAAAAACTCAATCTAACCAAAGAAGGAGGACATTCAGAAAAAAGAATCGTTCATTACAAAGATCATTCAGGAGCCGAGATCCAACGCGCGCTGATTGAAAAAGTAAAAGACTTTGAAAATATTCAATATTTCGAAAATCACATCTTAGTCGACTTAATCACAGACCACCATACTGGAACACAAAATAAGCGCTGCTATGGGGCTTATATCATTTCTACTGTAGATGAAGAAATCATAAAAATTACGGCTAAAATTACAGTGCTTTCCACGGGTGGGGTTGGACAGATTTATGCCTTCACTACCAATCCCTCTGGTGCAACTGGAGACGGCTTGGGGGCTGCCTACAGGGCTAAAGTTAAATTAGAAAAACTTCCTTACATCCAGTTTCATCCTACTGCCTTATTTCCAAAGGTGGGAGGAGAAACCTTTTTAATTACTGAGGCCTTGAGAGGCGAAGGGGCTCTGTTAAAAAACTTATCGGGTGAAAGGTTTATGGAGAAATACCATCCGCTAAAAGAATTAGCGCCAAGAGATATTGTTGCACGGTCCATTATTCGAGAGATGCTATTGCAAAATGAAACCAATGTAAACTTGGATGCTACCCAGATCAATACAGACATTCTCTTGAACCACTTCCCTACCATTGTAGAAACCTGTCGCTCTATTGGTATTGATCCTTGTATAACACCTATTCCGGTGGTTCCTGCTGCACACTACAGCTGTGGAGGCATTAGCGTAAACGAACATTCTAAAACCACTCTCGATGGTTTATATTCCATTGGAGAATGTAGTTACACAGGCTTGCATGGCGCAAATAGATTGGCATCAAACTCACTTTTGGAGTCCATTGTTTTTTCTCATCGTGCTGCAATGAAGAGTATTCAAGATCTCAAAGAAGTAAACCTACCCCTTTCTTTCTATGCAACCATTCCCAATTGGAAAGGGCAACATTTTAGCAAAGACAATCAACAAGAAATTACCCATATTTTGAGTGAACAACTCAGGAAAATTATGAGTGAACAAGTGGGTATTTTCAAAACAACAGATGGTCTATTTACTGCTCAAAAGACCATTAAAGATCTTTATTTTGCGGTTGTAGATTTATACAACTCCAATAAACTGTCTCCACAGATTTGCGAATTGCGAAACATGGTAAGTGTTGCCTATGTATTGGTGAATCAATCTCTAGAACTAAAGGAGAATAAAGGCGTTTTTTATAACCACAACTATGGAAAAGAACCTGTTTTATAAGCACTTTTCAGCACAAATTGATGCGTTCATTATTGCTGCCTTAAACGAAGACATAGGAGAAGCAGACCATACCAGCTTGTCTTGTTTGGATAACTCTAAACGCAACTCAGCAAAGCTAATTGTAAAAGAACAAGGGGTAATTGCTGGCGTAGAATTAGCTGAAATAATTTTCCGAAAGGTAAACCCTTCCATAGAATTTAACCGATTAATTCAAGATGGTTCGTACGTTACCGTTGGGGATATCGTATTTACTGTAGAAGGTCCGCAGTATGATCTATTAACCACAGAACGACTTGTTCTAAATTGCATGCAACGCATGAGTGGTATTGCAACCCTGACTCGAAGACTTTCAGAAATGATAAAACACACCCAATGTAGATTACTTGATACTCGAAAAACTACACCAAATTTTCGCTATCCTGAAAAATGGGCGGTGTCCATTGGAGGGGGAGAGAACCACCGATTTGGTTTGTTTGACATGCTGATGATCAAAGACAACCATGTTGACTTTAATGGCTCCATAAGCCTAACGCTAGAAAAAACACAAGCCTATTTGAAGAAAGTTAATCGTGATCTAAAGACAATTGTTGAAGTCCGTAACCTCAACGAAATTGAAGAATGTTTGGCATTTCCCTGGATTCATCGTTTACTTTTGGACAATATGAATCCTGCTAAATTAAAGGCTGCTATTGAAAAAATTGGGGGACAATTTCCCACAGAAGCTTCAGGTAATATTAGCGAGGAAACATTGGTTGCTATTGCAGAAACTGGTGTTGACTATGCCTCATTAGGCGCCTTAACCCATTCGGCTAAAAACATAGACCTTAGCCTAAAGTCAATCAATTAGAGTTCTGGAGTAAAATCAGAAAGATCAAAATCAAACCATTCATAGATGGTGTTTTGATTGTTACGAGAAATGGCAACCCTAAGACGAAATTTCTGTTGTTTCTTCGCCAATTCTGCCAAGACCATATCTTCCAATTCCATTTTGAACACATTGGGTCTGGCGTACATTGTTTTTGTTGTTTCTATTGATCCGTCTGGATTGAATACTTCAACATTTACTGGACATACACTCAAACATCTAGGAAACTTGAAAAGAGATTCGTCTATTGCAGTTGACTCTAAATAGGCAGAAATAATTTCGCCCTTATTTTTACCATTCTTATCCAAACTAAAATAAAGGGTAATTCCCATTTCCGAGGCAGGGTTAGTAAAGGAGTTGTTCAACACATTATCCGATAACTTTCCAATGGTGTAAAAAGGAATCACATTTTTCCCAGAGGGCAACTCTTTCATGTCATAGATAAAGCCATTTTTTTTAAAAACACCATCGGCTAATTTTTCAATATTAGCCTTTGAATTATCTCCAGCGCAAGAAGCCATAAATATTAAAATGGTGAGCGATAAACAAGCATTTACTTTTTTCATGGAAAAATAATTAAAGGATAAAAATACAATAACTCTTTCAAAACAAAAAGTGAAGGGTGAGTTGTAAGAAAAAAACATTAGCACTTGATTCTGTTCTAGCGGAGGAAGAGTTCCTTTAATGCCGTTTTCATTTCACGCAATAAGCCAATTGGGTTTGGGTTTGCTCCAGAAAGTTCCACTTTGGTTTTCGTTAAGAGCGCCTGAACTGTTGGCAAGGTTTGTAAAAAGTCAAAAAGACTTTTGTTTTGTAAATCAACAAACCAAGCTTCGGTCTGGAGCCGTCGCTGAAGTTCAAATTGACCACTCGATTTTAAATGCTTTTGATGGGCTTGAATGGTATGCCAAATAGAGGCAATTCCCCTTTTTTCAATCGAAGAGCAAGTCTTGACTTCTGTAGACCATCCGGCATGTTTTTGAGGAAACAAATGCAAGGCTTTTTTTAGGTTTGCCGCTTCCAATTCTGCTTTCTGCCTTAGCTCCCCATCTGCCTTATTGACCACCACTAGATCGACACATTCTAATATTCCTCGTTTCATGCCTTGTAGGTCGTCTCCTGCACCTACGATTTGCAGTAGTAAAAAGATATCTACCATTTTATTTACCTTTATTTCTGACTGGCCAACCCCAACCGTTTCCACAATTACAACATCAAAGCCAGCAGCTTCGCAAAGAACAATAGCAGATTGTGTATACTGTGCCACACCGCCCAACTGAGTACTCGAGGCTGTTGGGCGAATAAAGGCATTTACATTACGACTTAAATCGTCCATTCGGGTTTTATCACCTAGGATACTCCCCCCACTTAGCTCACTGGTTGGGTCAATGGCCAATACAGCTACTTTTTTATGGTGCTTTTCAATCAACTCCATTCCTAAAGCTTCAATGAACGTGCTTTTTCCAGCACCGGGAATACCACTTATCCCTATTCTAAGCGAATTTCCACTTTGCGGCAGCAACTCTTCCAACAGTTGTAAACTCTCATCTTGATGAACACTTAGACTACTCTCACAAAGGGTGATTGCTTGACTCAAGCTAGCGCGATCTCCAGCCAGTATTCCCTTTTTTAATGTTTCAATAGTTGGAAATAATTGAGCCATCGATCAGCTGATTTCTTGACAAATTTCTACCAATACTCCACGGGTGCTTTTGGGATGAAAAAAAGCAACCATTTTATTGTCTGCTCCAAGAAAAGGCTCTTCCTGTAAAGGAGTAAATCCTTCTGATGCCAAACGAGCCATTTCAGCAACAATATCGTCTACTTCAAAGGCAAGGTGGTGAATACCTTCCCCATTTCGATCTAAAAATTTTGCAAGGGTGCTATTGGGCGAAGTGGCCGCCAATAATTCGATTTTTTGGTCCTTTAATTTGAAAAAGGCTGTGGCTACTTCTTGGCTTTTGACCTCCTCCTGCTTATAACAGGGAGTATTGAGCAAAGTAGTAAACTGAACAATGGCAGCTTCTAGGTCTCTTACGGCAATCCCCACATGTTCCAGTTGCTTCATTATTTGTGTTTATCTCTACAATATACATCATATTCCATCAAAGAAAATCAACTACAAAAAAAAGAGGCTGTATGAAAAGTTATATTTTTTCAATCTAAACATGTTTTAGATTCTTTAATATATTGAAAAGCAGTCATTTGGAGTTCTGACACAAGTTCAGAATGACGGCTTTTATACTTTCAGACAGCCTCTTTATACGCTAGGTGACCCAGAAGGGATTCGAACCCCTAACCGTCAGAGCCGAAATCTGATATTCTATCCAGTTGAACTACTGGGCCATTCCAATGATTGCAACAAATGTAAAACTATCTTAAGGCATAAGCAAGGGTTTTAT
>ENA-OUOG01001287-OUOG01001287.1-marine-metagenome-genome-assembly--contig:-NODE-1287-length-29578-cov-6.156130_pt1 | contig 29578 bp, 16 predicted proteins | sample MGYA00248635_ERZ508505 | MGnify/ENA primary metagenome ERZ508505 (study PRJEB26176, sample SAMN06267871) | marine metagenome | isolation source: Saanich Inlet, British Columbia, Canada | place: Pacific...
AGGTTTGTCCTCAGGTTTCTCGTCAATGACGTCATCGACCGTCATCTCCGCGACGGTCTCGTCGCCGTCGGCGCCGTCGCGCGGGCGCTTTTTTTCGCCGCGCTTCTCCCGCTTCTCCCCGGTTTTCGCTTTTTTCTCGTCTTCGTCTTCGTCATCCTCCCTCGGCTCGTCGCTTTTCAACGAATCGGAAATCTCCTCCGACAACAGCGTCTTGTTCCAGACGCCCGTCCGCCAGTCGCGGTCGAAGAACGCGGGGGGGGGATGCCATTTAAAGTGCGCGCGAAACGTCGACGTCTTGACGCGGTGTCTCTCGTCGCGCGTGAAGTACTTGACGGAGGTCTTGAGCGTCTCGCCGTTATGAGTATTTAGACTCATAGCTTCGACGCGCCGCGTGAGCCGTTTAAACGCCTCCGCGAACGCGTTTAAATCGGGTGTCTTCTGGTTATCCAGCGCGACGATGATGGCGTGCTTCGGGACGTTCGCGAGACCGAACAGATAGCCCGGCTCAGCGACGTACGCCGAACCGGCGGCGAGCTGGAAGTTGCGCGCCTGCTGGTACGACAGCGCGTGCACGATCCCACCCGCGCACTCAAGAAACCGCGCCGGCGTGATCGCGTGTAGATCCTGCACCATCACTGATAGTTTAATCTCCGTTCCCGCGCGATCGAGCGTCAGCTGCACTTCTTTCCCGACGGAGTCATCGAGCGTACTCTCGAGCCGCACGAAGTCGGTGACGAAAACGTCGTTCACGGAAACGAGCACGTCCCCGACTTTGACCCCGGCGTTCTCGCAAGGGCCGCCCGGCGTGGTATCCTCCACGGCGAGCGCGCCCGTGCCCTCGACGCCCGGCGTGTTCTGGCCTTTTACTTTCTGCACGTCGCGCAACGCCTTCTCGGTCTCGAGCCTTAAGCCCATTCTTCGCAAATCGTCGAAGCCGCGGTACGCGAACGTCGTCTGTAAAGTCCCGCGCGGAACCTCCGGGGTTCGCCAAGGAACGTCGACGGAAAAATTTGACGATCGACTCTTCTCCTTCGCCTTCTTCTTCTTTTCGTCACCTTTCGTCTCAACCGAGGGAGCGCACTTCTTGAGCAGTTCCAGCGCTCTCTTCACCCTATGCAGCGGCAGGTAATACGCGGACGACCCTTTGTTTTTACTCCCCGCGTTGAGCGCGACGGCGTCGCCGTTTTCGTCCACCACCGGCGACCCCGACGAACCCCCTTTGGTGCCGGACGCGGCTTGCACGTAAAACGTGTTGAAGTCGTTATAGGTCTTGCCGCCGTACTTGGGCGCGTCGCGGTCCAGACGAGCGAGCGTGGCGCTCAGTATGCTGAGCTTCTCGCCGCTGTCGTTCCCGACCACGCGCACCTCTAAACCGACGCTCGCGCCGTCCGGCTTGAGCGCGATCTCCTCTGTTTCGTGGAACGCGAGCGCGGCGGGATCGAACCTGAAGAACGCGAAATCGTGCACCGGGTCCGCGTACAGCGCCCGAAGCGGCACCTCCTCTCTGTTCTGGAACACCGCCTCCGCGACGACCGGCCCCGGACGCAGGACGTGGCGATTCGTCAGCAAAATGCCCCTCGCTTTGTCCACCACGAATCCAGTGGCGTACGCGCTGGAAGCCGCCTCGGTGTCGAAGGCTCGCGTGCCGGTGGTCTTGATGACCACGACCGCCTTGCTGACCCGGGTCACGGTGCGTTGCCACTTCGAGTCCGCGGGCGCGAGGCTGTCCTCCGGGAGGTCCAGCGTCTTAGACGCGTCCTCCGCCATGGCGCGAGGGGGGGGGAGCGAAACGCCGCGCGTTCGAGGCGAACAAGGGAGTTTGAAGCGCGATCCCGCTCGCGCCGTCTTTCGTCGCGTCGGCACCGTCGATCGGATCGAAGACCGAGATGCGCCCCCGGTCCCTCCTTTGGTCGCCGCGAAGGCGGGTCTTCGGGGCAAGGCCGGTCGCGCCGCCACGGACGGGGGAGCGGTGACCAACCCTCTGGCGCAACCGCTCATGCCACGCCCTGAACCGCGCGCGCGAGCTGTGGCGAGAGGCGACGAACGAGACCTGTTGACCTAACTCGAGAGGGTGCGAAACGCGTGTAATACACGCGTTTCGTGGCGTCCAAATACAAACGAGACGTATGAGTACGTCAATACTGATACTCCCCCGAAGCGCCTTCCCTCCCGGGAACGAGCACGTCGTGCATGGGGTAGGCGCGTCTTAACAGAGCCGCGACCACCTCCGTTTGCGCGGCGGCGACGGAAACCCCACCGGCTTCGCCTCCGCCCCCGTTTCTAAGCACGATCGTCAAACACGCCTCGCGCTCGTCGTCGTACGCGGCGTTTTCCGAAACCTCGCCGCCGCGGAAACACAGCTGCCCGCCGCCCAGCACGCGAAAAGACTCAGAGATCATTTCGGGTCTCTGAACGTCTTTGTCATCGTCATCGCTCGAAAGAGAAGGCCGTCTCGCCTGAGAGCGCTTCGCCGCCTCGCGCTCCACGTCCGCGAGCAGACGCGCGTGGTCGTTGTCGGTGGGCGCGCCTCCCCCCCCGGTGGGCTGCATGCGCAAAACCGTGCGCGTCCCGCCACCCGCGCCGACGAAATCCACGCACACAAACGTAAACGACCGGTTGGTGGCCGGACGCCGCGGCGCGGGGGCGCCGCCCCCTAAACCCACCGCGGGGATCGAACCGGAACTAGAACCGTTAACGGCGTTTCGAGTCGTGCTTTCGTTCGCCCTAAACCCGCCGTCGACACCCGAACCCGAACCCAGGGAGCCCTCAAACACCCATCGCTCGAGCATGTGCCTGGCGAGCGCGTGCGCGCCGGGCACGGCGACCGACCCGAGCGGGATCTCGCCGCCGCCCTCGCGCGGGTCGCTCAGGTTTTTCTGAAGCTCCTCCCTGAGCCACTCCCTGTGGAACCAGCGCGCGTCTCTAAGCTCGTGGATATCGAGGTTGGGCGTGGGAGGGTACGAAAAGACGTTTTCGCGAGCGTTCGCGAGAGGCGGCAGCGCGACTCGCTTGGCGCTCGCCTCGGTTTCAAACCCGACCATGAGCTGACACGGGAACGGCCACGGCTGAGACGCGACGTAGTTCGTTCTCTTGTCGTCGATCCGTATCCCGGACTCCTCCAGCACTTCGCGCGCGACCGCCTGCTCTAACGACTCGGACTGGTCCACGAACCCCGCCAGGCACGAATAAAAACCGCGCGGCCATTTGCTGTTCCGCGCGAGGAGCGCGTACTCGCCGCACGTGCACAAAGTGAGCACCGCCGGCATGAGTTTCGGGTAAAACGCCCCGCGGCACTTTTTCTTCGTCTCGTCTAAACACGAAGCTTTGTGCCCAGCCTTGACCAACGTCGTGTGTGAGCCGCACTCGGAGCAGAAGCGGACGCTTTTTTGCCACCGCGCCAAGCCCGCGGCGGCGGCGAGAAGCCCGGCGTCGGCGCGGCGCATCGACGGGCCCACCGACTTGGCGTCGGCGATCGTTACAGACATCGAAGCGGAGGTTTCGTCGTCGCCCTCGCGCCGACGCACGGCGGAACGCACCGCCGCTTCCGTCAAAGGGTCGCTCGCGACGTCCGCGCAGAAGACGGCCGCGCCGTCGCGCGCCCGGAAGCCCAGGAAGCTCAGCGCGCCGCGGTCGAGCGCGTCCTCGGGGACGTCGCGCACGAGCGCCTCGGCGGGGCGCCATCGGACGTGTGACGACACCGACGACGGTTCCGTGTTCGGGTGTTCGGGAAAGACCCAGACCTTGGTGCCGGAGAGGGGCAGGAGCACCGCGTCCGGGGACGCCGCCGCCGCGGCGATCGCCTCGGGGTTCGCCCTGAGCTCGGACGCGCGGTCGGCGTCGGAGAGCGCGAAGAAGGGCACGCCGTCGTCGCCCGCGAACGAGGCGCCCGAGGGGGGTGGGGGCGCCGTCACCGCGCGCGCCGAGACGACGCGGCGCGCGGGCGGGCAAGACGGCGATCGGAGCGCAGCGCGGGACGCCGAACGCGGCGGGGCGCGCTGCGCGCGAGCCCGCGGCGGGGCCGTCGCCGCCGCCAATGACATCGTGGAGGGCGCGGATGGGCAATGCGGCGATCGCCCACGAGATAACAATAAAAACATCGCTGTGAATTTATTACATCGCGTTCTCGATCGGGCGGTCACAACCCGCGGCGCGAGGTTGGGGATGACGCGAGGACGCGCGGGGCGGGGTCGAGGAGGTCGCAGGTCTCGTGCACGATGGGCGAGAGTGTTCGGAAGCGGTGTTCACACGGTAAGGTGAAACGCTTCTGTGCGGACTGCAACCCCTGCCCGCATGGCAAGCTGAAATACGACTGCGCGGAGTGCAACCCCTGCCCGCATGGCAAGGTGAAACGCAAGTGCGCGGAGTGCAACCCCTGCCCGCATGGGAAGCGGAAAGACGACTGCGTGGACTGCAAGGGCTGCCCGCATGGCAGGCTGAAGAAGCATTGCGCGGCCTGCACGCCCTGCCCGCATGGGAAGCGGAAAAGCGACTGCGTGGACTGCAAGGGCTGCCCGCATGGCAGGGTGAAAAGCAACTGCGCGGAGTGCAACCCCTGCCCGCATGGCAGGCTGAAAGGCCACTGCGCTGAATGCAACCCGTGCCCGCATGGCAAGCTGAAAAGCGACTGCGCGGAGTGCAAGGGCTGCCCACATGGGAAGCGGAAAAGGAGCTGCGCGGAGTGCAACCCGTGCCCGCATGGGAGGGTGAAAAGCGACTGCGTGGATTGCAAGGGCTGCCCGCATGGGAGGCGGAAAAGCAGCTGCGCGGACTGCAGCGGCTGCCCGCATGGCAAGCTGAAATGCAAGTGCGCAGAGTGCAACCCCTGCCCGCATGGCAAGGTGAAATACGACTGCGCGGACTGCAACCCCTGCCCGCATGGCAAGCTGAAACGCGGGTGCGTGGACTGCAAGAGCTGCCCGCATGGCAAGCTGAAAAGCAACTGCGCGGAGTGCAAGGGCTGCCCGCATGGGAGGGTGAAAAGCAAGTGCGCGGACTGCAACCCCTGCCCGCATGGCCAGCTGAAAAGCAGCTGCGCGGAGTGCAAGGGCTGCCCGCATGGGAAGCTGAAAAGCAAGTGCGCGGCCTGCACGCCCTGCCCGCATGGCAAGCTGAAAAGCAGCTGCGCGGACTGCAACCCCTGCCCGCATGGCAAGCTGAAGAAACGCTGCGCGGAGTGCAACCCCTGCCCGCATGGGAAGCTGAAATACTTCTGCGCAGACTGCAATCCCTGCCCGCATGGCAAGCTCAAAGGCAGATGCGCCGCGTGTAAACGTACGTCCTCATGAGATAGAGTAGGCGTGTACCTACGCATCGTGAAAACCAAACCAGTCGAACTACAAACTCGTATCTCGCGTCTTTCCCGGGGCGAGGTTCCGCATCCACCCCGCTCGTTCGCCCCGGGGCGCGCCCACGAGCACGTGGTTCTTGTTCGGCGGCGCGTCGTCTCCCCGCACGAGCGACAGCGTGACGACCTCGTACCCCGCCTCGCGAGCAGCCTGCGCGCGGTCCAGCTCGACGTGCTTCTTGGCCTCGCGGCCCAGCGCCGTGACGCGGTCGGCGCCCGCGCCGTCGCCGTGGCCGGTGTCGGCGGCGGCGGCGAGCGCCGCGAACGGCTCCGCCGCGCCTCCGCCCTCCGTCGAACCCGCGCCCCCCCCCCGCGAGAGCTGGTCGAACAGCCACCGCGAGCGCGGGTGCGTGATGGAAACGCACAAAAGTTTCGTCTCCTCCGAAGACGCGCTTTTCTCCGTGCCCTTGGCGGTCCAGTCGGAGTTTTTCTCGCAAAACGAGTTGCCTCCCGCCAGCGAGAACTTGAGTTTCCCGACGCAGCACGGCGACACGGCAAACGCCGCGCTTTGTTCGACGCATCGAAGCAACGCGTGGTCCGTCGCGTTGCCGCACGCGTGTAAAGCGACGCCCACGTCGAACGGCTCGTCGAACGTCTCGATCATACAGACTCTTGTTCGGACGTTTGCCAGCCCGGCGCTCTTCGCTCTCTGTAAAAGCAAATCGGCGCTTCGCCGTTTCATCTCCACGGCGACGAAACGCGCGTCGGGGAAGCGCGCGGCGAGCGGAAGCGCCAACGCGCCGCTCCCGGCTCCGAAATCCACCACCGTCAACGGTCTCTCTTTTACTCCGCTCTCGATCTCCGATACTCGCGACGCCTCCTGCCGTCGCGCCTCGAGGAGCTCTCGGAGCACCGTCGCGAACGACTCCACCTGCCACCGTTTCCGGCGCGCGCGGAGGGGCAAATCGCGCGTCTCGGTTTTTGGTTTCGAGCGCGCCGGCGCCGGCGCGCCGCCGACGGGTGTCTCGCGCGCATCCGCGCTCGCGACCGCCGCCTCGAGGCCGTCGTGCGTCAACGTGGCGGGGTCGCAGGACGCGGGCATGGAGGACCAGTCCACGGGGGGGGGGTCGCCCCCGCGCCACGCCGCCGTCTCCTCGACCGGCGCGAACGCGCCCGACGCGTCCGCGGGGGGGACCGTCAGCCGAGCCAAGATGGCCTCCACCGCCGCGTGTCTCCTTTCTGTTTTCCGGCGACGCTGGCGGGCCTTGTGCGCCCTGTGCGCGACGAGCGCGGGGTCATCCGCGTCGCCCGCGGCTGGGTCGGGCTCGCCCGCGCGGAGCGCCTCCTCGCGCCTCCGGCTCCGCGACCCGGACCCCATCGCGCCGGACGGAGTGCGACCGGTCGAGGAGCGAAACCACGATTTCGTTTCGTTTCGTGCGACGCGACGACGGGACGAGGCGACGCGAAAACGACGAACCAGTCTGAAAGCGTCCGGGGACCGAAATCTTCGAAAACGCTCCGCGCCCTGTGTCGCCGTCTAGACTACGGCCTACGCGTCACTTCCCCCACGAGCGCTCGTCTCGGATGCGCGTCCTCGCCTCCTGCACGCCCCGGCCCACCATCGCGCGCTGCCGGTCGTTGAACGACGCGCTCAGCGCGCCGAGGCGCGCGATGTGCGACGCCGGGGACGTCGGGTCGCCCGCGTCGCCAAACCGAATCCGTTCGCGCTCCGAACGCGCCAAACGAGGGCGAACCTGCGCGCGACGCGACGCCGCCGCCGACGGGTCCGCCGGGAGGTTCCCCCCCCCCAAACCCCGACGCGCCTGAAGCCGCCCGCGCGAGCCCGAACCCGTGTCCTCCGACGGAAAAGTGTCCTGCGACGAGGCGTACGATTTCGAGTCAAGCGAAACGGTGGCCCTCCCGCGAATATCATTCGCCGCCGCGACGAGGGTCGCGGCGTCGGCGGCGTCGTCGCCGCGCGTCCGCGCGACGGCGCGTTTCACTTCCGGCTCGTCCCGGAAGGTGCGCGTCGTCGAGCGCCGCGCGCGGTCGCCCGGCGCGTGCAGCTTCGAGCGCGAGTGCGGCTGCGACGCCGAGCCGTACCCCAGCGCGAGGTCCGCCTCGACGCCGTACCCACAGGTACGGCTCCGTTCAGCGCGCGAAAGCGAAGCGACACCGGAGACGGTCTCTGGGCGAACGAAAACCGTCGACGAGTCGCCGGAGTCGCCGGAGTCGCCGACTCGGACGCGCGCGTCGCGGTGCGCGGCGCGCCACGTCGCGCCGGGAAGGCGCCCGTCCATCGAGCCGCGCGTCGCGCGCGCGCGCAGAGCGCATCCGACGGTCCGGTTGAGGGTCTCGGCGAGCTCCGACTTCGAAACGGAAGAAGACGTCGAAGATGAAACGACCCGCCTTTGCCTCGCGACGATCTCGCCGTCGCGACGCGCGACGTGCGTCACGCGAATCGTCTCGCGCGGCGTCGAAACCGACGAAGTCTCGTCGTCGTCGTCTTCGTCGTCGTCGTCGTCGTCGTCCCGCTTCCAGTCCGGCGCGCCCGTGAGCCTCGTGCCCGGTGGCGCGACCCCCGGCCCGTACGCGTTCAGGCGCCTGTGCGTCTGCCCGCGGAGAAGCAGCTGCGGCCAGCGCGCGCTCGCCTCGCGCGCCTGCGCGGTGGGGAACCGCGGCGTTTTAAGCGAAGGCACGTCGATTTTTTTACAGTCGACGACTCCGGTTTCGGCGCCGGCGCGATTATTTTTCGCGCCGGCGCCGTGGACCGACGCGCCCTTCTTCACGACCAGGATGGAGTCTCTCGGCGTCCTGGTCCTGTCGAACGGCGTCTTCGCGTCGGCGTTGGTCTCGGGCTCGTACCTGGCGAGCTCGGGGATGTTGGCCGGCCACGCGACGTGCAGGTTACGCCCGCGGCGCGCGTCCCACGCGTACGTCACCACCGCGTCCACGGGCGGGTGCAGGATGACCGTCTCCGCGGCAACGCACTGGTCCGCGACGCGCGCGCGGCCGGCGAACGCGGTCGTAGAGGGGGAGAGCTCTCCGCGGATCGCGCGCGCGTCGTCTTCGTCATGGCCGCCGGGCGTGGAAGCCGACGAGAAGCTCTCCTGCGCCATCGTGGCGCACATCGACCGGCGTCCGCGCCTCTCCCCGACGTGGCCGCGATCGGAGGAGTGCCCCGAAATGGAACGCCGAGTCCGTGGACGATCGGCCGCGTCGGTCCACGCGCGCCGCCGAACGCGCTCGCGAGCGCGCAGCCCTTGTCCAGGTCTCGCGCGATCCGCTCCGCACCCGCACCCGTACCCGCCTCGACTCGCCGGTCGACCCCCGGTCTCGCGGTGGCGCGCCCGCCTCTGACGCCGCGCCGCGATCGTCATCATCGAATGTCGAACTTCGCGCGTCGTTGTAGACACCTCGAAAAACGAAAAAACGCACGCTACGGCGATGCAGTGTTCGATTTCGCGCCAAATCCAGCAGATCGAAGGAAGCAAAGAGTCGCGAAAAATCGCATTCTTCGATGGGGTCTGTTTTTTGCATTTTTTGGTGACAAAAACAAAAACGGATCTGTGTCTGTTTCTCGCTCATCTTCGCGTCTGTCGTCACGCGCCGTCGACGTCGAGGTCGAGCGCCCACCTCTCGTCCTCCCGCTCGAACCCCTCCGCGAGCTTGCGCGCGCGCATCTTCGCCTGCGCCTCCTCCGCCTCACCGCACTCTGCGGCGGGCGAACCCGGGGAAGGGGAACGACGAGTCAGCGGCGAGTCGCGGCGGAACGCGAACGGTGACGTGAACGGTTTCGCCGCGACGCGAACGCGTCTTTGCGACGTCGACGAAGACCGCGACGCGGCGCGCGCCGCCTCGCCGCTCTCGTTTTTACCGTCTCCGGGAGAAGTCGAAGAAGTCGAAGAAGAAGCAGCAGCAGAAGAAGAATCGGCCTTTCTCATGTACCTTCTCGTCGCCTGGTCCACCAGGACGTCGTCGCGCTTGGCGATGAGGGGCTCGAAGACGTCCTGACGCGTGGCGATGCCCACCGGGACGTTTCGGTCATCCACCACGGGAAGGCGGTGCACTTTGTGCTGGAGCATGACGCCCGCGGCCTCGGCGATGTGCGCGCGGGGGCGCACGCAGATGGGCGGGCTGCTCATCGCGTCGCCCACGGTGTACGCCTGGGTGTTTCCTTCCCCGATCCGCTCCACGTCGGCGCGGGACAGCACGCCCACGGCTTGGCCGGTCTCGGCGGAAACCACGGGAAGGCCGTGGTGTCTGTCGAGCGACTGACGCACGACGGGGTCGTCCAGCTCCAGGCCGGGGGTCAGCGTGTGCGCGGGGGAGGACATGACATCCTGAATCAGGCCGTACGGGTCCACGACGCGAGCCTCGTCCATGACGTCCTCGCCGCCGGTGCGGGTGTGGCCGCCGATGCCCACGGCGACGTCGGTGCGAACGTCGTCGTCACCGGCGCTTCGCCAGTTCCTCGTTCTCGAACGCGAACCCTCGAGGGCAGGCGGGCAGGCGGGCGCGCGGCGATTGCGCCGCGCGGGGATCGCGCCCCGTCGCGAGAACGCGGGGGCGAGGTGGGCGTGGGCGGCCGAAAAGACGACGACGGTCATGGTGGGAAGCGGAGCGGCCGCGGGAGAGACGCGCGTGGGAGAGTCGTGGCTTTCGTGCGTCGTGGTCAAGTCGACACGAAAAACGTCTCGCCGTCCGAGAGAACGCGGCGCCTGGAAACGCACCGGAGTTCCGATTTCGTTGGCGCGAAAGCATAAAAATTCGAGAAGCGGCACGCGCCTGTTCGTTGGACGCGTCTCCTCACACCGAGGCGCGCGCACGGGGCGACTCGCGTCCGTCTCGAGGCGCTCGGATCGCTCGCGGACGCCGTCTCCGGACCGACCGGCGAGGCTCGCGTCTCCTTGACTCGGCGCGCGCGCCGCCGCCCCCCGCGGGTCCCGATCTGAGCCGCGCGGAGATCTGCGGGAAAGAGCACCGGAGCCACCATGAGCGCTCGCCCGAAGTACGACCACCTGGTGAAGCTCCTGCTCATCGGCGACAGCGGCGTGGGCAAGTCTTGCTTGCTTCTGCGCTTCTCCGACGACCAGTTCACGGCGTCGTTCATCACCACCATCGGCATCGACTTCAAGGTCAAGACCGTGGACCTGGAGGGCAAGCGCGTGAAGCTGCAGATCTGGGACACCGCGGGCCAAGAGCGGTTCCGCACCATCACCAGCGCGTACTACCGCGGCGCGATGGGCATTCTCCTGACGTACGACGTCACCGACCGGCGGAGCTTCGAGAACGTCCGCAACTGGATGGCCAACGTCAAGGAGCACGCCAGCGAGCGCGTCGACGTCGCGCTCGTCGGGAACAAGGACGACTGCGACGAAGGCGAGCGGGTCGTCAAACGAAGCGAAGGCGAGGCGCTCGCCCGATCGTTCGACGTGCCGTTCTTCGAGACCTCGGCGAAGAGCGGCGACGGCGTGGACGCCGCGTTCATGGGCGTCGCGCAGGCGGCGGTGCGGAGGCTCAAAGAAGACGCGGGGGGGAAAACGGGGGGGGTGCGGCTCGGCGAGGCGCGCGAAGCCAAGGCGTCGGGGGGATGTTGCTAGACGCGCGCGTAGCGCTCCGTAAAACGACAAACGTCAACTACGTAATAAACGCGTACCATATATAGCTACGTCCTAACACGCGCGGCGACCGGAACGCCGCATGCGCTACGTGACTTTTCTCGGCCCCATCCACAGAAGGGCGTTCCACGTGCCGCAGGCGACGTACGCGCCGCCTGGGTGCGCGGCGACGGCCACCGCCGGCCCGGACGTCGCCGTCGGCTCGTCCGGCCACCACCGCCCGCCTCGACCGCGGATTTTCGTCGCGGCGGCGTCCTCGACGTCCGCGCCGTTTGCGTCGCGGCTCTTTTGGAACCTCCGAAACGCGCGCGCCTCGAACCGCTCCTCGGCGTCGAGGTCCTCCTCGGTGACGCCGGCGACCCAGCGCCTCGCCGCCGGCGTCGGCGAGAAGTCCAGCGCGCGCACGCCGGAGGTTCCCGGACACCCGACCAGCAGCGCCGCGCACTTCGACCCCCCCGCGCCAATCGTGAGCCACGCCGCCGTGCGCCTGTGCTGCAACGCAGCCTGCGAGAGCCCGGGCGCGAGCACCGGCGCGGCGCCGTCCGCGCCCGGCGCGTACAGCGGCGCGGGGCAGTGCGCGTGCGTCGCCGTCGGTACGTCCTCCCCCGACGCCAGGTCCAGGACGCCGGAGCACCCGCTGGCGAGGTGGAACCCGACGCGCCGCGGGTCGTGCGGGTCCTGCTCGCACCAGTGCACGCCGGAGCGCATCGCGGACTGCCAGGCGCGCTTCGCGGTGGCGTCCAGGTGCCCCCCGCGCAGCGTCGGGGCGAGCGCCAGGGAATCGGCGACGCGCGCGGTGCGCAGCACCGGGAACGACGTCTGGCGCCGGGACGCGACGGAGAACGCTGAGGCGTTGGATTTGGAAGCGCCGCCTCCGCCTGAGCCCCCCCGCAGGTCCCAGACGTGGATCTCCCCCGCGGCGGTTCCCGCGAGAACCGTCTGCCCGTCGCAGCCGACGCGCACGCAGTGCACGGCAGCCTTCGAGGAGGCTGCCGACGCGCCGGGCGCGTGCAGCGTCGCGCGCGGCGCGCCCGCGCACCGCGCGTCCCACAGGAACACGCGCCCCTTGCGCCCGGACGCCACGAACGACGTGCCCCCCGCGCCCGGCACGAAGCACACGTCCAGCAAACCTGCGCCTTCCGCGTTGGCGCTCGCGAAGACACTGCCGGTTCCGACACCGTCGCCGCTGCTCGACACCGCGCGCGCGGTGCGTCCAACGCGCGCGTCGAGCACTTCGACGACGTCCGAGTCCGGCGACGTCGTCGCCAGAAACGCGCTCTCGCGAAAAACGCCTCCGCCTCGGTCTCCTCCGTTCTCTTCCCCCCCTCCCCCCCACGCCACGGAGGACACCGTCCTCTGTATGCTCCCGCTGTCCCCGAGTCCCCGCCGCGTCCAAACCGGCTGGAACCGCTCGCCGTCGGAGACGCGCAGCGTGTCGAAGGGCAGAACGCATAAGCCGCCGGACGCGCACGCGGCGGCGAGGAACGAACCGCTCGCGTCGAACGCGACGGAAACCGCGGGGTCGCCGTACGCCGCCGCGGCGGTGGTTTCGCGGCGCGCGCGAGGCAGATGCGTGACGCCCAGCTCGTGCAGGTTCGTCAGCGACAACCCGAACGCGTCCGCGCGTCGAAGTTTCGTCGAAGCGTCTGGAAGAAAGCGTTCGAGGAAACGGCGCGGTTTTCGTTTTCGCGCGTCGCGCGCGGGGAAGACCGTCTCCGCGTCCGAGGACGCCTCGTCCCAGGACGTCTCGTCTTCCACGCGAGCATCGTAGAAGGCGCTCGTCCGCGCGTACGCGCGTAACCGGTACTCGTACGCGCGTTTGCTCAGCGCGGCGCGCGCGTCGGCGTCACGGCGCGCGCGCGCCTCTTCGTGCGCCGCGACGTCCACCGTCGCGTCCTCGAGCTTGACGAAGACGGTGGCCCACCGCTCGACGTTCCGCGCGATGCGCTCGAGGGCGTCGGCCATCCTGACGGGCGGGCGGAGACGCGCGGGCGCGCGCGCCCCGCCTTCCGCGGCATCGCTCGTCGTCGCTCCCGCGGCCGCTTCGACGGCGGGATCGCCCGCGGTCCCTTCCACGTCCGTCGGCTCGAGTCTCTCGCGCTTCTCCGCCACGGTCGGCGAATCGAGCTCCCGGGCGTTGGCGATGTCGTTCGCCGCCGCGAGAGGCGCTCGGCGCAGGAACCCGAGGAGGCTTCCCTGGCCGGCCACGGGGGGCGCGTCCCCGCGCCGCGCGGGGCGGCCCATGGCACGCTTCGCGCGAGCTGCGGGGCGTCGCGCCGCGCGTTGTGCCGCACCGAGCGGAGGAGAAGGAGCAACGGGTGTGCCAAGCAGTTTGGGCACCCCTTCAAAATTGTCGAACGTCCCTGATCGGCAGCGAGCCCGACACAGTAACCTTTACCTCCAGGCCGCGGCCCGCCGCGGGCAGTCGCGAGGGCGCGAGTGGGCGGAATGCACTCTCTGGTGGGGTACGCGTGGGCGTTCTCCGCTGCTGCGAGCAGCGGAGCAACGGACACGCTGCGCAAGGTACGCGCACGCGCTCCTCCTCGCGCGCGCGCTCGCCGACGCGCCTTCGCGGATCGTCCACGCTCGTCCACACCGCTTGCCGTCCGCCGCGTCCTAGACTTTTCCCGAACGCGTCGACGCGGTCTTCCGTCGAAGGCATCCCCCGTCCAGCCACCTCCCACGACGACCGAGCCACTGACGACGCCTCTTCTTCCCCCGATCCGCGCGTGACGCGACGGCCGTACCTGTCACCGCTCCGCCGCGCGCGCGCGAACGCCTCCCCCCCGTCTCTCGGACTCGGCAGCACGGCGCGTCCCGATTCGCCAGTAACGTCGAGCTGGTGGCGCTTCTCGAGACGTGTAACGTGTTGCTGCTGTTCGCGGCGCTCGCGTTTTTCGGAAAGCTGAGCGAGTTGGCAGACGCGGTGACGTCGGACGACAGGCGTCTGTTGACCATAGGCGTCACGAGCGCGCTCATCAAGGCGGGGAGCTCGCTGCTGTTCCAGCGCGCCTTGTCCATCTCGCCCGTGTCGCTCACGGTGCCGTATCTCTCGTTCACGCCCGCGGTGCTGCTCATCACCTCGTACTTCATGCTGGGCGAGGTCCCCGAAGCAGCCGGCGTGCTCGGCGTGGTGATCATGACCGCGGGCGCGTACGGGCTCAACACGGCGGGCGCGCGGCGCGAAGACGAAAACGAAAACGCCCCCGCCGGAAACGCGTCCAAGCCGGGAAGAAAAGAAAAGCTCGGCCGAGCGTCGGAGGACCCGGTGGTGGCGGTGACGACCACCGCGTTTAACGGGTCCTCCGGCGAGCCCCGGAGCCGCGGGAACAGCTCAGCGGATCTGTCGAGTTTGGCGAGTGCGGCGGACGAGACGAGGCAGACCAGGCTGAGCGGCGATCAATCGAAGAGAGGGAACGGGTTCGGGAGAGTCGACGACGTCGGGGGATCGGGATCGGGATTAAACGCGAAGCGTAGAAGTGGGACGGTTCGTCGCGCTGACTCCTTTTTCGCGGCGTTAAACGTCGGTTGGGCGCTCCCGCGCGAGCCCGGGTCTCGGCTGATGCTGCTCGTCGCGGTGCTCTGGAGCTTCACCTCGGATCTGGACAAGATGGGGAAGCAGGCGTGCGACGCGTTCGTGTTGTTCGTCGCCACGCAGAGGTTCTGCATGTTCGTGCCGACGTTTTGCGTCGCCGCTCGCCGGCGCGGGTTGCGCAACGTTTTCTCGGCGTTCTCCTCGAACGTCCCTCTGCTCTTCGGGGTCGCCGCGCTGGAGATGTACACCATGACCGCGTACCTCATGGCGCTGGACCACCTGTACGTGTCGTACGCCATCGCCGCGAAGCGGAGCGGCATTTTAGTAAGCGTCGTCGCCGGCGCGCTGGTGTTCCACGAAAAAATCGCCAATCGGTTGCCGTACGTCCTGGTGATTTTGTTCGGGATGACCCTGGTGCTGCTCGCGGGGGACGACGACCACGACGAGGCGAGGGCTGGCGGGAGGTGACAAAAGGAGGCGTGTGTGTGGGCGACGCAGGATGATGTCGCTTTGCGCGCGTAGCGGTTGTATCGTCATCGTCGCGGCGCGCGGAGATGCTTCGCGGGCTTGGTTTAAGAAACGTCTCATCATCAGCAGCAGCGCCTAAAGCCGCACCATCGCACGACGCGTTCGGTTTCTTCGCTCCCAGACTGTTTACCCATACGCGCTCATCATCACCGTTTTTTCGAAAAGACGAGACTCACGTTCCGGGTGCAAACTGATTGATCTCTGCGGGATTTTTGTCCGCCGCTTTAGCCGCCAGAGTCGCCTTCGAGCGCTCGCAAGTTTCCGCGTTTCAGCGCGTTCCCCCCCCGCGCCTCCCCCTCTTGCCTCCGCGCGCCGTCCACAGGCACGCAGACGCAACTCGCCTGAAAGGATGAGCGGCATAGAAGTGGAACAGGATGAGGCGGAGATCGAGATGTGGAAGATCCGCAAGGTGCGCCCCTCTTCGAGCTATCCCGTGAAAAAGCAATCGGGATATTGCGGCGGCCGAGGCTTCGGCGTTTTCCCGCGTCGCGCGAGGCGTCCACTCCCGCGGGCTCGCCCCCCGTCCTCCCTCGCCTCCCGAGCCGGCGCTGACCCTCCGTTCGCGCCCACTTCCCGTCCCCGCCCCGCCGAAACCCCTCGTGCAGCTCGTGAAAGGCCTGGAGGAGGCTCGCGGCAACGGCACGTCCATGATCTCCCTGGTGATCCCTCCCAAGGGCCAGATCAACTTGACCAACAAGATGCTCACGGACGAGGCCGGCACGGCGTCCAACATCAAGTCGCGCGTGAACCGGCAGTCCGTGCTTGACGCCATCGGCTCCGCGCAGACGCGCCTGAAGCGGTACAGCAGCGTGCCTCCGAACGGCCTGCTGATTTACTGCGGCACCGTGCTGACCGATGAGGGCAAGGAGAAGAAGCTGAACATCGACTTCGAGCCCTTCAAGCCCATCAACACGTCGCTGTACATGTGCGACAACAAGTTCCACACGGAGGTGCTCTCCGAGCTCCTGCAGAGCGACAACAAGTACGGGTTCGTGGTGATGGACGGCCACGGCTGTCTGTTCGGGACGCTCGCGGGGAACCACCGCGAGGTGATCCACAAGGTTTCCGTGGATCTGCCCAAGAAGCACGGCCGCGGCGGGCAGTCGGCGCTGCGTTTCGCGCGCCTGCGTTTGGAGAAGCGCCAGAACTACGTGCGCAAGATCGCCGAACTCACGACGCAGCACTTCATCACGAACGACCGCCCGAACGTCAACGGGCTCGTCATGGCTGGCTCAGCGGACTTCAAGAACCAGCTCATGCAGAGCGACTTGTTCGATATTCGGCTCACGCCCATCATCCTCATGATCGTGGACGTGTCGTACGGCGGCGAGAACGGGTTCTCTCAAGCCATCGAGCTCTCCGCGGACACGCTCGGGAACGTCAAGTTCGTCAAGGAGAAGAAGCTCATCGGCAAGTTCTTCGACGAGATCGCGCAGGACAGCGGGAAGTACTGCTTCGGCGAAAAAGATACTTTGATGTGCCTCGAGATGGGCGCCGTGGAGACGCTCATCGTGTGGGAGAACATGGAGATCAACCGGCACGTTCTGCACAACAGCCAGACCGGCGAGGACACCATCGTGCACCTCACGCCCGAGCAGGAGAAGAACGACAAGTACTTCAAGGACGCGGAGACGGGCGCGGAGCTGGAGTCCATCGAGAGCGGCTCGATGCTGGAGTGGTTGGCGAATGAGTACAAAAAGTTTGGGTGCACGTTGGAGTTTGTCACGGATCGGTCCGAGGAGGGGAGCCAGTTCGTGCAGGGGTTCGGCGGGATGGGCGCGATCTTGCGGTACCAGGTCAACCTCGCGGAGTTCGAGGTGGCGAGCGACGTCGATTCCGTCGCCAGCGACTCCTCCGACGACGAGGGCTACATATGAGTGATTAGTCAGAATCCGCGGACGAGGCGGTAGTCGAGTACGACGCGGGGGGCGAAGAGGCGAAGGCGACGGCGCCGGCGCGGCGACGCGATCGCCCCCGAAACAGAGGGTTGGCGGTGTACATCCCACGTGCATATCATACAACGAAAACACCACTACCGCGCACGCGTTCGAACGACTACCGCGCGCGAACGCTTTCGTCCGCCTTCACGGCCACGCATGACCCGCCGTCGGGCATGACCACGCGCACCACGCGCGTGGGCGCGCCGCCCCCGACGGTTGCCGTCGCGTGAATCTCGGGTGTTCGCTCACGCGGTCGGCTTGTGTCCCGCGTACCCGCGTCTCGCGCCTTCCCATCCACCGCGGGTCCCGAATACAACCCGCCCTCGCGCGCGCACGCGCCCTCGCCGTGTGATTCTTCCCCCGTGGGGTTCCTCGCTCGCACCGTGCGCGACGTGCCGGCACCTCCTCGCGTGCTTTCCGTCAGCGCCCGCAGTTCCCGCTCGGAGTCTCTCTGCCCCGGGTTGAGCCGCTTCGCGCGGTCCACGGCTTGTCTCAGAGCCTCGCGGTCACCACTCGCGCGCGCTCGGTTGATCGCGGCGACCGCCTTCTTCACCCGCCGGTGCCGACACCCCATCGCGCAGACGGTGAGTGCCCCCGTGGCGCCACAGCGAACAGGCGAAAAGAAGATGCCTCGCCGACGAGAACGACGCCGCGGGCTGAACGAACCGGCGTTCGGAGACGAGGAAGACGGAGTGAGAGGTTTTCGAGACGTGGAGTTCGATGAGTGTGACTTCACACGCGCATTACAACTCGAGCCGCTACCGCGTCTGGACGGTGCGTCATGCGCGCGGGTGTCGTCCTCTCTTCAACTTCTCACAGTCACTCAAGTTCAGAACACGAGTTTTTCCGTCGAGAAGGACCGCTCGCACGACCCTCCTCCTCGCGTCGACGCGCCCGCCTCGTGACTCTTCGTTTAGTGGGGCAGGTCGAAGAGCCCCTTGCCCGAGTTGATGGACTTGAAGAAGTCCGCGAACACGAGCGCGAGGATAGCCATGAGCTTCATGACGATGTTCAGCGCGGGGCCGGAGGTGTCCTTGAGGGGATCGCCGACGGTGTCGCCGACGACGGCCGCCTTGTGGATCTCCGAACCCTTGCGCTGCGCGACGCCATCCACGAACACCTGGCCCTTCTCGACGTACTTCTTGGCGTTGTCCCAGGCGCCGCCGGTGTTGGAGGACGAGATGGCCATCTGGATGGAGGAGACGATCGCGCCCGCGAGCATGCCCGCGACGGCGTCGACGCCGAGGAAGATGCCGAACGCCAGGGGGGTGACCATCACCAGAATCGCGGGCGGCACCATCTCGCGCAGCGACGCGTCGGTGGAGATGGCGATGCATCGCGCGTGGTCGGGGGGGGCGTGGCCGGGGGTGCCCTCGAGCAGACCGGGGATCTCGCGGAACTGGCGCGCCACCTCCTTGACCATCTCGTTCGCGGCCTGGCCCACGGACTTCATGGTCATGGCGGAGAACCAGTAGGGGATCATCGCGCCGTAGATGAGCGACGCGAAGATGAGCGGGCTCACCAGGCTGACGTCCGTCTCGGCGAGGCCCGAGCGCGTGACAAACGCGCCGAAGAGCGCCAAGCCGACGAGACACGCCGAGCCGATGGCGAAGCCCTTGCCGATGGCGGCGGTGGTGTTGCCGGCGGCATCGAGCGCGTCCGTGACGTCGCGCACGTTCTCCGGGAGCTCGGACATCTCCGCGATGCCGCCCGCGTTGTCGCAGATGGGGCCGTACACGTCGATGGCGAGGCAGGTGGCGAGGTTCGAGAGCATGCCCAGCGCGGCGAGCGCGACGCCGTACATGTCGCCGAGCCAGAAGGAGAGGTAGACCACGATGGCGAGCAGCGAGACGGGCAGGATGGCAGACCTGTACCCGAGCGCGAGGCCGTAGATGATGTTGGTCGCGGCGCCCGTCTCGCAGGACTGCGCCACCTCGCGCACGGGCTTGTACGAGTGCGAGGTGTAGTACTCGGTGATGAAGCCGATGAGGCACCCGGACCACAGCCCGGAGATGACGCACGCCCACGCCTTGACCGGCGTGAACGAGATGACGTCCACGCCGTTGACGCGCGCGAGGTCGAAGGAGGAGGGCAGGAAGACCGCGGCGAGCCCGTAGACCACGGGCGTGAGCACGAGCGTCGTGAGGCCGAGCTGCACCTTGAGCACCGTCTCGATGTCCGCCTCGTGCTTCACGGGCATGATGTTGGTCGCCATGAACGAGCACAAGAGGCACACGAGGATGCCGCCCGCGCTGATGGTCACGGGGAACATGAGCCCGGACCAGCCGCCGCTGGCGATCAGGGTGGGGGAGTTGGACGCCACGACGAGCGCCGCGCAGGTAGCCTCGGCGAAGGAGCCGAACAGGTCGGAGCCCATGCCGGCGACGTCGCCGACGTTATCGCCGACGTTGTCGGCGATGGTCGCGGGGTTGCGCGGGTCGTCCTCGGGGATGTCCTCCACAACCTTGCCGGCGAGGTCGGCCCCGACGTCGGCGGCTTTGGTGTAGATCCCGCCGCCGACGCGCCCGAAGAGCGCGATGGCGGAGCCGCCGAGGCCGTAGCCGGCGAGGCACTCGGTGAGCTTGAGCGCCTCGCCGGAGCCCTCGACGTCCCACTTGGTGAAGTGCAGCGTGTAGAAGTGCGCCAGAATGAAGAGCACGAGCATGGAGAGGCCGACGAGCGCGAAGCCCATGACGGAGCCGGCGCGGAAGGCGGTGTTGAAGGCGTCCGTCCAGGCGTTGGGCCCGGCGGCCATCACAGTGGTGCGCGCGTTGGAGAACACCGCGACCTTCATGCCGATCAGGCCGGAGACGATCGAGGTGACGCCGCCCGCGACGAAGGAGACGGCGGTGAGGCCGCCCTCCTCGATGTGGAACTCGCCGCCGGTGTACGAGACGAGCAGGAGCACGACGATCCCGAACGCGAGGATGAAGTACGCGCAGATGGTGTACTCAGCCTTGAGGAAGGAGTCGGCGCCCTCGCGGATGGCCTCGTAGATGCCGATGAGCTTGGACGTGTCGATGTTCACGCCGGAGACCAGGGTCTCCTGGTTGCCCCCGCCGGGGGCGCCGGTCAGGGAGATCCGCGACACCAGCTTGAACTGGAAAAGCGCGAACAAGATGCCGATGATCGACGACACGATGATAAACGCATCGGTCGCCGCGGGGGAGGCGATGGAGTCGGCCATGGCGACTCGGGGGGTTACGTTGAAGGACGCGTGGTCGTGAGACGCGCGCCGTTCGAAGTGACGTCGCGCACGTCTCGATCGCGCGCTCCGAGGTCGTTAGGGATTCTAATCTGAATAACTGTCATAATATCTCGCGCCGCCGCCGCATTCCCCGAATCCTCGATCAGGGTTAAAGATCCGCCGACAAGAGCAAATGGAATTTCTCAGGGGTTTTTCCCGCCCAGTTTGTCGAAAAAGTGCAGTCGGTGAAACGCCCGAATCGCCTTTCGACTTCCGCGAAAACCGCGATCGACGACGACCGAGGTTTTCCGATCGAGCCGTCCGATGAACCGCCGAGGGGAACGAAAATTGCCCTCTCGGAAGCTCCGTGCGTTTCGTGTCGTCGCGCGCGCGTCGTCCGCGCGGTGCCATAGTGCCCGTCGCGCCGACCTCGTCGTCGCCGCCGTCGCGCACGCACCCAGCGCCGGCGCAGCTCGCTCGCGCGACCTTCCCGCGGGCGTCCCGGCTTTCGTCGCGCCCCGGCCTCTCTCCGACAGGCGTCATGGCGCCGCGAGACGCCCTCGCGGCCGTCGACGCGAACGCGGTGGTGGATCCCTTCGCCACCGGCGCGGTGCCTCGCGCGCCCCCGCGCAAACCCGCGGACGCCAAGGTCATCACGTATTCGCGCCGGCGCAACAAAGAAAAGGCCGCCGCGGCGAATCGCGCGGCGAAGCGCGACGCGGACGGCCTCGCGACCGCGCTGGACGCGCTCGCGGTGGCCACGCCGACGCGCGCGCGCGAGACCGTCGAGAGCGCGCCGGCGGAAACGGCCACGCCCGATGAACCGAAGGACGGCGACTACGAGGGCCCCTTCGACGACAGCGACAGCGACTGCGGCGGCCCCGGCTCGGTGCTGAAGAAGGCGCAGAAGATGCGGCAGGACAAGAACCGCGGCGCGCGGCTGGCGCGCGCCGCGGCGACCGCGCGGGACGATGCCGCGGCGGTGCGCTCCAAGCTGGAACAGCAGAGACAGTTCTTCGCCGAGGTGGACGGGTTCTCGCTCGCGTCCGAGTCAGAGGGCTCGTGCGCGTCCGTCGCGAAGAAGACGGCGCGTGCGATCCAGACTCGAGAAGAAGAAGAGAAAACGACGACAGCGACGACTCGAGACGAGACCGACGAGAAGATGTTCCGGCGGCGGGCGCGTGAGGCGCGCGGCGAAGACAATCATCGGGAAGAAGAGCTCGCGTCGGCGTCCGCCGAGAAGATCTTCCCCTCGCCGTCGGCGGCGGCCCGGGCGCCGGCGCCCACCACCCCCGGCACAAAACTCGCGCTCACCAAAGAGTGGCTCCGCGCGATCCCGGAGTCGTTCTCGCCCGGCGAGGCGGTGGACGAGGAGGACGAGCGGGACCTCTCGGTGGACGTCGAGGAGGAGTTTGTGGTGAGTGATGACGAGGAGGCGGGGGGTGGGGAGGACGCCGAGACGAAGGCTACGGCGGCGGCGCCGGCGGCGGAGACGGACGCCGAGGCGGAGGACGACGTCGCGCTCGGGTCGCCGGCCAAGCACCACGAGACGGTCGAAGACATCGCCGCGGCGCTGGGCGTGGTATCGCTCGACGCGCCGACGGAGGACGCGGATGTCGAAACGCGCGCGGCGGCGGAGCCGCCTCTGGCAAAGTTCTTGGCGGAGTGCGGGCAGAGCGCTCCGCGCTCGGCGCCGCCGATGGCGGAGGCTCTGGCGGCGTTTTCGAAGACGTTCTCTCCGGACTTCTCCCTGGCGACCTGCCGCAAGATCGGTGAGGGCACGTACGGCGAGGCGTTCAAGAGCGGCGAGACGGTTCTCAAGATTGTGCCCATGGGGGGTGAGACGCTGGTGAACGGCGAGCCGCAGATGGGCTTTAAACAGGTTCGCGCGGAAGCCGCCGTCGCGCGGCGGCTCGCCGCGCTTCGTCCGGAGCGGCTCGCCGGAACGGACGCCGAACCTCACGCCACGAACGTCACGTCCGGATTCATCGACACCAAACACGTCGCGGTGTGCCGCGGCCCTTACGCGCCGGAGCTGCTGGAGCAGTGGCGTTTGTACGACGCGCTCCACACGAGCGAGAACGAAAACCCGGCTCTTTTCCCAAACGACCAGCTCTACGCGGTGTTTTTCTTTGCCGACGGCGGCGTCGATTTGGAGCACGCCGAAATAAGCACGTACGCCGAGGCGAAGAGCGTGCTGTTACAGGTGACCGTCTCTTTGGCGGTCGCGGAGGAGGCGTGCCGCTTCGAGCACCGGGACCTGCACTGGGGGAACGTCCTTTTGAAAAAATGCGGCGCCGGCGAGGAAAAAGACGCGACGCTCAACGGCGTGCGGCTTTCGTTTCCCACAAAAGGCGTCGACGTCAGCGTCATCGACTTCACGCTCTCCCGGCTGGACATGCCTCCGGACGAGACCGATCATCCGGACGACACGCAGAAAAGAGACGCGACGAACGCGAGCGTACCCGTGTTCTGCGACCTGGACGCCGACCCCGAGCTGTTCAAGGGCCCGGAGGGGCACTGCCAGAGCGAGACGTACCGGCGGATGGCGAAGGCGACAAACGGCGACTGGTCGAAGCACGCGCCCGAGACCAACGCGCTGTGGCTGCGCTACCTCGCGGACTGCCTGCTGGAGGACAAGCGCTTCGCTTGCACGGCGGAGCAGACCGCCGAGCTCAAGGCGTTCCGCAAGCGCGCCGCGGGGTACGGCAGCGCCGCGGAGGCGCTCTGGGACGGCGTGTTCGTCGGCGAGTTCAAAACCAACTACGGGGCGTAAAAAGTTTTAGGAAAAGTGAGCGAACGCAGGTAGTACCTTGTAGTATATTCTCGGTATTCTCGTGTATAGACGACGACTGACTCCGCTCAATCAGACGCATTCGATGATACACTCTACGCACCGCTACTTCTTCTTCTTCTTCCTCTTCTCCCAGTCCGCCCCCCAGTCGTCCAGCTCGCCGTCGCGCCCGCACACGCCCGTCTGGTTTTCAGAAAACACGCGCATGTCCGGCAGCGCGCGCGCGACTTCGTCTTTGGTCGTCGCGTCCCGCGGCGGTCGCCATTCGCCGTCGCGCGTCCACCGCATTCGGCGCCGGTCGATTCGTTCGTGCCCCGGCGCGTCGATCAGGCAGTCCCACTGGCGCATCGGGTCGTACTGCGTCTCCCCATTCGGAGGAAGGGCTTTTTCCAACACGATGAACAGCTCGCGGCGACCGACGTCGTCGGGCGCCGCGCGCAGTTCCCACTCGAAATCGCCGGGCTGGCACGTCACCTCGCCGCGCAGATCGCCGGCGACGGCCTCCCGGTTCTCCAGGCGCACCTCCAGGCGCCTCGGGCGCACGCGCACGTCCACCGCCCTCGGCGCGAGCGTCGGCGGCACGGGCACGCGCACCTCCACGTGCGTGGGAGTCTGGTCCCACGCGTACGCCGCGTCGGGGCCGACGCCGCCGCATCCGACGGGGACAGCGCACGTCTCGGCGTCCACCGCGACCCAGCGCGAGGCCCCCGCGCGGTTCACGCACCGCGCGCGAATGGAGAAGGGCTGCGACGGCTGAAGCCTGTCGATCGAGCACGCGCGGTCGGTCCCGGAGTAGAACTGCACGTGAGACCCGAACGTGTCCCCGAGAAGCTCGAGGAGGCGCGGGGACGTGGGGGCCATCTCCACCTCGTACCGGTCGCGGTTGTACTCGGAAGTCGACGCGCCCGCGCGCCACGACACGTCGAAGCCGTCGGAGCGCGGCACCACGGAGAGGTCCGTGGGGGGGTTCGGCGCGCGGCTCAGGAGCGGGCCGAGGAGAAGCCGCTTCAGGCGGAGACACGTGCCCGCCATGACGCACGAGTCGGACCCGCGCTCGGCGGAGTGGCGAAGGCGTGGAAGCGCGCCGAAACACGCGTCGCGGAGCGGCGGTGACGATGTTTCTGCAAAGTTCTTGAGAGGCGATCGACCGAGAAACGTCGTTTTGGCATTTGCTATAGGATAGCACACGCGCGCTCCTAACCAACTCCCTCCGCCCCGTTCGCCGCCGCGCGCTCGGCGATTTTCCTGTCGTTCGCCAGGCTGTCTTCGTTGAACGCCACGGACAGGCGCAGGGCGCCGAAGTCCACGTCGCTCGATTCCCGCGCGCCGCCCCGCGCCCACCCGTTGCTCTCCACCGCGTGCAGCACGTCGCCGCGAAACAAAAGCACGTCGCCCGCGCGCGGCTGGTACCGCAGGTATCGCACCTTCTCGTCTCCGGCGGGACTCGAACTTAGGACCCCCGGAACGGAGCGCTCCGTTCGCACGTCGTGACACCTCAGACCGAGCGCGCCCATTCCGTAGGACGTCCCGTCGAGATCCTCGTCGCTCTCGCTCTCGTCGTCGTCGCTCGCCGCCGGCCGCGACGGCGGCGGGCACTGCACGTAAAACACGCCCGACCACGAGTCGCCGCCTCCGTGCTCGTGCAGCTTGTTGAAGTCCCCGGCGTCGTTCGCGTTGAGCCACCCGTACAGATCCTCGGCGGTGATCGCACGCTCGCCTTTAGACGCATCACGCACGCGCTCGTGCGCCAAACACGCCACGGCGCTCACCAGTCCCCAGCCCTTCGTCGCGCGCGCCGGCGCCGTGTCTTTTTTTTCAAACGTCACCTCCTCCGTCTCCGCCGCCGCGTCGTCCTCGTCCTCGTCCGAGGTGTAGCACCACGTGTCGGGCTCGAGCAGGTCGTGCGCGCTCTGGAACCCGCCCACGTTGCTCACGACGACGCCTCCGTCGGGACCGAGCACGAGCCGCTCGCGGGCCTCGTATCCTTTCCTCGTTTTCGCGCGCGCGCGCTTCGTCAGGTCCGCCGAAAACGCGTCGCGCCACCGCTTCGCTAACCGGAGGACGTGCAACGTCCTCGCCTCGGCCGCGCTCGCGCCCGAGCTCGGCACGACGTACTCCATGTGCGACTCGAACGCGTTCGAAGAGGTCATCGCGAGGCCATCGTCGCTCGGAAACGCGTCCTCCTCGCTGTCCTCGCTGTCTTCTCCCGCGACGCGTCGAGCCTTCACCGCCGGCGGGCGGATTCGTTCGACGCCCGATCCAGACGCGGGGACCGCGACGAGCCTGTCCGAGGACACTTCGTGCACGCCCCCGCGGCCGGTCATCAAGCTCGCGAGCGTGGCGTACCGTCGGGACATGTCTTCGAGCGATGAACGCGTCCGGATGTCCCGGGGGACCCGCCCCGAGCGTTGGCGGATCTCTCACGCGGTTTCTCATTTCGCGTCTTTTCACTGCTGAATCGACACGCTGGAAGAAATCGTTTCGCACTTTCGCGGACGACGCGCTGCAATGCCGCGGCAGCGCAGCCGACTCTCCGCCGAGATCCGCCCGCGCACGTGGCACCTTTCCTCGCTATCCGTGTTCGGTCACAGCACAGCGCCCGGGATGACCACCGCGGCCCGCACCTGTTTGGCGCCCCCGCGTCGCGCCCGCGCGCAGTTCACGCGCGATGCGCGCCTGCGAAGCGCGCGCGGGCCGCTCCGGGCGGTCGCGCGCGGGCGCAAGCGCGCGGTGACCCCCTGCGCGCTGATGCGCGCGGAGGCGGCCGACTTTGAGCTCCTGCGCGCGCTCGGGCAGGTGTCGTACGCGGTGGAGTCGAGCTCGGAGCGCACGCTGACGTGGTCCGGGGGCGAGGACGGCTCCGTGCCCGACTCCTTCTCCGTCTCCGGGCTGGGCCCCTCCGCGGGGGACGCGGTCATGAAGCTGTACGCCGGCAAGGTTGTCGGGTGGGACGACGGCACGATGAGCACATCCAACGCCGTTCCCGACGTGCTCCTCAAGGAGTACGTCAACGCGGCGGCGGCGCGTATGGCGGACGCCGAGGTCACGGCGTACCAGAAATTGTACGGTGACCCGAACGACAGCACGATCGGACAAACCTGGGACGGCCGTGTCGTGGGTGAGGCGTTCGATCCAAAGTCCGTGCCCGTGGTGCCGCTGATCGCGTTTTTCGCCAGCAAACCAGTCGCGCAGGGCGCCGAGTCGTCGCTGTGGACCGTGCAGGCGTGGGGCCCGGGAGGGTTACAGAAGCTCGCGGACTACCCGAGCAGACGCCAGCCGATCTACGAGCAGAAGTGGTGGCCTCCCGTGCAGAGGGCGCGCGACGCGGGGCTGGGTCCCCGCATGCGTTTCGTGCGCAACGCTGTTAAAGGCGTGTTACGATCGATGGAGGCGATCCACAGAAGAGGCGTCGCGCACGGCGCGATCGACGCGAGCGCGTTTTCGATGTCCACGCTTAACGACGCCGACGCGGACGATCTGGAGGTGCGCCTTATGAACTTCGGCTTCGCGTCTTCTTTGACTCCGGAAACGCGTATGAACGACATGCGCGCCTCCGCGATGGTGATCGCCGAGCTCGCGTTCTCGTCGCTCGCGTTAAACGGGCCGAGCGCTGTTACTTCAAGCGAAGCGCTGCGCCGGCTGTTCGAGGACGTTTTTCTTTTGGACGAAAAGGCGGCGCGCGAGTATTTTCTGGAGGAGCCCGAGTTCGCGGCGGTGGTGGAGTTCTTCGAGTACAGGGACAGGCAGGGAGACGGGTGGCGACTCCTGGTGGACTTGTGGCGCGGGGACGGGAGCGCCGAGGACGCGCTCGCGCGCGCGGAAGCCGTCGAGACGCCGTATGATTGAATTTGGTTTTTATAGATAGTCACAAAAAAACGTTTTTGGTCTTCACAAGGAAGTACAAGGAATTACAAGGCGGCGTCGCGCGCATCGACGCCAACTCCGACGCGTCTTTGTCTGAACTCGAACTCGTGCTCGAACACGGCTTCGCCGTCACTCCTTCGGGGGAAATATGCCTTCTTCCTCGGCCATGAGCCTCAGGCCCTCCATGCGCTCCTCCGCGTTGGGCACGTCGAGCGCGAGGTCCGCCACGACGTCGCGCATGCGCCCAAACCCGACCGCCATCTGCCCCTCGCTCACCTCGCCCGAGTCTCCCAAGACTTTCAGCAATCCGAGCAGACGCGGCGCGGTGGAGTCGCCCGGCTGCGCCTCGATGCAGAGCACCAGCGCGCGCTTCACGAGCTCGTGGTGGAAGTACCGCGCGTTCACCGCGCGTAAGCACCGACGAGCCTCGGACACGTCGCCGCTCGTGAGGTACTCTCGGAGTAAATCTTGAATCGCGCTCTTGGCGGCGTCGATGGGGGACTTTTCAGGGTCGCCCCACGCGCGCAGCACGCGCTCCGTGCAGTGCCTGTCAGACAGGTGGCCGTGCGCGAGGTCGATGGTCTCCGCGGCTTTCTCGCCTTGTCTCAGACCAGGCAATAACCCCTCCAGCGTGGTGGTGAGAAACGCGGGGGGGACGATGTCGTCCACCACGGCGCGCGCGACGAACATGGCGAGGTCGTTTGACGCGCTCGGGACGTCCAGCGCGAGGTCGTCGACGGATTCCAACAGACGCTCGAACCCCCTCTGAATCTGCGGACCGCTGAGGTGCGACGGGTACAGACGCGACAGCAACACCGCGGTGGCTTCCTTTTCCCGGTTCCCCCGGTCCATCGCGAGCGTGACGATCTTCTTGACGAAGTAGTGCTGGTACAGAGGCTGCTCGGTGGCGTCGAGGATGCGAGCAGCCTCCAAAACGTCGCCGCTGGCGAAATACTCCTCCGCCATGCTCGTCACGGCGCTCTTGTACGCCACGATGACGTCCACGCGCGGCGGCGCGTCGCCGCGCGCAGCCTTGAGCTTGTACGGCTCCTCCGCGGAGTCGTAATTCGGGTCGCCGTGATCCAGGACGTAAATCGGCGTCGCCGCATCCACGAGGTCGGTTTTAATTCGATTCTCACCCTTCTTCACCCGGTTCCCAGGCAAACTCTGCGCGTGGTGCCGGCCGTGTCGCGCGAGGTGCTCGTGGTGGCCCCCCGTCAACCCTTCCTCGCCCGCGTTGAGTTGTCTCAACCGGATGGTCTCGTCGAAGATGGCGCGCTGTTCTGTCGTGAGGAGCGACATGAAGGACGAGGGCTGCGGGGGGGGTGCGGGACGCGTCAGCTCCAACCCTCGAGGACGCGCTCGCGCGGATCTCGCGCGCGTCGAAAGCACGCGAAGGAGGGGTGCGACGAAAACCAATCTCGGGTGAGGTTTTTTCGCCGGGTCGGGCGTCCCGGGGGGCCGCGCCGCGCGCGTGTCGTACCTATGAGGCGTGGGGTGCTCTCGGCGATGTGGGAACGAACACGCGCGACGGGGCGGGGACGCAGAAGCAGCGCGGGCGCTGCGCCGGGACCGTGAGCGTGCTAGGGAAGAATGGGGCGCCGCGGGCCTTCGTCCGGCATCTGACGAGGCGGGCTCTTTTTTCCCGGGAAAAAAAATCATCCAGGTCATTCGCCGGGAACCTTGAGTCAACAGACCGTCCAGATCGGCGTGACGACACGGCTCGCGCGAGCAAAGTTCGACATTGGCGAGAGAGGAAGGTTTCTAGGAGGTTGCGTAAACACGGGTGGGCTCTGTCGAGAGTGCTACGTCGCGGGCTAAGACTGGACGCCCCCGTTCGTCCGCGCGTACCGCGTCACCTCTCCTTCTTCGCCTCCGCGCGCGCGCGCTGCTTCAGCTGCGCGCGCTTCGCCTGGATCATCATCGACGCCATGAGCCGCAGGAAGTTCACGAGCACCACCACGAGCACCGCGATGAGGGGGACGCAAAACACCGTCGTGGTGAAGACGCCCTCTTTGTCGAAGTAGTTTTGCGTGCTGAACGCGCGCCAGTGCGCCGACGCCAGGCCGTTGAGGCGCTCGGCGATGAACACCAGGAACGCGCAAAGCGCGAACACGCACATCTGCGCCGTCTCCGACTTGCGCGTCGCCACCGCGACGAGCAGCAGCATCGCGTGGAGGCTGAGCACGGCGACCAGCCATGGCTCGGTCCAATCCACCGCTTCGAAAAACCCGCGGTAGAGCTCGTACGCCTGCCGCAGCGCGTCCGGGCCGGCGGCGTCCCTGAGCTTCCGGCTCGACTCGCGAATCAACTCCTCACCGACGCGAAGCAGCTCCGCCTGCTGATCTAGGATCGCCTCCATCCTCGCCGCACGCCGCGCGCGCCCGCGCGTGTGGCGGGTGGCGAAAAACGATGCCGCGATTTTTCATTTTTGTCGGTTGTTCGTTCGAGGACAGCGAGGATCCCATCAGATACGGCGTAGTTCGACGCGCGCGGGCGCACGATGGGCGCGATGGATTCGTCCGCCATCGCCGACGCGGTGGACCACGCGGCGGCGCTCCTGGCGCAAGCCGCGGCGGAGGTGTACGTGATCGACGAGCCGTACAACCCCCTCGCGGACGTCCGATGGCTCGGCCGAGCGGCTCTGTTTTGGGCGCAGCTCCCGTGGCTGAAGATCGTCACCGCGCTCGTCTCGCTGCTCGTCTCCCTCGCCTCGCTCGTGCTCGCGAACAAGACCGCGCTGCTTAAACGGTTCGACGCGTTCGTCACGAGGAAGGTGGTGAGTAAAATGCGCGCGAGGCTGGCGGGGGACGTCTCCGTGGGCG
>ENA-OUOG01001290-OUOG01001290.1-marine-metagenome-genome-assembly--contig:-NODE-1290-length-29549-cov-4.389590_pt1 | contig 29549 bp, 27 predicted proteins | sample MGYA00248635_ERZ508505 | MGnify/ENA primary metagenome ERZ508505 (study PRJEB26176, sample SAMN06267871) | marine metagenome | isolation source: Saanich Inlet, British Columbia, Canada | place: Pacific...
TTTTATTACGAAACCTTAGATTCGGTTACAAAACAACCTTCTCCAAAATATTACAGTAAAACACCAACAGGTAAATTCAATATTAAGATCGCTAACAACTTATACATGCGTGAAGACTACCAAGACTCTATTCCTAAAATTATTAAGGAAACAGATTTGTTGTCAACCTTGCGTTATCGTTATAGCGATTTACCATATTATATTCTAAAACAATACATTGAAGGTCATTATAACAAACCGTTGGACGAGTTAGCACAAGATCATTTTTATAAATCATTAGGTGCAAATAATACGCATTACAATCCATATAAAACCATTAGTAATTCGCGAATTCCTCCAACAGAGGAAGACGATTATTATCGTTTTCAAAAAGTACAAGGCTATGTAAACGATATGGGAGCAGCAATGCAAAATGGTGTAGGAGGTCATGCTGGCGTATTTAGCAATGCAAATGATATTGCTAAAATTATGCAAATGTATCTACAAAAAGGCTATTATGGAGGTGTACGCTATTTAAAACCAGAGACATTAGATAAGTTTAATACATGTTACTATTGCGATAAAAAAGTAAGACGAGGAATTGGTTTTGATAAACCACAACTAGCAGATTCTGGACCAACTTGTGGTTGTGTGTCTATGACAAGTTTTGGGCATTCAGGATTTACAGGAACCTACACTTGGGCAGATCCTGATGAGGAATTGGTATATGTGTTTATGGCAAATAGAACCTATCCAACTTCTAAAGGAAAAAATATGTTGCTTCGTGAAGATATTAGAACCAACATACAAGAAGCTATTTATGAGGCTATTATTAGATAAGTATTTAAAAGTTGAAATATATTGTAAGTATTCATACTTTTTACAACTAACATAAAAGTAAAATAAAGTCTTACAGTTTTAGGTTTGAGTTATTGACTCTAAATACTTATTACTTTAGACACTTTAAAACTAAAAAAATGAAAATAGGCATTGTTTGTTATCCTACATTTGGAGGAAGTGGAGTAGTAGCTACAGAATTAGGTTTAGAGCTTTCTAAACGTGGTCATACTATTCATTTTATAACCTATAATCAGCCTGTTCGCTTAGAACTTTTAGGAAATAATATTCATTATCATGAAGTTAATGTTCCTGAATATCCTTTATTTCATTATCAACCATACGAATTAGCCTTATCTAGTAAATTGGTAGATATGGTGAAGCTTCACGAAATAGAAATATTGCATGTACATTATGCAATACCTCATGCATATGCAGCGTATATGGCTCAAAAAATATTATTAGAAGATAATATTTATTTGCCAATAGTAACCACGCTTCATGGCACAGATATTACCTTAGTTGGTAACCATCCATTTTACAAGCCAGCTGTTACGTTTAGTATTAACAAATCTGATGCTGTAACAGCAGTTTCCCAGAGTTTAAAAGACGATACATTACGTTTATTTAATATTAAAAAAGACATAAGTGTAGTTACTAATTTTATAGACTTAAGTAAGTTTAATCATGGATTTACAGACTGTCAGCGTGCAATGATGGCAAACGACCATGAGAAAATTATAACTCATATTAGTAATTTTAGAGAGGTAAAACGTATTCCAGATGTTATCAATATTTTCTATAACGTTCAAAAAGAGCTTCCAGCAAAATTAATGATGGTTGGTGAAGGTCCTGAACGTGAACCTGCGGAGCAATTATGCAGAAAACTAGGTATAAGTGACAAAGTGGTTTTCTTTGGTAACAGTAATGAAATTGATAGAATTTTATGCTTTAGCGACTTATTTTTACTTCCAAGTGAAACAGAAAGTTTTGGTTTATCTGCTTTAGAAGCTATGGCATCAGGAGTTCCAGTAATATCCAGTAATACAGGAGGAATTCCTGAAGTAAACGAAGATCATTTTTCTGGTTTTTTAAGTAATGTTGGAGATGTAGAAGCTATGAGTAAAAATGCTATTAAACTTTTAAAAGACGAATCACTTTTAGATAAATTCAAATTAAATGCTAGAGCGCAAGCTGAAAAATTTGATATTCATAATATAGTACCACAATATGAAGCTATTTATGAAGAAACACTCAAGAGCTGTATGCATACTCAAAAGGCCTAAAGTCTTTAAATATAAAAATTTAATAATTTATCCATTTAAAATTTATTTTTTAACTTTCTGTTCTAATTAACCAAAATATTATGAACAGAAAATCCTTTCTCAATCTTACTGCTAGAGCTGGCTTATTTTTAGGTGTAACACCTTCTTTAATTGCCTGTGCAAACGATGAAAAATCAGAAAAAGAAATCCTTGAAGAATTACTAAAAACTGAAAAAGTGCTTGGCAATGCAGTAAACTTAACAACAGAAGCCATAAGTAAAGTTCGTGTTGGTATTATTGGAATGGGAAATAGAGGTAGTGTGCTTATTCAAATGTTTGAGTATTTAATTAAAAATAATCATGCTGAAATTGTTGCATTATCAGATTTAAGAGAAGAAAAACTTCAGAAAAATCAAGACTACTTAAAAACGATTCAAGATAAAGAAGCAACCTTATATTTTAAAGATAAAGACGATTGGAAAAACCTCGCCAAACGTGATGATATCGATTTAATTTTAATTGCTACACCTTGGGAATACCACACAGAGATGTCTATTTTTGGGATGGAAAACGGAAAACATGTAGCTTGCGAGCAACCAATGGCGATGACTTTAAAAGATTGTTGGAAGCTCATTGAAGTTGCAGAACGTACAAAGAGGCATTGTATGTATATGGAAAACTGCTGTTTTAATGGTGAAGAACTATGGGTTTTAAATATGATAGATCAAGGTGTTTTTGGCGATATAAATCATGCAGAAGGCGCTTACATTCACGATTTACGAAAACACATGATGCATGAAACGTATTACGAAGACCAATGGCGCATAAAACACCATGAAACTACAAATGCAAACTTATACACAGGACATGGTTTAGGACCTGTAAGTATGTATATGGATATTGGTAGAGGTGATAATTACGACCACTTAGTGAGTATGAGTTCTCGAGAACAAAGCCTAAGTTATGGTGCTAAAAAGGAGAATTTTAAAACACAAGAATTTGTTTGTGGAGATATGAATACCACATTAATAAGAACTAAAAAAGGAAAAACCATTATGCTACAGTTCGATACGCATACTGGAAGGCCATATTCGCGTTTAAATACTGTAACTGGAACAAAGGCTATGCATCAAGGTTATCCATCACGTTTGTATGTTGGTCATGACGATTTGCAATGGTCTCATGGCTGGTTAAAAGACGACGATTATAAAACGTATCGTGAAAAATACGATCATCCGCTTTGGAAAAAACTAAAAGCGCAAATAGATGCTAATGCAGTTGGTCATGGAGGAATGGATTTTGTAATGGTTTACAGACTCATTCGTTGTTTAAACAAAGGTTTGCCATTGGATATTAATTTGTACGATAGTGTTATGTGGAGCGCAATTACGCCATTGTCTGAATTATCTGTAGCAAACCAAAGTGCAAGCATTAAAATACCAGATTTTACTGGAGGAACATGGGATAAACAACGTAAAGCTGAAGTCTTAAGAGATATCCTCTAGACCAAAAGCATTATTGGTTATTGCTGTAATTTCACTATAATTTTTAATAACACTATTTACTAATGCAAATTGGTTTTTTGCACGCACAAGGTTGTGAGTAGCATATTTGGTTTTATAGTATTTATCATTGTTTAGAAAATCGGTTAAAAAGCGTAAACCCATTATATATATAATCGTTTTTACTCCTAGAGGTAGATACTTGATTTCGGTTTTACTCAATAGCTTTTTAGTTGATTTTGCGTAACCTTTACAATACGCTTTATAATAGTCTAACTGAATTTCTAAAGACTCAAAATCATCATTGTCTTCTTCTGCATTAGAACAGATAGAGCGTACAGAATCTCCAAAATCGAAATGAACAATTCCAGGCATAACAGTATCTAAGTCTATAACAGCAAGACCCTTATTGCATTTGTCGAACAAAATATTAGACAATTTTGTGTCGTTATGTGTAATTCTTATTGGAAATGTATTTGCATTTTTTAAAGCGTCAATTTTACTCATCTCCAATTGATGCTCTAAAACAAAATCAATTTCTTTTTGCGCTTCTTCTTTTCGTGCTTGGGAGGCATTTTCTAGAGCCTCTTTAAACTGTTCAAGTCTAAATGGCACGCTATGAAAATCTTTCAGAGTTTCTTTGATTTCTAGAGCAGTCGCATTATTAGTTAATGCTATAAAACTACCATATAATTTGCCAGCTTCGAAAACAACTTCAGTATTTGGTACTTTATCAAAAGTAATTGCATTCGGAATATAATTTTGAAGGTTCCAGTATTCGTTATCATCACCTTTTACATAGAAATTACCGTTTTTAGCTTTGTAAAATTGAGTGCTTAATATATTTAAATGCTTAGATTCAATGTTTTTGCTAATGAGTTGAGCTACTTTTATTTTATTATCAATTAACCCAATAACATATTTAAAGACATAGCTGTTTAGTTTTTGTAATACAAAACTATCACTAGTGTTTGTTGTTACTAAATAAGTGTCATTTATATGTCCAGATTGCAACGTGCTTATGCTTTTAATAGTAGCGTTTATGCAAAACTGATTTGCGATTGCTTCAAGTTTTTCTACCATAATTGCTCAGGATAAATAGTATTTTTGGTTAAAGTACGTATTGCATTTTTAACCTCTAATGCATCTTCATTATATGTAATACCAAACCATTGAGAATCTGTTAGTAATACTTTAAAATACTGAGAAGTATTATTTGTACAGGTGTTTACTATTGTGGTAATATAAAATTCTTTGGTGTTATCGTTTCCGTGATTTTCTAAAAAAGCAATAAACTCATTTTCTGCAATATCAAATATTTTAGGTGTGAAGCCCCAAAAATTCATAGATACAATTGTGTCTTCACTTATTTTAATTTCAGTATTACTTTCAACTTTATAATACAATGCTTTGTCTTTTTGGTAAATATGTGTTCTCTCTATAATATCTCTCAAATTATTTTCAGTATCCAAAAAACATTCACCTCTGGACACATACCCATTTTTAGATAAAGTATTTTTTAGTTTATAGCCAATACAATAGTTTTTCTGTCCTGGTGCATTAAACAAATTAGTATACATAAGTTTAAAAGTAGCGCGTCCATAAAAATCGTCTGCATTTATAAGCGCAAAATTTCCTTCAATGTGATTTTTTAATTTTAATAATGCATGTCCTGTACCATATGGCTTCTGCCTTTTTGGATATTTTAGAATGAGTTCTGGAGAATGTTGTACTACGAATTCTAAGCTAATATTTTGAGGTAATTTACCTAAATAACGCTCTTGAAAGACACTAAGTGTTTGAGAACTCACTATAATAACAATGCTATTAAAACCTGCTGAAATAGCATCAAAAATAGAATAATCCATTATTGAGTTATTGTTATTATTTATAGCATACAATTGTTTTAAACTTCCAAAACGAGAGCCTAAACCTGCAGCCATTATTGCAAGAGTTCTTTTTTTCGTCATTGAAAATAGATATTACAAAAACTAAATAAACAAAAAAACACCTCAATTGAGGTATTTTTAATAAAAATTATAAAAACGCTTACTTTTTAGCTTCAGCAATAACAAGGTCACTAATATCTGTTTTTTCTTCAGCATAAAGTATTACACTATTACCATCAATTTGAGAATTAATAACATGTGTATAACTATTTTGCTTTGCAACAACTTTAATTAAAACTCCAATTCTTTCATATATAGGTTTTAAAAGTTCATCTTTTTTAATGTTAATGGCAGTTTGAATATCAGCTTCAAAGCCCTGAATACCTCTTTCTATTTGTAATAACTTAACTTCTGTTTCTTTTTTCTTTTCTGGAGCCAAACTTGCTACATTTTTTTCATAGGCTTTTAATTGTGCATTATAATCTACAACCAAAGAATCTCTTGTTTTAACTAATTTATCTTTTACAATATCAAGATCTGCTTGCGCTTTAACGGTTTCAGGCATATTTCCTAAAATATATTCAATATCAGCATAACCAACTTTAAGGTTTGTTTGTCCAAAAGCTGTAAAAGCCATCATATTAAATAAAAAAATCGAAAGTATTAATTTTTGTTTCATTGTGTTTTAATTTATTTTTAAATGTAAAAGCAACAATCTTGCCGCAATAAAAAAAAATTCCAAGTTTAGTTTGAAATGGTTTGTAAAAATAGTGTTTTTTTTTAAAATCTATATCTCACTCCTAATGCTAAGTCAAAATCTAAATCGTTTCTAAAATCTCCAAAACCAATCTCTGGTCTAACATCTAAAGAGAGCTGAATAGGAATATCAAAATTATACTCTATACCTACGTTTCCAGCTGCAAATAAGAATGTTTCACTTTCGTCTTTTAAAGGAGTAGGAAGCTCGTAGCTATAATTTCCTATTCCTCCACCAGCTCCAGCATACCAGTTAAAATCACCTTTTAATTGCCAAACCCACTGGTATAAACCAGTTAGTTTAAATCCATCATAATTGTTGCCAGATCTAATACCTAAATCTAATTCTAGTCGGTTATTTTTACCAAGAGCTCTTTGGAAAGAGATCTCTCCTCCAAAACCATCGTTATCTCCAATTCTTAATCCTATTGCATTTTTAGAAATTTCTTGAGCAGCAACATTTAATCCAAATCCAAGAGTAACTACTAATAATAAAAATTTATTTTTCATCTTTTTATGTTTTTATATCTTTTCGATTTACAATTATTGTAATTTTCTACTAAAATAATTGTACTAATGTATGGTTAAAAGTTATTAATAAATTATAAATTTAGCTTAATAATGAATGATAAAAAAGAAGCATTAAAAAATTTAGAAAAAAACATTGAAGGCGAATTGCATTATAGCGATTTAATGAAACGTCTTTATGCTACAGATGCTTCTGTATATAGACTTTTACCATTAGCCGTCGCTTTCCCTAAGTCTAAAAATGACATTAAGAGGCTTTTAGATTTTGCATTCAAAAACAGTACTTCTTTAATTCCTAGAACTGCAGGAACCTCTTTAGCAGGACAATGTGTAGGAAGTGGTATTGTTGTAGATGTTTCTAAATATTTTACAAAAATTTTAAATATAAACGAAAGCAATCAAACCGTTACAGTGCAACCAGGAGTGGTTAGAGACGAACTTAATAATTACCTTAAACCTTTTGGCTTGTTTTTTGGCCCAAATACGTCAACGTCTAATCGTTGCATGATTGGTGGTATGGTTGGTAATAATTCCTCAGGAACTACTTCTATTAAGTATGGAGTAACAAGAGATAAGGTTATTGAACTTAAAACTATTTTAAGCGATGGAAGTGAAGCTGTTTTTGGTGAATTGTCTGCAGTGGAACTTCAAAATAAAACCAAATTAAATACTTTAGAAGGTACTATTTATAAAACTATTTTAAGTGAATTGTCCTCTAATGAAGTAAAAAACGAAATCATCAACAACTTTCCAAAACCAGAAATACATAGAAGAAATACTGGTTATGCTATAGATGAGCTTATTAACACAACCGAAGCTTTTAACCTCTGTAAACTTTTAGCAGGCAGTGAAGGCACTTTGGCATTTACTACAGAAATAACGCTTAAATTAGATAAGTTGCCACCTCCTCAAAGTATTATGGTTGCTGCACATTTTAAGTCTATTAACGATTGTTTAATGGCAGTTACACCAGTAATGAAGCATAATTTGTTTACTTGTGAGATGATGGATAAAACCATTCTAGACTGTACAAAAAATAATAAAACCCAAACCGAAAATAGGCAATTTATTTCTGGCGATCCTAAAGCTATTTTAATGTGCGAAGTTAAAAGTCACACCATAGAAGATGTGAAAATACAAGCCAATAGCCTTATAAAAACACTTGAGAATAAAAGCTTGAGCTATGCAAATATTAGTCTAGAAAACGAAGCCATAGAAAAAGCCAACACATTAAGAAAAGCAGGATTAGGCTTATTGGGAAACATTATTGGAGATAAAAAAGCAGTGGCATGTATAGAAGATACAGCAGTCGCACTACCAGATTTAGCAAGTTATATCTCAGAATTCTCAGTTTTAATGGAAGGCTACAAACAAGACGCAGTGTATTATGCACATGCAGGAGCTGGAGAAATTCATTTAAGACCTATTTTAAATCTTAAAAAGAAAGAGGACGTTATTTTGTTTAGAAAAATCACAACAGATGTTGCTGCTTTAGTTAAAAAGTATAAAGGCTCTTTTAGTGGTGAACATGGTGATGGTATTGTTAGAGCAGAGTTTATAAAATATATGATTGGTGATTTTAATTACCAACTATTAAAACGCATTAAAACAGTATTTGACCCTCATAACATTTTTAATCCAGGAAAGATTGTAGATGCATTACCAATGGATGAAAATTTACGCTATCAAGTTGATAGAATAGAGCCAGAAATAGAAACATTTTTAGATTTTTCAGCTTCTGAAGGTATTTTAAGAGAGGCTGAAAAATGTAATGGCTCTGGAGATTGTAGAAAATTGCCAGAATTTGGTGGTACAATGTGCCCAAGTTATAGAGCCACTAGAGACGAAAAAGACACTACAAGAGCTCGTGCAAATGCTTTACGAGAATATTTAACACATTCTGATAAAGCGAATGCTTTTAATCATGAAGAATTAAAACAAGTTTTCGATTTATGCTTAAGTTGTAAAGCTTGCGCAAGCGAATGTCCAAGCAGTGTGGATGTTGCAAGTTTAAAAGCAGAATTTCAATACCAATACCAAAAAGAAAATGGTGTTAGTTTAAGAACAAAATTATTTGCTTACAACAACAAACTAAATACTGTTGGAAGTCATTTTCCACGACTATCAAACTTATTATTTTCTAATGTCTTTACAGCTTCAATACTTAAAAAAACACTTAAAGTTGCCAAAGAAAGAAACTTACCTTTAATTTCAAGTAAAAGTTTAAAAAAAGAGTTTCAAATAATTAAAAATGATATAGTTGAAAGAAATTTTATTAAAACAGTTTATTTATTTAATGATGAGTTTACAAATCATTTAGACACTGTAATTGGAATAGATACAATTACACTTTTACAAGCGTTAAACTATAATGTTAAGATGCTAAACAATAGCGAATCTGGTCGTGCTTTTTTATCTAAAGGATTATTAGAACAAGCCAAAAAAGTTGCTAATAAAAATGTAGAAATTTATAAAGATATCATTTCAATTAAAACTCCACTTATTGGCATCGAACCTTCAGCGATTTTGACTTTTAAAGATGAATATTTGAAATTAGCAGACGACAAAACATCAGCTAAAAACATTTCTAATAACACTTATTTAATTGAGGAATTCTTAAGTAATGAGATAGCTATTGGAAATATTAACGCTTCTCAATTTACATCTAAAGCAAAAACAATTAAATTTCATGGCCATTGCCACCAAAAAGCACAAAGCAATCAAATCTATAGTTTTAATGTATTAAACTTACCCAAAAACTATAAAGTAACTATAATACCTAGTGGTTGCTGTGGTATGGCAGGAAGTTTTGGTTACGAAATAGAGCACTATAAAATAAGTATGCAAATAGGAGAACAAACCTTATTTCCGGCAATTAGAAAGGCAGATAAAAGCACGATAATTTCCGCAAATGGTACCAGTTGTAGACATCAAATAAAAGATGGCACAAATAGAGTAGCTTTACATCCTGTTAGCATATTAAAGGAAGCTTTAATATAATTACTCTTAAAAGTTATGATTTATTCAGCAAGAGAATAGTCTGCTAATGCTTGCAAAACAGAAGTAGAACCACTTGCGGGAATTGGTAAATTAACTCCTGCTGCTTCTAGTGCTGTAATAGCTGTAGCACTAATTTGGTAATTGGTATTCGAGTCTGCCTGAACCAAACCAATATCTTCTACATAATAATTTGTAGAAACTAAAATATCCTGTGCATTTAAAATAGATAAAGGAAAAGAAATACCTGCCACAGTTATAGTTGTTGAAACACTAAGATTTAAAGTCATTTTAGAAGAAACCACATTAGAAAAAGATGTTCCATTAAGGTTTAAGTTTTCAGAATGACCTAAGGCAGTAGACGTTAGTTGATAGGCTATGGTTAAAGGAAAACCATTAAAATCCTGTGTAATAGAATTAGAATTTGAAGCTAATTGAGTATTATTGTTTGCTTCTATGTTGTATAGTATAAAATTATTTAATGCAATATCAAAATCGATTAAATCTGTGATTTCTGCAGGTAATTCTAATGCACCATCTACAGCTAAAGTAGTATCAGATTTTGTTAAAGTTCCGCTAGCAAGCAATCCAATTATTGGTCCATTTGCAGCCAAACCATCATTTACATCTAGCATTGCAGTTGTTACAGTTTCTGCCACAACATACAAACTATCCAGACTAACAATATTTTGGTTGGTTGTATTATCTGTACTTGTTACATCGTACTTCCAATAATTATTTACTGTAGAAGGAAAATAATTACCTTCAATTATATTACCTCCATTGTTGTTGTTATTGTTTGTATTACTATCATTATTATCCTCAGAACATGAAACAATAAAAAGCATTGCAATTAATGGTAGAATGATGTGTTTTAAGTTTTTCATTGGGTTGGGTTTATTTTATCATTTGTAAAAGTAAAATTTTAAAGAAGAATACCTAATAAAGTATTATACAATTTTTGTTTCTGTGATATAACTTTTACATTAGCATAAATTAAATTTATATGGCAGGAAATACCTTTGGTAAACTTTTTAATATTACAACATTTGGCGAGTCTCATGGAGTTGCCATTGGTGGTGTAATAGATGGTTGTCCACCAAATATAGTTTTAGATTTTGAGGCTATTCAAAAGGAGATGAATCGACGTAAGCCAGGTCAATCTGCAATAGTAACACAGCGTAAAGAACCAGACGAAGTTAAATTTTTATCTGGAATTTTTGAAGGCAAAACAACCGGAACTCCAATAGGTTTTGTAATAGAAAATGCAAACCAGAAATCCAAAGATTATTCTCACATAAAAGAGTCTTATAGACCAAGTCATGCCGATTATGTGTACGATAAAAAGTATGGTCATCGCGATTATCGTGGAGGAGGAAGAAGTTCTGCCAGAGAAACAGCAAGTAGAGTAGTTGCAGGAGCAATAGCCAAGCAATTATTAAAAAATATTAAAATTAATGCATTTACCTCTTCAGTTGGAGAGATTTTTATTAATAAGCCCTATCAAGATTTAGATTTCTCTAAAATTGAATCTAACGACATTAGATGTCCAGATCAAGACGCAGCAGATAAAATGATTGCTCGTATTAAAGAAATACGTAAAGAAGGAGACACCATAGGTGGAACTATTACTTGCGTTATTCAAAATGTACCTGTCGGCTTAGGAGAACCTGTTTTTGATAAATTACATGCAGATTTAGGCAAAGCCATGTTATCTATTAATGCCGTAAAAGGCTTTGAATATGGAAGTGGTTTTTGTGGTGCCAAAATGAAAGGGAGCGAACATAACGATTTGTATAATAAAGATGGTACTACTAAAACTAATTTATCTGGTGGTATTCAAGGCGGAATAAGCAATGGTATGGATATCTATTTTAGAGTAGCCTTTAAGCCGGTTGCTACAATAATGCAAAAGCAAGAGACTATAGATAAAGATGGTAATAGTGTTGAAATGCAAGGTAAAGGACGTCATGATCCTTGTGTTGTTCCAAGAGCAGTCCCAATTGTAGAAGCAATGGCAGCATTGGTCTTAGCAGATTTCTGGTTGTTGAATAAAATGTATTAAATATTCTTGCGATAGCAGAAATTTCATAGATTGACAGAAGCAGAAAGAAATTTAGAAAATCGTAAAATTAAACCTTTATCAAAAAGTGAGTGGTTGACTTATTTCTTTTTTCCTTTAAAAAGTGAAAGTTATATTGGCTCTAAAACAAAATCGTTTAATGAGATTGAATATGAACGATTTAAAAAATTTAGTTTTGATAAAAAGCAGAAAGAGTCAGCTAATGCACAAGGTTGTGGATGTCTTTTTTACTTGTTTATTTTTCTAACACTTATCATTATTAAAATAATATACTAACATTTAATTCCTCCGAAAGTAGGAATTCACTATTAAAACTAACTAACAACAAGCTTCTCGCTTTCTCGAGAAAAACGTATGAAAAAACTAGCATTACACTGGAAAATAATTATTGGAATGGTATTAGGTATCCTCTTTGGCTTTGCTATGAATAGCATTGGTGCAGATGGAAGATTATTTGTTTCCAATTGGATTGCACCTTTTGGGACCATATTTATCAACCTTTTAAAGTTAATAGCTGTACCATTAATTTTAGCATCTTTAATTAAAGGAATTTCAGACTTAAAAGATATTTCTAAGATAAAAAGCATGGGTTTACGCACCATATTAATCTATGTTGGCACCACCTTAATTGCTATTATTATTGGTTTATCTATAGTTAATATAATAAAACCAGGTGCAGGAATGTCTCAAGACACTATTGAGAATATTAAGCTAAAATACGAAAATGATGCTGGTGTTACAGATAAATTAGCAAAAGCATCTGCACAAAATGATGCAGGTCCATTACAAGCTTTAGTCGATATATTTCCAAGCAATATTTTTACTGCTTTAGGCGAAGCAAAAATGCTTCAGGTAATTTTCTTTGCACTATTTGTTGGTATTTGTTTGCTATTAATTCCTGAGAAAAAAGCTAAGCCATTGATTAAGTTTTTCGATTCGCTTAACGAAGTTGTTATGAAGATGGTAGATTTAATAATGCTTTTTGCACCTTATGCAGTGTTTGCTTTGATGGCAAATGTAATTATTGCTTTCGATGATACAGAGATATTAATAAAGCTATTGGCATATGCTGGTTGTGTTGTTTTAGGTTTAGCTTTAATGATTGGTTTCTATTTAATTTTAATAAAAGTGTACACTAAAAAATCACCATTATGGTTTTTAAAAGAAATTAGTCCTGCTCAATTACTAGCGTTCTCAACAAGTTCAAGTGCTGCTACTTTACCAGTAACTATGGAACGTGTAGAAGAACATTTAGGTGTAGATAAAGAAGTTTCTGGATTTGTATTACCTGTTGGAGCTACAGTAAATATGGATGGAACCAGTTTGTATCAAGGTATTGCAGCTGTATTTATTATGCAAGTTATTTGGCCAGAAGGCTTAACATTTACAAATCAATTAGTAATTATTGCAACTGCTTTATTAGCCTCTATAGGAAGTGCAGCTGTACCAAGTGCTGGAATGGTTATGTTAGTTATAGTTTTAGAGTCTATTGGTTTTCCTGCAGAATTATTACCTATTGGTTTGGCATTAATATTCGCGGTAGATAGACCTTTAGATATGTGTAGAACAGTTGTAAATGTAACTGGAGATGCTACTGTTTCTATGATGGTTGCAAAATCTTTAGATAAATTACACGAACCAAAACCTAAAGAATGGGATGATAATTATGAAGCTGTTAAATAAATTTTATCTAACCAATTATTATCAATAAATTTATAAAAACCACTAATCAAAAATAAAATTATGAATATTTGCTTTATAATGTATCCCTGGAAAGAGATAGATCCAGAAAACGATACCAGTCTCGCTCTTATTAAGGAATGTGTTAAAAGAGGTCATGGTGTTGCTATGTGTACTCCTGCAAACTTAACTATTAGAGATAGTGTTACCAATGCTTTTTGCAGAGTAATTAATAGAATGGAAAAAGTACCATCAACCCTAAAAAGCTTTTACGCAAAAGCAACTTTAAGAGAAGAAATGTTACCTCTTGCAGGTTTTGATGCCATTTTTTTTAGAGCAAATCCTCCTTTAGATCCTATTATGCTTAATTTTTTAGACTCGGTAAAAGACGATGTTTTTATTATTAACTCGCTTCAAGGTATGCGAGAAGCAAATAACAAATTATATACAGCAGCTTTTGGTGATGCGCATAGTAACATTATACCAAATACGCATGTATCTAAAAATAAAGACTATTTAGTAAGACAGATAAAGGAATCTAAAGCAGATAAAATGATTATTAAGCCACTAAATGGTTTTGGTGGTTCTGGAGTTATTTTAATAGAAAAATCCGCTATGAATAACATCAATTCTTTATTAGATTTTTACATAAACAGTAGTGATGGTAGTTCAAATTACGTTATTCTACAAGATTATATAGAAGGTGCAGATCAAGGTGATGTAAGAATTTTAATGCTTAATGGAGAAGCTATTGGTGCCATGAAACGCGTACCAGGATCTGATGATCATCGCTCGAATGTTTCAGCTGGTGGTAGTATTGCAAAACACACGCTAACTAAAACGGAAAAAGCATTGTGCAAGCAAATTGGTCCTAAATTAGTTAAAGATGGCCTGTATTTTGTAGGTATAGATGTTATAGGTGGAAAATTGGTAGAAGTAAATGTTATGTCTCCAGGTGGTATAACTTACATGAATAAAGTATACAAAAACAAAGTAAAAATACAAGAGAAGGTTATTGATTTTCTAGAAAGTAAAGTTGTTGATAATTTACAGGCATTCGATAGACGTTCTAGATTACGTAAAAGAGTAGAAGATGCTTAATTATTGTTATATTTAATATCAATTATATATTAAATCTTGCACCTTGTTTTACAAGAAAACATGTCCTGATTTTTTTAAACATAAATTAAGAACCATATTAAAAATGTCTGAAATCACAGAAATAGACAATATAGTTTCTGTAGAATGGTTATACAATCATATACAAGATACAAACCTCTTAGTGTTTGACGCTACAATCTCTAAGGTTATAGGGGGCGTTTCGGCTTTAGAAACAATGAAATTACCTGGTGCTCAGTTTTTCGACATTAAAAATAAGTTTAGCAATAGGAATGCAACTTTTCCAAACACAATCCCTAGTACTCAACAATTTGAAACTGCTGCTCAAGAATTAGGTATTAATAATAATTCTACTATTGTTATTTACGATAGTCATGGTATTTATTCTAGTGCTAGAGCTTGGTGGTTATTAAAAACCTTTGGTTTAAAAAATGCAGCAATTTTAGATGGAGGTTTACCAGAATGGAAAACTAAAGGCTATCCTTTAGAAGAAAAAACAACTAATAACAGTGTTAAAAAAGGCGATTTTAAAGCGCACTATAATTCTGATCAAGTTGTATATATTGATTCTCTTGACGCTATTACAATAGATAAAAAATTTAAAATTATTGATGCAAGATCAAGCGATAGATTTAATTGTATAGTAGCAGAACCAAGAACAGGTTTAAGAAGTGGAACCATACCTTCGTCTGTAAACTTACCATTTAATCACGTTTTAAATGGTAATAAACTAAAGTATAAAGAAGAGTTACATGCTGTTTTTAGTGCATTGGCACAACATAATCAACATTTAGTATTTACTTGTGGCTCTGGAATTACTGCTTAAGTTTTAGCTTTGGTTGCAACCGTTGCAGGATTTCGTAATAGCGTTTACGATGGCTCATGGACAGAATACGGAACTTTAAAAATCTCATAACTATGAATACTCCCAATCAATGGACTAAAAAAGAATTGGTCGCTTATATTTTATTGTTTATTTCAAATTCAGATTTACAGCAGTCTGTTGAGGAAACAAATTATATTCGCTCTAGAGTAGATAAAAAGACTTACACGAATGTTTACAAGCAGTTTAATAAAGATAATGATTACCAATGCATACAAAATATAATTAAAGCTGTTAAAACACATAATTATTACGAAAATGATTATGCCGAGTTATTTGCTGATATTAAATTAATGATTTATGCAGATGGCGAATCTGATGAAATGGAAGAAGCAACATTATCGTTTATCCGAAAAATTTTAAAAGAATAATCAAATAGATGGAAAGGCTAACAATCCAACAGATACTAGATAAAATAAATGCTGAAGAAACCTTTCATGCTGTTTCAAGCGATTATTCTTTTACTTTAAAAATAGATAGTTATGTACACTACGTTTGTGGTGCAGTACATGATGGACATCAATTTAGAAAAGATCTATGGGACAATTGTTTACATACCGAATATGAACGTTGGTATGAGGAAGATCCAGAAACTAAAAACATGGTTATTTCTCATCCTATTCTTATTGCTGGAATGGACTCACGTTTTGAATACGACTTAAATCGTGCTCCCGAAACTGCAATTTACGTTGATGCTTGGGGAAAACAATTATGGAAAAAACCACTACCAGACCAGGAGAGGCAAAAATCTTTAAATAAACATCATTCTTTTTATAAGGTTGTTAACGCTTTGATTTCTAAAATTGAAGAGAAATTTGAAATATGTGTGGTATACGATATGCATAGCTATAACTGGAAACGTTGGGATAGAGCAGTGCCAACATGGAATTTAGGAACAAGTAATGTAGACCAAACTCGATTTAATGAAGATATAAATTCTTGGAGTGAGAGCTTAGGTAAATTACAATTACCTGGTGGAATACAATCGACTTCTAAAATTAACGACACCTTTCAAGGTAATGGTTATTTCTTGAAATTCATTTCTCAGAACTTTCAAAACACTTTGGTTTTAGCAACCGAAATCGCAAAAGTATATTGCGATGAGTACGATTATATTATGTATCCTGAAGTTGTAGCATCGGTAGAAAAACAATTGAGAACGCGTTTAGTAGATCATGCAAATTCATTTTATAACAGACATAAAAAATAATGGTGACAGAAAAGCTAATAAAATCTTACCAAAACCTATTTGATATCGATTCTAATTTAGATCGTTTGGTAAAAAAAATTGAATTACTAAACTATATCAATCCATTAAATATCGAAAGTGAAAAAAAACATTTTTTCTCTTCAAAGTTTAATTATGAGCCCAATTTTAAGTACCCAAAAATTAGGTTTAATGGTTATAAGTTGCACAGACTCTTTTTTTCTCAACGTTTAGAACGCATAAAAGATGAAGACATTCGTAATTTATATAAAGATATAATTTATGAATACTCTGGTTTAATAGAGTGCATAGAAACCATAGGTCAAGGCAAAAAATTCTACTATAATAGTCTTAAAAGTTTTGGAACACCAACAGAGCGTGATATTGAAAACGCAAAATTTATACTGCGTTTCGATAATAGTGATTTTGAAGAAGACTTACTACCATTATACAATGTTGATGATGCTATTGACTATTTTGAAGCGTTTAGAACACGTTACGATTTTGACTTTACCATTAAAAAATCGACCAATATTGCAGCAGCAGCAATGGTTCAAAACAATACAAAAACCTTGCTTTTAAGAAAAAACCATAAGTTTAGTAAAAACCAACTTAAAGTTTTAGCAAACCATGAAATTGGTGTGCATTTAGTCACTACTTTTAATAGTATAAATCAACCATTAAAGATTTTTTCTAATGGTTTTCCTAACAATGTTGAAACACAAGAAGGCTTAGCTGTATATTCAGAATATAAATCTGGTTGCTTAACTATTACTAGACTTAAAGAATTGGCTTATCGTGTTATTGCTACAGATTCTTTGGCTAAAGGTTATAATTTCTCTGATACTTTTCATTTATTACATAATCAATACAAAGTTAACAGAGATAAAGCATTCTCGATTACTATAAGAGTGCATAGAGGAGGAGGCTTTACAAAAGACCATTTGTATTTAACAGGCTTAAAAAAGTTGTATAGTTACGCTAAAGATGAAAACGATCTTGATGTGTTACTTACTGGAAAAGTAACCTTAGAATATAAAGAAGTGATTACAAAGTTGCAATCTTTAGGTCTTGCTAATACTTCTAAATATTACACAGATGCTTATTTAAATACAGATGCTTCAGAAAAAAATTTCGATTTTATATTAAACAGTTTAAAGTAGCTTTATATATTCAATTTTATAAAAATTAAAAGTTTATGTTCTAAAGTCACTTACCTAAACACAGTTTAAAAAATAAAGTCTCAAAGTAAACACATATTCTGTTCAGTAACCATTAACTGAAGCTTCTAAAGCCTTGACTAAAAACTTTAAAAGAGCCTACTCGTTCTTAATTCACAGGAATTAAGGTAAACTAACTGTGTTATACTTTAAGACTTTAGTAATCTCTGCTTACATAAAAGTAAAAGCAATTTGGCTTGATATAAAACTACAATGAGTAAACAGCACTTTTTAATGCGTGAATGCAGTAATTATAATAGTTAACGCAATTTGTAACAGTATATTTTAATGTATATAAAGCTATAAAAAGAATGTGCTTGGCTAATTTAATTTGCCAATAAACTTAGCTTTTAATTCAGGTGTTGGTATCCAACACGACTCCTTCTTTCCATACCATTTATAACGGTTTTTTGCTATAAAATCGTAAACCCAATTACGAATAAAAGTAGGAATAATTAAAAATATAGAGAGGAGTTGTAATGGAAAATCTAAACTTTTTGCAGCATGTAATGCAGCAGTAGATTTTATTTTTAACGTCTCGTTTTGTGGTGAATAAAGTAAAATAGAATCTGTTTTTGAAGGATCTACATTAAAATGCTTTATTACTTGTTTACCAACGTCACTTTGTAAAGCAGCAAACATAAAAACATTGTTTTTATCATGATTAATAACATATTGGACAGATGAGCTGCATAGGTTGCAAACACCATCAAAAAGTATTAATTTTTTATGTTTTGGTAAATCATTTATCACAATACAAAAATACGGATTTTGTTAGAATTTTAAGCATATAAGTGTGAGTTCGAAAGAAATTCTTCTTTAAATTTTGTTATTGAGATCTTTATAAAAAGTTTAAAGTAATTTACTTAGGTTTCGGAATCAATATAAGACGCGAGCTTACTAACACATAAGGAATTAATAAAAACTACTTAACTGCTTCAACCAACTCTAATAAATCAATATTAACATTGGTAGTAAACATACCATAATTAACAATTGCTTTACCTTTTTCTAATGCATCTATAGTTCCAATAGCTCTACCATCGTGCATTCTTACACGATCGCCTATTTTAAGAATAGGTTTTGGTTTCTCTATTGGAATAGCTTTTTTCTTAGCTTCTTTTTTCTTTTTTCTAATAACTTCAACCTTTTGTTCTGCTTCTTTTTTAATTTGAACTTCTTTAACTTTTTCGGCTTTAGCTTGTTTAGCAGATACTTTTTTACGTTTAGAATTCTCTATTTGTACAATACGAAACAACTCTGCCATAAGTTCACGTTTCTTATTATCTTTAAAAAATTTTTCAGAAATATCATTTACCTTTTGCCCTAAGTATATTAAACGCTGATTACTATCATACAATTCTTGATAGCTCTCCAGTTTTTTTTGAATCTTTGTATTTATTTCTTCTAATTTATCGGCTTCAGATTGTTTTTTTTGTTCGTTCTTCTTTAAAGATTCACCAGTTTTTTCAAGTCTTGCACGTTCTTTTTGAAGTTTAGCAATGGTCGCATCAAAACGCACTTTTGAACGTTCTATCTTCTTTTTAGAACGGTTAATTAAACTGTAAGGGATTCCGTTTTTTTGTGCCACTTCAAATGTAAACGAAGAACCTGCTTGACCTAAAGCCAGTTTGTATAATGGTTCTAGTGTACGCTCGTCAAACATCATATTAGCGTTAATCATTTCTGGTTTCTCGTTGGCCAACATTTTTAAATTTGCATAATGTGTGGTTATAATCCCAAAAGCATTTCTGGCATAAAATTCTTCTAAAAACGTTTCAGCTAATGCACCACCAAGTTCAGGATCAGATCCTGTACCAAATTCATCAATTAAAAACAGCGTGTTTTTGTTTACTTTCTTTAAAAAGTAATTCATCTGTTTTAATCTATAACTGTAAGTACTTAATTGGTTTTCAATAGATTGATTGTCTCCAATATCTGTTAAAATGCGATCAAATAAAGTTACTTTACTACGTTCATGAACAGGAATTAGCATGCCACTTTGCAACATTAATTGCAATAAACCAACCGTTTTTAAGGTGATACTTTTTCCTCCTGCATTAGGTCCAGAAATAACAATAATACGTTTGTCATTATTAAGAGTGATGGTTTGTGGAAATGTTTTTTCTTTCTTTTCTTTATTGCTTAAATAGAGAAGTGGATGGTAGGCATCGCGTAAAAACAGCTCTCTATTCTCACTTATTTCTGGCAAAATACCATCTATAGATCTAGCATATTTTGCTTTGGCAGATATAACATCAATATCTATTAAGAATTTTTGGTATTGCGTTATTAAAGGTAAAAACTCACGTAAAAAATTAGTGACTTCTTTTAATATTCTAACCACTTCTTCACCTTCTTCGTACTGCAAGTTATTGAGCTCTCTGCTATATTGTAAGGTAGTTTCAGGTTCAATATAAACAATACTTCCGGTTTTACTTCCACCCATTATGGCTCCTTTAACCTTACGTCTATACATAGCTTTAACAGCTAGTACTCGTTTATTTTCGACAACCGACTCTCTAATATCGTCAAGGTAGTCTAGATTATGGTATTGGTTTAATGCTGAACTAAAACTAGAATTAATTTTACCTTTAAGTTTATTTATAGTTTGTCGAATCTCCTGAAGCAATGTAGATGCATTGTCTTTTACATCTCCAAATCTATCTACAACACTGTCAATTTTTTCTATAAGCACTGTAGTTACCTCTACACGTTTTGAAAACCTATTTAAGTTTGGGTAATATTCTTCAAACTTGATTAAAAATTTAACAATTTCGTTTGCTGTTAGCGAAATCGAGATAATTTTTTTTAAACTATGAGTTTCTAAATAGGTGTTTTCTATGCGCAGTAATTGTAATTCTTTGGTAATGGCATCGAAACCATGGTTTGGTATACGATTATCGTTATAAAACGAAGACACATACTCATTAGTTAATAATAAAGCATTAAGTAAGGTCTCTTTATCCTGAAAAGGCTCTATTTCAGATGCTTTTTGGTTGCCTAAACTTGTAACGCAGTACTTGCTTAATTGCTCTAAAACGGTAGCGAATTCTAGATCTTGTAATGTTTTTTTATGGATGTTAATCATGGTGTTTCCCAAAATATTGGGAATAATATAAAATGGTTCTTTTTCTTAGCAGAACAAAGTTAAGGAATAGAAGTGAGATTAGGAATTTTTTGCATTAATCGTCTAACCTAATTTAACCATTTAAAAACGAACCTAATGTTTTAGAAAGAAAGATTTTAACAATAAATATTAATTCCTAAAAGATTTTTTATTCATTTAAATCATAAACAGAATACATGTTTTTGTCAATTAGTCTTTTAGGAATTGCTCTAAAAACAGCATTTCTAATATTCGCTCCTGTTTTTAAATTAGCAATTTTTCCGGTTAACCACGATTGTCTGACTATGCTATTTACACGCTTAAAGCGTTTTTTTTCAAATTTATTGAAAATATTTTCGTTTGGATATTTTGTAATTAACTTACCTAAATAATAAGCATCTCCAATTAAACAGATATTGCCTTTTTGCCAATGTTTCATTGGTTTTAAATCTGTAATATCATTTCTAATAATATCTTGAATTTCTGTAGTGTTTATGAGCTCATGAACTAATGGATGAAAGTTTTTAAACATTTTCAAGAGTTCTTGTTTTAAAATAGTTTTATCGTCTTTTTGAAACGCTTTACTATTTTTTACAGCAAACCAAGACGTTTCATGTGCTGATAGTTGTGATAAACCAAACCGAACGCCCTTTCCCCACATTTCGATGCCTCGATCTTTAAACTCTTTAGGCAAAGCCTTTTTCATGACTCCTCTCCAACAGGTTTGACCAGAATAACGTATTTGAGATTTTGGAAATAGTTGAGAGCGCACTTTAGAGTTTATACCATCTGCACCAATAAGGTATTGACTTTGCATTTGTGTACCATCTGTAAAAGTAATTGTAACAGAATCTTTTGATTGTTTGAAAGATTTTATTGCTTTGTTCCAATGAATTTTCTCCTTTGGTATGGCTTCAATTAACGTTAATTGCAATTTAGAGCGATGTATTGCTAATGTGGAAAAACCATATTTTTCTTTTGCTGGTAATTGGCTACTATCTGCTAATGGTGCTAACTTCTCGTTGGATAACGTAATACGATTGATAACATTCCCAACTTTAAAAACAGGATTTAAAACACTTGTAAATTCTAAAACTTGCAAAGCATTTGGTGCTAACCAAATTCCTGCTCCCAAAGCACTTGGTGCTTTTGTTTTTTCGAATAGTTGATACTCAATATTTAATTTCTCGAAGACTATAGCAGTGGTTAGACCACCAATTCCTGCGCCAATAATGGTGTACATTTATAGTGAAAATTATGTGCTATAAATATACTGAAAGCGTCATAACTAATAGTGTAAATACTACCAAAATAAGAAACAAAGGCATAATAAATTTTAGCCATTTATTAAAGCCAACCTTTACAATTGCTAAAGATGCTAAAATTAATCCTGTTGGGTTTATTAAGTAAAATAATCCCATTCCATATTGGTATGCATTAACCACAATTTCTCTACCTACACCAACACCATCTGCTAAAGGAGACATAATTGGCATAGTTAGTACAGCCATTCCTGATGAACTTGGAATAAAAAATGAGAGGACTGCGTAAATTCCAGTCATTGCACTAGCAAATAAACCTTTATTCATTCCGTTTGTTACACCACTAGCATAATGTAACATGGTATCACTAATTAAACCATCTGCCATAATAACTGTAATTCCTCTGGCGATACCAATAATTAATGCAACGCCTAACAAGTCTCCAGCACCTTTTACAAAAGTGTCTACAAAGTTAGATTCTTTAATGCCAGTAATAAAGCCAATTAAAATGGCTCCTACTAAAAAAGTTGCTGTCATTTCTACAAACCACCATTCTAGAAATACCACACCATAAATCATAATTGCAAAACACATAGCAAAAACAAATAATGCCAACCTTAAACGCGTTGTGAATTTTACAATTTCTGTCGAGTTACCAGAAAAAAGTGCTGCTATTTGCTGCTGTTGATCGTAGATAATAGATTGTGTTGGATCTTTTTTAACGCGGTTTGCATAGCGTAAAATGTAAATAATACAAATCGTTAAACATGCCATTAACATTCCAAATCTTCCCCAAACACCTGTAGTCCAACTCATTCCTGCGGCATCACTTGCAATAATACTACTAAACGGATTTATAGTCGAACACATAGTACCAATAGACGACCCTATAAAAATACAAGCGACACCAACCAAAGCATCATATTTTGCAGCTAAAAACACTGGAATTAAAATAGGAAAGAAGGCTATAGTTTCTTCAGCAAAACCAAAAGTAGTTCCACCAGCTGCAACTAATAATGTTACTAAAATTATTAAAATAAACTCATAACCTTTTAATGCACTTGCCAACCAACCTATACCAGCGTCAAAAGCTCCTGTGCTATTTATTATTCCTATAAGACCTCCAATTATTAAAACCAAGAAAATAATATCAGCAGCTTCAATTATACCTTTTATTGGCGATTTTATAAATTCCAGAATGCCTTGAGGTTTAGCTTCTAACTTTTTGTAGGTGTTGGGAATATTAATGGCTTTATAAATATCACCATTGGTAAATTTATTTAATGGGATTTTTATTGATAAAGCATTTAAAGTTTCTTGAGTCGCTGGAAGGCTCTTAACATCATCGTTTGTTGTTTGAGTAAATACTTTAGTGTCTTTATTATATGCTAATGTAGCATACTTTCCTGCAGGAACAATCCATGTTAGAAGCGTAACTAAAGCCGAAATAATTAATAAAATGGTTTGAGCTGAAGGGAATTTTAGGTTTTTCAAACTGAATAATTTTTATAGCATTAAAGATAGTATTATTTTTATTCTGAAATACAAAAACAACAATGGCCTTAAATATTCACAAAAGTTGGGAACCACATTTGCAAGAGCAATTTAAAAAACCATATTATAAGTCGTTAATGCTATTTGTTGATTCTGAATTCAAAAGCACGCAATGCTTTCCACCAAAATCAGAAATTTTTAATGCTTTTGAAACTTGCACCTTTGAAGCTTTAAAAGTGGTTATTATTGGTCAGGATCCTTACCATAACTATAATCAAGCCAATGGTTTGTGTTTTAGTGTTAGTAATGGAACTGTACATCCTCCTTCATTAATTAATATTCTTAAAGAGATTGAAACCGATTTAGGTATTGCATACCCAAAAAGCGGGAATTTAGAACGATGGGCAAAACAAGGTGTGTTTTTGTTAAATGCTACATTAACTGTTCGTGCACATGTAGCAGGAAGTCATCAAAAAAAAGGATGGGAAACGTTTACAGACGCTGTTATAAAAAGTATAAGTGATAATAAAGAAGGTGTTATATTCCTACTTTGGGGAAGTTTTGCGAAAAAGAAAGCCAAACTTATAGATGAAGAAAAACACTGTATTTTAACTTCAGGACATCCTTCTCCTTTAAGTGCAAATAGAGGTTACTGGTTTGGTAATAAGCATTTTAGTAAAACAAATGCTATTTTAAAATCTAAAAATTTAAAAGTTATTGAATGGTAATTAATTAACAAAAAACTCAAAACCGCCTTCACTATTTGCGTTTACAATTGTTGAATTAATATTTACAAAAGCAAATTCTGAGACACCACCATCTATATCTAACTGTCCATCGTTATTTTGAAGGAAACGTAATCCTGCTAAATAAAACGTTCCTGTTTCTGCTAAGGTTATACTTACTGTATTTGTGTAACTTTCTCCATTAAAAAAGGCTTCAACAAAAAGCGATCCATTAACTATCGTAGTATTTCCTTCTAATGGTGTAATGTTAGATTCCATTAAAGGTATCATAGAAATACTTCCAAATTCGTTTAACTTGTATAAAGTAATATAATAACGGTAAGCAGATTCTGGTTCTGAATAATCGTAATCTGAGAGAGATATAGTCTCACCGCTGGAAGTTGTTTGATTTAATGAAATATTAGTTTCAATAATTATTTCATCTCCAACACTATAAGTATTTTGATTGTCTTGAATTTGAACACTTGTATTATTTTGAATTGTTATTTGATTTGGAAAATCGTCATCTTCATCACATTGTGTATTTAAAAAGCATAATGATATAACAACAAAAAAACTTAAAGGTTTTAAAAATTTCATAAAAGCTATTTTTTCTGTAGATGAAGAAATGTTTAAAAGGTTGCGTTATAATTATTACAATTTTTCAACTAACTCATTATAATCCCATTTTTCAGGAATTATATCTAAAGCAAATAATTCGTCTTGAACTTTTGCAACAGTATCCTTAGAAATATTTTCTTGAGACCATTCTGTTAAGCTTAACCATTCTTGTACGTCTTCAATTTCTTGTTCATAACGATTCGCAATCATTCTGTCTATGCTAGGTATATCTTTAAATTCAGAAGTTGTAGCATTAACTATATTTAAAATCGTTTTTACATCTTCTTTGTTGGTCTTTAAAAAATCTTCACGAACTGCAATAACAAAACATGGCCAAGGAGAAGGACAATTACCAATTCTTCTAAATGTACTATTATCTACTAAGGGTTTAGTTGTAAATTTTTCCCACATAAAGTAATCTGCTTTGCCTTCTGTTAAGCCTTTTACAGCGCCATCAAGGTTTTTAATAACTTCAAAATCAAGATCTTCTTTTAAATCCCAACCATTATTTTGAGCATTTATATAGGCCATTAAATGTGATCCAGAGCCATAACGACTAATAGCTGCTTTTGTTCCTTTTATATCTTTTATGGTTTTATAATTTGAATCGTGAGATACATGAATTCCCCAAATAAGAGGAGACTCGACAAAAACCTGAACAATTTTAGATTTATTACCAGCAATAATATCTTTAATAATACCTTCTGTTAAAATAACTGCCATATCTATATCTCCATCACGAAGTCCTTTACACATAGCTCCTGTACCTCCAAAATAATCTTTCCAACGTAAATTAATACCTGAGTTTTTATATTCTGCGTTTTTAAGGCCTAAATACCATGCCAAATTAAAATGTTCTGGAACTCCTCCAATATTTATTGTCTTCATACTACTTGCCGCAAAAGCGTTAATCTTACTATTATTATTTGCTAAGAATAATCAAAATTTAATCTTCTAATTTCGAAACGTTTTATTCTACTAATTTGTCTAAGGTATATTGTATTAAATTTTCAACTACTTTTTTTGGATACTTACTAAACGTTCCATTCGCTCTATTAGCAATTATTGCGTTTAATGATAATGCATTGTGACCTAATAACTTTGAAAGACCATAGATTGCAGAGGTTTCCATTTCAAAATTAACTATTCTAAAGTCTTTATAGCAAAATGAATCCATTTTTTTATTTAATGAATCATCAAATAAAGGCAAACGTAAAACACGACCTTGAGGTCCATAAAAACCACCAGCTGTTGCAGTCATTCCTTTATACACAATTGATTCATCGAAACGCTTCTCTAAAGTCTTGCTGTTATTTATAACAATAGGCCTTGCTTTATTGGTATCCCAATTAGTGAATTCTATAAATGCTTTTTCAACAGCTTCATTATTAATACCATCAGTTTTATAGAAGTGAAGCATACCGTTTAAATCTAAACCATGTGTGCTTAATACAAACGAGTTTACAGGAATATCTTTTTGTAAAGACCCAGAAGTACCCACTCTAACAATATTTAAAGATGTTAATGTTTTCTCGGGTTTTCTGGTTTTTAAATCGATATTAACAAGTGCGTCTAACTCGTTTAAGACAATGTCAATATTGTCTGGACCAATGCCTGTTGATAAAACAGTTAGTCTTTTTCCTTTATAAATGCCAGTTTGAGTTTTAAATTCGCGTTTTTGTGTTGTAAATTCAATACTATCAAAATGCTTGGTTATTTTCTCTACACGATCTTGATCACCAACAAAAATAATGGTGTCTGAAATGTTTTCTGGTTTTAAATTAAGATGATATACACTTCCATCTGGATTTAAAATTAATTCTGATTCTTTAATTGGCATTCACTGTATTTTTAATCAATTTATTTGCTTTTTTATTAAACTGAAACTCTCGTTTATTTGCACCTCCAAAAACAAAATTACAATTTAGCTCTTTTCTAAAGTTTTTTTGATGCTCTAAGGCTAAATGTCCATCTTGATTTAAGGTTAAAGTATCTTCTGTTTCAGTATATAATATTTCAAGTTTGTCTACTAGTCTCACTATTTGCATATCTCCAAAGCCATAATAACCTTGATAGTGTAATACATAACCAACTAAATGACGACGTGACTTTATTGTATATTCTTTAATTAATTTCAAGATATTATACTCTAAAGTACTTAAACCACTTCGCATATCTGGAAAACGTTTTAAATGTGCTTTTAGACAAATACTTAAATATTTAAAGTTTGAAGGCCTTGTAATTAAAGGTTTTAGTAGATTATGATCGTTTTCACAATAAATACGCCAAGCTTTTTGAGCTGTAGCAACATCATCTATTGTTAATTCTATTCGATTTTGATAATGTTCTTTAAGTTGTTTAGGAGTTAATTCTGCTAATCCTTTGAGTCCTTTTTCATTTTCAATACGTCCACTACAAACTAAAAACATTGGAACTCTTATTCCTTTTTGTTTTAACAAGCTAATGGCTGCAATAAGATTGATATGGCAAAACAAATCGTACTCAAACCAAAGAATCACTTCTTTATAATCGTTTACACTATTAAGTTTATTTATTTCTGACTTTATCTTAAATTCATCATATTCAACATCATAAACAGATTCTAAAAAGGCTTTGCGTTTTTCAAAAAAAGTAGGAGTATCTATTTCTTTTTCAGTTGGGCCTTCACACAACATTTCATGCCAAGTTAACATTTCACCCTCATAATTCTCTTTTTTAAGATAATTGGTAAGGCTTGTACCATTAGTAATATGGAGTGTTTGCTTAGACATAAAAATTAACCGCCAACACGTTTTACATTAAAGCCTTTTTCTTTGAGCATAATCATTATTTTATCGCGATAATCGCCTTGAATAATAATTTTATCGTCTTTAAAACTACCTCCAACACTTAGTTTTTGCTTTAATTCTTTAGCTAAAGCTTTGAAATCTTCAGTAGCACCTGTATAACCTTCTAAAATAGTAATAGGCTTTCCTTTTCGTTTTTCGTATTTACAAATAATTGGGTCGTCTTGTAACCAAAGTGTGTTAGCTTCTCCATTGGTTTCAACGTCTTTTTCTTCGTGTTCAGGAAAGAGATTTTTTAATTGATCTTTTAAATCCATCTTTTTAAGTATTCAATATTTAGATTGCGTTACGGTTGTAAACTGAATATTGCTTACTTTTTTAAACCAAGCTCAATTAAACGTTGGTCTAAAAATTCGCCTGCTGTAATATCATCAAATTGTTTTGGATTGTTTTCATCTATACAACTCTCTAAAACATCTAATTTCATTTCACTTATTGGGTGCATAAAAAACGGAATGGAGTAGCGGCTGGTTCCCCAAAGCTCTTTTGGAGGATTAATAACACGATGTATTGTAGATTTTAATTTGTTGTTTGTGTGCCTGGACAGCATATCTCCAACATTAATCATTAACTCATCTGGTTCAGCAATAGCATCAAGCCATTCTCCTTCATGGTTTTGAACTTGTAAACCACGACCTTGAGCTCCCATTAGCAAAGTAATTAAATTAATATCACCATGCGCTGCAGCACGTTCTGCTGCTTTAGGTTCTTCTTTTATTGGTGGATAATGAATTGGTCTTAAAATAGAATTGCCATTGTGTATATAATTATCGAAGTACGTTTCTTCTAAATTTAAATGTAAAGCTAAAGCTCTTAAAACATACTTAGCTGTTTTCTCTAACATTTGGTAGGTTTCTTTGCCAACAGCATTAAAAGCTGGCAATTCTTTTACTTCAACATTTTCTGGATATTCTTTAGCGCGTTCGGGATCATCTTCTACATACTGTCCAAAATGCCAAAACTCTTTTAAATCACCTTCTTTTTTACCTTTTGCACTTTCTTTCCCAAAAGACACGTAACCACGTTGTCCACCTATTCCTGGAATTTCATATTTACGTTTATCATCAACTGGCATCGCGAAAAAATTCTTGATTTCAGAATATAATCTCTCCACTAGTTTTTCATCTAAAAAATGGCCTTTTAAAGCCACAAAACCTATGTCTTGGTAGGCTTTACCAATTTCTTCTATAAATTTTTGTTTTCTCTTTGGATCTTCAGAAAGAAAATCTTCTAAATTAACACTTGGAATGCTTGTCATTTATACTATTATTAAATATTCATCTATATACAAATGTAAAGAAAAGATTGGAGAATTAATAATCAATAATTTTTAGTAACCATAATCTATTTTTATGCAATATTGTTATATTTGGCAAACCTTATTAGTGATGTCAGAGACGCTTATGAAACCAAACATAAAGTATAAAACAACCAACTTATCATCAGAAACAAAAATTGAGCTTTATAAAGCTATGCTTAAGCCTCGCTTAATAGAAGAAAAAATGCTTATTCTACTTAGGCAGGGTAAAATTTCTAAATGGTTTTCG
>ENA-OUOG01001291-OUOG01001291.1-marine-metagenome-genome-assembly--contig:-NODE-1291-length-29545-cov-5.551344_pt1 | contig 29545 bp, 13 predicted proteins | sample MGYA00248635_ERZ508505 | MGnify/ENA primary metagenome ERZ508505 (study PRJEB26176, sample SAMN06267871) | marine metagenome | isolation source: Saanich Inlet, British Columbia, Canada | place: Pacific...
CGCGCCGCGCGCCGGCTTCCGGAACCGCATCCCCCCCGGCGCGACGCGGATCGATCGAGGCATCCGTCGGCCGCACCACCGCCAGCTCGTAGCTCACGAAACACTCCCAGTCCGCGTCGGCGGCGTTCGTCGACGACGCGCCGGTCGCGTCGTCTCTGGCGCTCTCCCTGGCCGCGTCCACCTGCAGGTACGCGGAGATGTACCCCGGGAGCGCCATGGAGTCTCCCTTGGGGTAGACCAGCAATCGGCACTCGCGGCCGCCCACGGTCTGGAAATCGCTCCACACCTGCCTCGCCCTCGTCTTGGTGAAGTCCGGCAGCGTCCACCGGCACACGGACGAGTGACTCTTGCGCCGGCCGTCGCCGCTCGCGGCGGCGTGCGCGGCGCCCGAGGTGGAGGCGATCTGCCGGGACATCTCGGAGGAGAGGTCCTGGACGCCGCTGGCTCGTTCGCGCGAGACGTCGTCGCCCTTCGCCGAAACCACGTCGGCCGTGCCGCCGCTCAATGAGCCGGCGTCCCCCATCGCGCCTCTCGCCGCGTCGCGCGCGCGAACCTCACGCGCAAGGTCCGGCGCGACCGCGCGAGTCTCGATCTCGCCTCCGCGGCGCCGGTGTGACCGCCACCGCCCGACGCGCTCTCTCGTGATCTCGACGAAAAGCCCTCAACCTCGGGACGATCGAGCGCGTTCGATCGGTGATTCGAAGCCTCGGCGTTCATCGGACGTCTCCGAGAATCGCCTTTCGATTTCAACGTCGCGTCGGACGTGTTGTGTCTTGCAAACGATATTTATTTCGCGCGCTCGCGCCTCATCGTGTCACTCTCTCGCGCGGGGCCGGGGTCGACGCGTCGCCCGCGCGTCGCGATGCCGGGTACTATGGTCGCCCGCACGGTCGACCCCGCGTTCGTGCGTTACCACGCCGACGTGTGGGTCCGCGCGGTGCCTCGCGCCGACGGCTCGGGAAGGATCACTGACCTGTATTTCCGCCGGTTCGACGACCGAGGCGCGCGGCTCCATTTCGAGGACTCGAACAACACGGGCCAGCTCGAGAGAGGCAAGCGCGCTTCGGAGTTTTATTCCAAGCTCGCGGTGGGTCGTTACCTGCGACGGCACGGCTCGACGGACGCGGAGCTGGCCGAGGTGGAGAGCAAGGTGTTGCGGACGTCGTCCTCCGCGGCGGCCAAGGTGTTTAAGAAGGCGAATCTCGGAAAGGCGAGCAAGGCGAAGGCGCCGCCGCGCGCCCGGGAGGACGCGCGCGGCGCGGGTCGGGGCGAGAAGAGCACGAACCAAACCAAGCAGGAGCCGAACAGCGCGCGGGTTCGAACCCCCGGAAAGGTGACCGCGGCGAAACGAACGGCGAAACGAACGGCGAAAGACGACGCGGCGAAGTCGAAGAAGAGACGAAAACTCGAAACCTCTCCGAAGGCGGAGACGAAAGAAAAAAAAACGACGCGCGCGGTTCCTCCGTTCGCCGAACCGTTAATTAACACGGTCACTCGGCTCCGACCAAAGACCGCGTGGACCACAGGCCGCGTGCCCCGCGTGGTGGTCGTAGGCGCGGGCCCCGCCGGTTTAAGCGCCGCGCGCGTGCTTCTCAACGCGGGCGTCGACGTGATCGTCCTGGAGGCGCGCGACCGCGTCGGCGGCAGAGTGCACACCGAGACTCTGCCCGAACGCGTCGTCACCGTCGACGATCAACTCGATCCGATGTTTGATTCCTCTTCCTTCTCTGGAGAGAGAAAGAAAACCACCGAAACCACCACGAAAACCATCACGCTTCCCGCGACGAAGGTCGATCTCGGCGCGTCGTTCGTGCACGGGTGCCACGAGTACAATCCGTTGTTCCTCATGGCGCGCGAGAGCGGCGTTAGGCTGGACAACGCGGAGGGGGGATACAGCGCGGGGTGGCTGACCGGCGCCGCGTGGTACGACGTCAAAGGGCCGGGCACAGTGCCTGTGAAGCACGTCAGGAAGGCGGTCGAGGTGGCGCAGTTCGTCGGGAACGCGCTCGCGTCGGAGTCCGACGAGAAACGACTCGGAGAACGAGTGGGCGTGTCTGAGTGCGACAAAGAGGAGACGCGAATAATCGCGTCGGACGACTTACTTGACGACGAAAAAAACGCAAACGGTGTTCTTCGCGTCGACTCCGACGAAGCGTACGCGTCGTCTCTGGCGAAGCGGTTCGCGACGCGTTTCCCGGCGTTGGACCTGTCTTCGCGCGGTGCCGTGAAGTGGGGCGACGCGCGCATCGAGCGCGAGCGTCTCGCGCACCTGCGCTTGAGCGAAAAGGCGAACGACCCGCGCTCGCGAGACGTCCCGATGCGCAGCGCGTTTGCGAACGAGCTCGAGCGTCTGCGTTTGCGGTGCAAAAAGTCGAAAAAGTCGCGCGGGTGGGCGAGCCTGAACGACGTGGAGAAATCGGTGCTCGAGTCCGCGCAGGTGATGTGGGGCTTCAACGCGCAGATGGACCAGCTGTCCACGAACGCGCTGCGCGAGCACGCGCGGGAGATGGAGCAGCACCAGGCGGAGATCGACGCGGAGGAGGCGCGCGCCGCCGAGGCGGAGATGGAGACGCGCGCGGAGGAGACGAACGAGAAGGGACGTAACGGCGACGACTACGCGAAAAACGGGTCCCGGTCCAAGACGCGAACGAAAACGAAAACGAAAACGAAAACGAAAACGAAAACGCGAACGAAAACGAAAAGTCAGACGAGCGTCAAAGAAGCGCCTTCCGACGCGGACGGTCTGGTGGTGGACGGGTACCACGACCTGGCGGTCGCTCGGCCCGCCGCCGAGCTCGGGAACCGCGTTTGGCTCCGCTGCGTCGCGACGCGCGTGGAGACGAACGAAACTTTTTTCGCGAACGAAAAAGACGGCGTGCCTTCCGCGTCGTCGTCTTTTCCGTGCGCGGTGACGTTCCGAACGTACTCCGAGACGGACGACGAGACGCGCTCGGAATACGACTGCTCCGTTCGCGCGTCGGGTGAAGGAAACGTCGTCGAGTGCGACTACGCGATCGTGACGGTTCCGCTGGGCGTGCTCCAGGGCCGCGCCGCGGCGTCGACCATAGAGTTCGCGCCGGCGTTGTCCGACGCGAAACGCCGCGCGATCGCGACGCTGGGCGCGGGCACGGAGAACAAGGTGGTGATGCGGTTCGAAAAACCGTTTTGGCCGATTGACAAGCGGTTCGTGCAGTGCACGGACCAGCGGTTCCGGTTCCTGAACTGCGCGCCGTACGGAAAACCAAACGTCCTCATCGCGCACGTCGCGCCGCCGTACGGCGAAGGGTTTTTGAATCGAACGACGAACGCGTGCGACGCCGGCGAAGACGTGTTACGAGAAACCCTCGCGGTGGTGAGAAAAATGTTCGACATCGATGAGAAGGACATGCCCAAACTGCTCGATCACGTCGTCACGGACTGGGGCGCGGATCCGTTTTCGTGCGGCGCGTACTCGTACGCGCGCGTCGGGTCGGATTCGTCGGACATTCGGAATCTCGCCGCGCCGGAGCATCGCGGCCGCGTGCGCTTCGCGGGCGAGGCGTGTTCGGTGGAGGGCGCGCAGTGCGTGCACGGCGCCGTGTCCACCGGGCAGGAAGCCGCCGCCGCGACGCTCCTAGAGGTGTGCGCTTTGGTAAAACCGGAGGAGGACTTCCTCGGCGGCGTCATGGGAACGCACGTCGAGCTCCCGCCGGACGTCTTCGCGCGGTGCGCGGAGGAAAAGTGTCGCAAGTGGAGACGCGTCCCGTTTCTTTCGAAACGCAAAAAGGCGATCCAATTGGATTCGTCGACGAACGACAAAGAAGCGCACGGAGACCACGTCTTCGGCGTCCCGCTCGTGACGCCGAAGACGTGGCGGTGCGGCGACGCGCACTGGCACGCCGGGCTCGCGCGCGACGGGTGCGCGGCGCCGCAGGAGCCGCACGAGGACCTGCGACAGGCGCGTGACCCGAACGAGTGGAACGCGCTCGTCGAGACGTGGGATAAATGGGCGCGAGGCGTCGCGGCGGCGACGGAACCGACGGAGCCGACGACGGAACCGACTGGCCTTCTCGCGACGATGTCGACGGGTTCGCGCGCGTTTTTGTCGCGAGCGGTGACGAAAACGGAAACGCCCGTCGAGTACGCGGCGCGCGAGACGGCGCGCGCGCCGAACGGCGGCGAAAAAAACGCTTCGGCCCCGCCGGCGTCTCTGAAGAAAATCGGAGGCGCCGCCGCCGGGAATCGAACCCCCGAAGCCGCGGTTCCCGCGCCGGCGAGCGCGGTGCCGGTCGCGACGTGGTGGCTCCCGGACACGGCGACGCCGCCTAAGACGTGCTTCAGCGGGTGAGGCTGTGTCTCCGCCGCCGTCGTGTCGAGCGAGCGAGCGGCGAACGTGTCGTGTAATCAACGCAGAGACCACACATTTTTTTCCTAACACGACGGCCTGATGATGTGTCCTCCCCAGTCGTCGAGGCGCGCCTGTCGGCCACGACGCCCTCCGGGCGCGATGGACAGGACCGCGTCGCGACTCGAGTCGCTCGCGCTGAGTTCGCGGGGGGGCTCGCGGGACCGCGAGGAGATCTCGCGGCGAGCTCCCCCGTCCCCCGTACCCGACGGCCAACGGAAAGGCGACGCGAAGCCGCCCAAGTGCCTGGGCTGCGGCGGGTCCATCTCCGGCTCGTACCTGGTCGCGCCCGGGAACAGACGCGGCGCGTACCACGCGCAGTGCCTGCGGTGCGAGGTGTGCGCCGAGCCCACCGAGCGGTTCGTCATCGTGGACGAGGGTCCGCACGTCGAAGGGTCCGTCGGACGAATCAAAAACAAAAACGTTCCGAGAGATCTGCTCGTCTGCGCGCGATGCCACGACGAGCGGTTCGCGGAGAAGTGCGGGAAGTGTCGCCTTCCCCTGCGCGGCACGATCCTAAACGCGCTGGGCTCCAAGTTTCACGCCGAGTGTTTCCGGTGCTCGCTGTGCGACGCGAGCCTGGCGAGCGGGACGTTCGTGCAGATGCCGAACGACGAGAAAAAAGCCGCGTGCGCTTCGTGCCACGAGCGAGAGCTCGCCGCGAAGTGCGGCGGGTGCGGCCGAGGCGTGGTGGGCGACCACGTCGTCGCGCTGCGCGGGACGCCCTTCCACAAGGCGTGCTTCTGCTGCACGAAGTGCCGCGTCAGCCTGGTCGGCGCGAAACACGTGCCGCACGAAGGGAAGGCGTGGTGCGCGGAGTGCCACGTCGCGGCGTTCGCCGAGCGGTGCGGCTGCGGCTGCGGCCGAGGCGTCACCGGCGACGTCGTGGTGGCGCTCGGGAAGCGGTTCCTGGCGGGGCACTTCAATTGCGCGGAGTGCCGCGGGCCGTTCCCAGACGGCGACTTCATGAAGGTGGATCTCGAGACGCGAAACGAGGGGCATACGGAAGACGTCGCGCTGTCGCCGAACCGAGGAGCTCTTTCGTCGCGGAGGACGTCGCCGTCCGCGAACGCGTCCGATTGGACGAAACCAAAACCGAAACCGACCGCGCGCGCTTTTGTCGCCGCCGCCGTCTGTCGCGCCTGCTACGCGTCGAACCACGCCGAGCGGTGCGCGTGCTGCGCCGTGCCTTTAGTGGGGTGCCGCTTCGTGCGGGTCGACGCGTGGGACGAACGCGCGAATGAAAATAGCGAAGGCTCCAAAGGCGAGGCGATGTGCCTTAAATGCGAGTCCGAGCCCGGGAACCTGTGCGACGACTGCGGTCGGTGCGTCTCGCGCGTCGACCGCGTTCGCGCGCTGGAGAAGACCGCGCGCCGCGAGTCGGGCGGGCGCGCCACGATCGGCCAGTGCGGCTCGTGTCGATCGACCGCGGTGCGCTCGGACGAGGCGGCGAAGGCGATTTTCGAAGACGTCGCCGAGACGCTCGAGAGCGTCGGCGCGCGGGACGCTCCGCCGGCGGCGTCGCGCGACGTGGTCGTTCGCCTGGTGGAGGCCGATTACCTCGCGAGCGCGGCGAACAAACGACACAGGGGGCCCTCCGCTGAGGGCCCGCGGGGCGTGACGCGCACCAAGGTGGAGCTGCGCGGCACCGCGCCCAAGGAGCGGTGGACGGAAATCGTCGACGGGTGGCGTCTGGACCGCGAGACGAACGAAGAGGGACGGCCCGCGAATGCGATTTTTCCGTCAGACGACGTCGAGCGTTCCGCGCCTCGACGTTCGCCGGCGACGACGCGTCGCGTCGCGGAGACCGCGCTGGCGCGTCCCGACGTCTCCGTGCGTGAGAGGCGGTTCATCAAGGACGTGCTACTGCTTCGAGGGATGTCGCGGACGGCCACCGGCGCGACGCTGGCGCACGAGTACGGCCACTGCTACCTGTTCGCGCGCGCCTTCCCTTCGCTGCCGCTGAAGGTGGAGGAGGGCGTGTGCGAGCTCTTCGCGTGGCTGTGGCTGGGGGGGGGGCTGAGCGTCCCGGCGGCGACGCGCGCGACGGTGAACGGCGCGGACGAGGCGCAGAACGCGCGCCGGCGCGCGCGCATGGAGAAGAGGCAGGACCCCGTGTACGGCGACGGATTCCGCGACGCGAAGAAGGCGCTCGAGCGATGCGGCGGAAATCTCTGGACGCTCCTCGAGTACGTGCGCGCAAACGCCGCGCTGCCGACGTAAACGCCTTAGAAGACGACGAACTTTACGCGTTCTTTTCGTTGTTCGACGTGAGCGCATATATTAGCTCTCTATTCCCTATATAGCTCGCTATTCCCTACACGGACGCTCGCTCCACAACCTCTACGGCCTCAGCGTCCTCGAGACGATGGCGTCTCGGTGCCTCTGCGAGCCGGGAGGGGGCGGCGACTTCGCCGGCGAGCGCTGCGAAGCCATCACCGCGTCGCGCGGCGGCGGATGCGGGCTCTTATCGCGCGACGGGCTTAAACGCGATACTCCACGCTTCGCGGGGCTCGAGTGGACGACACTGTGTCCTGAAGTGGACGCCGAGTACACGTTCTTCGCGGAAAACGGCGACGAACCGCTCGAACGCGCCGACGGCGAAAAAGTCTTCGTCGGCGACGCTCGCGATCGCTCGCCGGTTCCGGCGGCGCCGTCGCTCCGCGCCGAGGACGGGCGCCCCTTCCGCGCGGTGGAGCCGAACGCCTTCGGCGGAGCCGAATGCCACGGTCTCGGCGCCGTCCGCGAGCGCGGGTTGCTCGCCTTCGCGCGCGCCTCGGCGTTGGCGCGCGCCGCCGCGGCGACGGCGGCGCGGCGCGCGAGCTCCTTCTTCTCCTCCGTCGCCGAGACCACCGATTTCGTCTCGCCGCGGATGTAGGCGCCGACGCGCGACGTCGCAAACGCGTCGGCGCGCGACGAACCCGGCGCCGAGCGCGGCCGGGTATCCTCCCCCCGCGCCGGCGAAAACACGGCGGTGGTCACCTCGCCGAAGGTCACGCGGCGGCGCGCGCCCGGGGACCGCGACGCGCGCGAGGGCGAACGCGAGAGCGAAGAGCGCAGAGGCGAAGCCGTTGAAGAGCGCAGAGGCGAAGCCGTTCGCGCCGGGCTCGGGGCGCTCCTCGGCGCGCTCGCCGCGGGGCTCCTCCCCGGGCTCCTCCCCGGGCTTCTGCCCCTCGCCTCCGACTCCGGCCGGCCGGGCGGCGCCCCCGGGCTCGCCGACCTCGGCCGGTCGCGGAGAGGTCGCGAACCGGGCGACCCGACAGACATGGGCCGCCGCGTCAGACGAAGCGGCGTCTCCAAATCGTCGCGTTCGCTGGAGGAGTACGTCCCCGCTTCCGTCTGCGTGGACGTACGTACGCCGCGATCGGCGACGTCGAGAAAATCTCGACGACCGCGGTTGTTATCCGAAACCGGGCTTTCTTTCGGGTACGTCTCCGTGAAAGACAGACGTTTAAACTCGCGCGAGCGACGCATGACGTCCGCCCGGACGCGCGCGTTGGCTTCGCGCGTCGTCGCGCGTTCCAGTTGGAAGCCGATTTTTTTCGCCTCGTCGCGCACGCGCTCGAGCCGCGAACGCGTCTCCCCCGCCACCGACCACGCCTCGCTCAGGACGTCCCGCGACACGACCCAGTTCTGCTCGACACCCGTTTCGAAAGTCTCGATCATTTGTGACGTCGCGTCGCTCGACGCGACGTCCTCGGCGGCGTCGCAGGCGCGGCGCGCGACGTCCAGCGCGCGCGTCGCGACTCTGTACGTCGCCACGCTCCTCTTCTCGATCGCGTCCAGCGATTTCAACGCGCGCAACACGACGGAGGTTCCTTTTTGGCCGAGTTCCGAGTTCGACCGGTCGATCACGCGGTACAAATGCTCGTTCTCGTTTTTAATACCCTCGCCTTCGCGTCGCGTTTTGCGAACCAGCGCGTCAGACGCCTCGGCGCGCGCGACGCTCTTGGCGGTCTCCGCCTTCGCCGCGACAACCTCCCCGCGCAGGCGCTCGAGCTCGCGCGCGTGCTCGCCCTCTATCGCCACCAGCTCCTCCTCCGCCGAGGTCAACGAAACTTTTTTGAACGACGACGAAGACGCGTCGTTATTGTCGCTGTCTCGTCTCTCGTCGGCCTCTGCGTTGTGATCGAGGAGCGCCGCGCGCAGCGCGGAGGGCTCGTCGCGTCGCGCGGTGCGTTTCAGCAAACGCTCAATAGCTTTAATGCGACGACGCTCGTGCTCCCGCGAAACGTCCTCCGCTTTAACCCGTGACTCGCGCTCGCGTTTGAACGCGCTCTCCGTGTCCCTCAATTTGGCTTCCAAAGCCTGCTCCGTCGCCCTGGCGTCCTTCTCGCGCGCTTCGAGCGCGCGCCGCGCGGCTTCGCGCGTCGCGGTACACGACTTTTCCGCATCCTCCAGCTTGACTCGCAATTCGTCAACCTCGAGCTCAGCCTGTAAACGCCGGCGGTTCGCCTCGGCCACCGCGCTCGCGGAAACGCCGGCGTCGTGGTGCTCGCCGTCGTTCGATGTCTTCACGTGCTCGCGATCGTCCCGCCTCATCGCGGTCTCGGCGACGTGGTGCTCGAGCTCGGCGATGACGCGCTGGGCGTCGCCGAGCGCGTCCGCCATCTGACGCGCGTCGTGCTCGGCGTCGGCGACGCGCGCGGCGGCGCGTTCCTCCGTCTCGAACGCGCGGCGCTCTGCGTCCTCCGCGCGCGCGTTCGCGGCGGCCACGAGCCGCGCCGCGACTTTGTCCGTGTCCGCGGCGCGAGTCGCTCGCGGCGACTCCGGGCGCTTCTCGGGGGTCGCGGAGGCGGACGCGTCGGCGTCGGCGCCTCTCGAAAACGCCGAGAACTCCGTGCGCATCATCATCTCCGCCGCCTCCTCGCGGCTCATCATCTTCGCGGGGCTCACGCCGCCGGGCGAGCGCTTCACGAAGTACCGCGGCTCGCCGGGGCGCGGGCGCGCCAGCGGAGACGACATCGGAGTACCCAGCGAGAGACGCGCCTCGAGGATTGCGCGACAGAATTGCGCAAATCGTGCTGTTGTTGTGGCTTTCACGCATTCCAACATGTCCAATGACCAGCACTTTTCTCGGGTGTGTACGTACATGTAAGCAGTCTCCAAAAAGAGGTCTCGCGAAATTTAACAACCACGAAATCGACGGTTCGTGATTGGTAAAAAGGCGAATGTGAGAGCCGTTATTCGCGCGACTTTGTCTCGTCTCGGTCTCGGGCTCGCGAAACCGCCTCCGACGCGATGCCCTCGTGACGCCGTCACACTCGAAGGCGCGCGCTCGGCACGCCACCGCGGTTCTCCCGATACCGCCAGACCGACGCCCTCGCTCGACGCTCTCCGCGTCTCGCCCCCGCGGTTCGGAACGGCGTCCGTCGGACTCGCCGCATCTCGAAAAAAACCCGTTCGCCGCAACGACGAGCAGCCATGGAGACGTCGCTGCGGTTCGACTCGCGCACGAAGCACCTGTGCCTGTTCGCCAAGGAGAAGTTCAGCAACGACGACAACTACGTTCTGACGGTGCGTGTGCCTCGCGCTCCCTCGGGTCGCGAACGCCCGAACCCGAACCCGATTGAGTCCGCGAAGCGGCCGTGGGGCGAGGTTTCTCCATCCGACATCTCCTCCCTGGAGCGAAAGAAGCCGTCCAAAGTCGTTCATCGAGGCTTTTCTTTTTAGACGCGAAACGAATGCGTAAAACATAGCTAATCGACTCGCGACTGACGCGTTTCGCTCTGTCGATCTGACGCCTTTACGTCTCCTCTCGTCCTCTCGCGGCGTGCCGTCGAACGCGCATCATTTACCCGCGCAAAAAAGGTTTCGGGTTCGCTGGACACGAAGGATGGCCGCGTGGAGAGCCGCGCGTACGTGCGTAAAAAGTTTTTCCCCGACGCGTTTTTGTCGCGCGTCGACATGGGCTTGAGTTACGCGACGACCGCGGATGACGTGACGTACGGGATCAACGGGAAGAAGAGTTTCGAGCTCACGGATGACGGTCTGACGACGCTGGACGTCAAGGGAGGGGTCTCGATGGGGAGCAGAAGCCGCGGCGCGGACGTGGACGCGCGCGTCGAGCTGACGCAGAAGATCTTCAACTTCCAGGAGGACCAGGATCTGAAACTGCGCGTCGGGGTGGATCTGTCGTCGCGCAAAGTGTACGGGCAGATCCGCGAGAACAACTGGACGTTCAACACGGACTTCAAGGAGAAGTGGGACGTGCGGTACGACCTGTGACGGACGACGATGACGATTAATCGGGCGACGAGACGAAGGCGACGAGACAAAGTGGAATGAATGCGTGAAGAACGTCAAAATGACTTTTAGCGAGAGAAAAAACGCGCCTCGTTCCCTGCGTGTCGCAGTCTCGCAAAGAAACGAGTCGACAAAATTTCATGACTGACTGCGTTCGCTACTGCTTCGTCGTCCCTCTCCGTCGATCGATCGCTTGGCGCGCCTTTTTTGCCGAGTTGTCGCGAGCCTCGAACGAGGTCGCGCCCTTCCCCCACGCGGCGCCACTGTGAAGCAGCGCGCGAGTTGTCGCGGCTCGCTGGTTCGGCGCACGACCCCAGCGCTCGGCGTTCCCGCCGTCCGGCGCACCCGGCTCACGCGACAGAGCGTCTCGAGAGAACGTCACCGCGTCCGAGCATCAGATCTCGTCAGCGACTGCTGCGCGACGGGCGAGAGTGCCAACTCTTTCCTGATCGACGCAGCGCGACCGCGACGCGCGTGCGTCCACGATGATGAACGACCGCAAGGTTATCAACCTCGAGGAGGGATGGGACTTCATGCAGGCACGTCCCCGCGAGACCCGCCGATACTCCCGCTCCGCGCGGTTCCCTCCGCGCCGCGTCGCTCGCGCCCGTTTTCCGCGCGAACGTAACCCTACGCGGATCCGACGCAGCGCCCTCGCGAGCGCGATCTGACCTCCCCCCTGTTTCGCGCACGAGCAGAAGGGCATCGTGAAGCTCCGCGGCATCCTCGAGAAGGAGCAGGGCGAAGACGCGTTCACGCCCCAGGAATACATGAACCTGTACACGTGCGTGCCTCGGAAGGCGTTCCGCGTCTCAGATCCCACCTCCGGGAAGACGCGTTCATTTCAAAAACGCGACAAAAAGTTCACGTTCTCGTCTCCTTCCCGCGCTCACTACGACCGACGACTGACACTTACCTCGTGTTACCCTCACCCCTTCCTTCGACGACTCCATGCACGACTCCATACAGCACGATATACAACATGTGCACGCAGAAGCCCCCTCACGATTTCTCGCAGCAGTTATACGAGCGGTACCGCGAGGCGTTTAACGAGTACATCTCTTCGGTCGTGTTACCCGCTCTGAACGAAAAAAGCGGCGAGTTCATGTTAAAGGAGCTCGTTCGAAGATGGGACGACCACAAGGTGATGGTGCGTTGGCTTTCACGCTTCTTCAACTACCTGGACCGCTACTACATCCAGCGGCACAACCTCGCGCAGCTCAAAGATGTTGGTTCCCTGTGCTTCCGCGACCTGGTGTACGCGAAGCTGAAGACCGTCGCGAAGGACGCGGTGTTGGCGTTGGTGGACAAGGAGCGCGACGGCGAACAGGTGGACCGCGCTTTGATCAAGAACGCCCTCGGCATCTTCGTGGAGATGGGCATGGGGGGCATGGAGGCGTACGAGACCGATTTCGAGGCGTTCCTGTTAACGGACACCGCGAAGCACTACAAACGCAAAGCCTCGCTGTGGATCGAAGAAGACAGCTGCCCGGCGTACCTGATCAAAGCTGAGCAGTGCCTCGGTAGAGAGAAGGAAAGAGTCGGGCACTACCTGCACGCGTCGTCCGAGGCGAAGCTTTTGAAGGAGGTGGAGCGCGAAGTGCTGGCGACGTACGAGACGCGGCTGTTGGAGAAGGAGCACTCCGGGTGCGCGGCGCTGCTCCGGGATGACAAGACGGAGGACCTCGCGCGCGTGTTCCGCTTGTTCAAGCGCGTGCCCTCCGGATTGCCGCCGGTGGCGGACATCTTCAAGAAGCACATCGAGCGCGAGGGGCTGGCGCTCGTCAAGCGCGCGGACGAGACGGCCGCGAGCAAGAAGGAGGCCAAGGCTGGCAAGAAGGACGGCGGCGCGGAGTCCGCCGCGACCGAGTCCGCCGCGACGACGTCGAGCACCCCTGATGCGCGGAAGAAATCGGCGGGCGCGAACGCGGATCGCGACGCGAGCGCGGGATCCGCCGAGCAGCTCTTCGTTCGCGACGTCATCGCGCTTCACGACAAGTACGTGGCGTACGTCAAGACGTGCTTCGCGGACGACTCGCTGTTCCACCGCGCGCTGAAGGAAGCGTGCGAGGTGTTCTGCAACAAGATCATCGCCGGGAGCACGTCCGCGGAGCTCATGGCTACGTTCTGCGACAAGCTCCTGAAGAAGGGCGGCTCGGAGCGTCTGTCGGACGAAGCCGTCGAGGAGACGCTCGAGAAAGTCGTGCGCCTGTTGGCGTACGTCTCGGACAAGGACTTGTTCGGTGAGTTTTACCGCAAAAAGCTCTCCAAGCGTTTGCTGTTCGACCAGAGCGCGAACGACGACCACGAGCGCTCCATCTTGGCCAAGCTTAAACACCAGTGCGGCGCGCAGTTCACGAGCAAGATGGAGGGCATGGTCACGGACTTGCAGCTCGCGCGAGACACGCAGCAGTCGTTCGACGCGTGGCTCGCCATCGACGACGCGAGGCGGCCCGAAGTGGACCTGTCCGTGACCGTCCTGACGACGGGTTTCTGGCCCACGTACAAGTTCACCGAGCTCGCGCTTCCCGCTGAGATGGTCAAGTGCGTGGAGACGTTCAAGACGTTCTACGAGGAGCGAACCAAGCACCGCAAGTTGACGTGGATCTACGCGCTCGGCACGTTAACCGTCAAAGGGTCGTTCAAAACGAAACCCATCGAGATGCACATCTCGCCGTTCCAAGCCTCGTGTCTTTTGCTGTTCAACAAAGAAGACACGCTGGGTTACAAAGAAATCGCCGAGCGTCTGAACCTGCCGGACGAGGACGTGCGGCGCACGTTACACTCGCTGGCGTGCTCCAAGTACAAGATCTTAAAGAAGTCGCCCGAGGGCAGAGTCATCGCGGACACCGATGTGTTTTCGTACAACGAGAATTTCACCGATCGCGCGCGGCGCATTAAAGTTCCCGTGCCGCCCGTGGAGGACCGCAAAAAAGTTTTGCAAGACGTGGACAACGACCGGCGGTACGCCATCGACGCCGCGATCGTGCGCACGATGAAGAGCCGCAAGACTCTGGCGCACCAGAAACTCGTCCTGGAAGTCGTGCAGCAGCTTTCGAAGGGATTCAAGCCGGATTTCAAAATCATCAAGAAGCGCATCGAGGACCTCGTCACGCGCGAGTTTTTAGAGCGTGACAAGGAAGACCCGACCGTGTTCAACTACCTCGCGTAGAGTGAGTTCGTTTCAAACGCGGTGGATGCGGCAAGGGACGATTCGAGTGTGTGTTCACGAGACGCGACGATCGGTAGCGAAACGCGCGCGCTTGAAAGACGCCGCGAGACGTTCGCGTACATCGCCGCCGTCGAGTCGCGACGAGTCTGGAGAGTAGTACGCGAAAATCGGCGACGGCGACAAGAGCTCGCGGTTTTTTTTGTTTTACGCGTTTCCATCACAAACGCCGACCTTTACGTCCTGTTTTTTTCTCTCTTCTACGTGGATGTTCCCAATCCCCCGAAAATACCCGCAGGCTGATGCCAAGCCCTCGGATCCCCCACTACTCGAGCACCGCTCGAGCGCGCCGCGCGCCGCGCAACTCAATCACCCCCCGCGCTGGGAGAGCGCCTCACCCGAAAAACGCCTCGCCAACCTTTTTGGCTCGGCGCGTCTCGAACAAGGCGAAAGTCGCGCAGATACACGCGCCGACGCGTTTATGCACCTCCTCGTCGCAGGAAGCACCTTTTTGTCTCGCTCAATAACCGCGCCGCGGCCGGTCGAAGCGCGGACTTAGGCCGCGTTCGGCAGTCCGGCGGTCTCTTAACCACCGCCGACCACCGCGCTTCGACTCCGCCGACGCGACTTCCGCGTCGCCTTCGCCTCCCCCTCGCCAAAATCACGTGTTCGTGACTCAGAGCGCGGAGAAGTTGGGGCGGCTGTACTTGAACGTGGTCTTCTGCGACTTCGCGTCCGGGCGAAGCACCTTGTTCACCACGGGGAAGGAGACGGGCTCCTTCCTGCCCAGGAACTGGATGGTGTTGTCGCGCTTCACGTCGTCATCCGAAACCTGCGCGATCTTGATGATCTGCAGGCACGGCGCGCGCACGCGGTGGCGGGACGCCATCTCCTCGTACAGGGCGTCGACCGCCTTGTTCATGGACACCTCGCGGTACTCCTTGTACGCGTTGTGGAACCCGGTGCGGCTCTGGTAACGAATCCAGACACCGTAGTTCTTAATGGAGGTGACATCCTCTTCGAAGATCTCGTTGCACGCGATGATCTGGCCGTTCGCCTTCTTCACCTTCTTCAGGCGAGACAGGAAGTACCTGCGAATGGGGGCGATAGGGTTGGCGGGTGGGTTCGGAAACGCGTCCGTCAGTAAAGGGCTTCGTTCCGACGTTCTTGTCGCCTTCGGGCGGCGAGCCGAGCGTTCGGGCGTCGGGGAAGGAGCCGCGCGCGTAACGCGCGCCCCCTCGCGCGACGCGCGAAAACGTCAAAACCCTTAAAACACGCTTCGCTCACGACGCTTTCGCGTCTACTCCGCGGTGTCGGAAGATGTGCGCGGGGGTACGAGCGGCGAGCCCTTCCCACCCGCGCGCTGGGTCCAACACAGACCCCGCGATACACATCCGCGACCGCGTCGACATTAATCGAACTTCACGTTCGCTCGCCTCCCCGCGTGTCGTTCTTCGCGCGTCGCGTTCGTCGCGCAGAAAGATGTTTGTTTTACGCACCAGAACTTGGACTTCGCGCGGGTGTCGTCGAGGGACCAGAGCTTCATGCGGTAGATTTGGGGCTCCGGCTGGGCCTCGGTCGGCACGTGGCGGCCGACGATGTGGTATTGGTGGTACTGTTGGGTCGAAGCGGGGGATGCGGGTCAGCGACCGGACCGGGATGAGAAGAAACCGAGTGACGGGAACGCGAGAAAAATGACGAAGGCGAAGGCGTCCGGGGACGGGTCCGTGGGACCCGTCCGGGCGACGAGACGCGCCCGCATCGTCGCGGGACGCTTCCGAGGGACTCCGAGGGCAATCACGCGCGTCGCCGTCGCGTCGACGACCAAGCGCGGACGCCCCCGGGGCCCGTTCGCCCTTGAACCCTAGGAGGAAAAAACTTTCGCTCCCGGGCCCGTCCCGACTCCGACATGTCGCCTCCGGCGGTGCCGCGACCGCGGCGACGACGGGTGTCACGCCGCGGCGCGCGCGGGGAAACGCCCGGGCGGTGTCCTTACCCTGAAAGGCGCCATTATGTTCGACTGTACTGGACACGTGCGTTCGCGCGTTCCTAAGTGCCGCGACGAGCGATGCGGGGAAAGTTCAAGAGCGAATTTGTTCTTCATTTTGGTTTTTTTTTAAGGGTTTTGCGGGAATTTGAGGCTCGAGCGCGCTCGAGTTGTGTGACGAAAACACACATCGACTCGATCGGTTTTTTGTCACACTTTCTCGGGGACCCTAGAAATTCGCGACTCGAATTGTAAATTATGACGTGTCACACGTCACCAGTCTGAAATTTGAGAAAATGCGGAAATAGGTCTTTCGAGCGAAAACGAGACTGCTTCCGCGTTCGCCTTTTGTCTTCTTTTGAGCAAAGTTCTCCGAATGCGCAGCAGCCCAAGCCCGCCAGCTGCGTGCGTTGTTTCACTCTCGCATTGCCTCGGCACTTCCAAGCGGGCTTGGCGCAACTTCTGTCTCGTCGCGCACCTCCTCGAAGAGAAGCGCGCGCTTTCGCGGAGTCACTCCGCGCCGCGGGTCCACGTCTGCCCGAAGACGTCCGCCCGATGGACGCGCTCCCCCGAGACATCGCCTCGGTGCGTCGGACGCGCCTCTTCCCCCGCGCGCCCGCGTCGATCCGCCGCCGCGCGCGTCTCCTCCGCCGTTCAAATGGGTTCCCGCGCGAATAATCCGCGTCGTTTCCTCTCTTCCGCGGTTTCCGGCGCGGCGCGCGCGGAGCGCGCTGACCCCCCCTCGCGCCTCTCGACCGTCGCCGCAGGTCCTGCCCGATGACCCCGCGGACCAGCTCGAGCTGGCGCACCGCATCGCGAACGCGGCGTTCGTGGCGCAGACGCAGAGCCTGGCGAAAGAGCGCGACGCGCTCAAGGAGCAGTGCGCGGAGATGAAGATGCGCTCGAAGCAGCTGGAGCGCCGCGTGGCGAGCATGGAGGAGGAGCTGCACGATGCCGCGGACAAGGCCGCGATGGCGATGGAGGAGCGGGACAAGCTCACCGCGGAGAAGACCGCGCTGATCAACACCGTCAAGAAGCTCAACAAGGAGGTGGCCAAGCTGGACGCGTTCAAGCGCAACTTGATGCAGACGCTGGCGGATGACGGCGAGGACGGCGCCGGCGACGCCGCGGGGGAACGACTGGTGACCAGCGTGTTGGCGAACGCGGAGTCCACCGTACTTAAAACCGGGAGCCGATACGGCGGGAGCCAAGCCGGAAGCGAGAGGTCACCCGAACGAAACTACTCCCGGCGAACGTCGGCGGCGAACTCGCCCGCGCCGCGCCGCGACGCGGTCGCCGGGGACGGAACCGACGCGCGCAAGGTGGACGGCAAGGCTTTTTTCCGGGAAGCGCGCGCGCGTCTGTCCTACGAGCACTTCTCCGAGTTTCTGCAGAACATCAAGGAGCTCAACGCGCACAAACAGACGCGCGCCGAGACGTTGGCGCGCGCCGACGACATCTTCGGCGAATCCAACAAAGACCTCTACCGCACCTTCGAGACGCTGCTGGTGAAACACCTGCCCAAGTGAGTGAAGTGCGTGGACGAGCGCGGCGACGAGGGCGGGTCGCGAGCGCTTTGGAACGCGCGACCAAAAAGTCTGGTCGTTTCGCGCGGGTCGCGTCGAGAAAGGGGGGCGCGTGCGGATCGAACAGTCGACTCGAAGTTGTAGCGTTTGACGATGGACGAGCGTCGGAACGAAAAGAAAAGGCGTCGATTTGCGCGCGCCGTGATGCGTCTCGCCATGCCCCACACGTTTTTTTCGTGCGCGCACAGCGGTACGCGTTTTCAGTCTGACACGAATGACGATGTTTTTTTACCCGTTTTTGCGACTGAAGTTTCGTTGGATTGCGCGAAAAAAGTGCGCCCGTTCCGAACGCCCGACGATTCGCCCCATCCTCTCGCGCGCTTTCCACGACGCTTTTCCAGCCGCCTTTGGGAGGGTGAGGCGACGGCACCGCACACCGAGTCGCGCCCGCCGCGCTCGCGCACCCACGAGCGCCGCGCCCGCGTCGACTCGTCCCGCCGAAAGCACCGCCGCGCGCAGAAGCGCGTCCGCGGACCGCACGCACACGCGCGCGTCGCGGGCGTAATCGCTTCACCCGCCGACACGAAAAGCGTCGTCGTGCGTCCCACGCCGCGAAGGAAGGCCCCGTGATTTCGTCGCGCCTCGTCCCATGGCACACGCGCGCACCGCCTTCGCGGCGTTCGCGACGCCCTCCGCGCCCGCGCGCGGCTGTGTCGCGCCGAAACGCGCCTCGCGCGCGGTCCCGGCGCGCGCGCTCGCCGCCGCGCCCGCGGGGCGCGGTCGCGGTCGCGGCCGCGGCGGCGGCCGGGGCGGCGGCCGCGGCGAGTCCGGTGCGGATTTCTCAGCCGGCCGCGCCATCCAGTCTGACCTGACCGCCGCGAGCGACCCGCGCGCGATTTTGGAGATCGTCGCGAACCACGCGGACGACTTCGACGCCATCCACGCAGCGACCGCCATGCACCGCCTCGCCACGCACGCGCGCTCGCAGCGCGACCGCGAGTCGGCGACGCGAGACAAACGCTTTGCGATTCTCTTTGACGCAGTGACCCGGCGCCTGCGCAAGATGAACTCGCAGGGCCTCGCGAACGTGGCGTGGGCGTGCGCGCGACTCGAGCACCACCCCGGCGAGGAGGTGCTTCGCGAGATCGCGGAGGGACTCGAGGCGGAGCTACGCGGGGGCGTCGCGGGGGGGGGCGGGAACAGACGTCAGACGCGGCCGCAAGCCGTCTCCAACACGCTCTGGGCGTTTGGACAATTACGGTACAAACCCGACGACGACACTTTATCGTCTCTGTGCTCGAACGCGGCGCCTCTGCTGAAGAAGTTCCGCGCGCAGGAGCTGTCCAACGCGATGCTCGGTTTGGCGCACGTCGAGCACGACCCCGGCGCCGCGTTCTTCGATCAAGCCATGCGCGCGGCGTCCGACGAGATGCGTTCGTTCGAGGGGCAAGAGACGTCCAATCTGTTATGGTCGTGCGCGCGACTCGGACGAGCGCCGCCCGCCGAGTTGATCGACGGTCTCTTGGAGCAGGACGCGGCGTCCAACCTCGGGGGCATGGCGTCTCCTCTGAACATGTCGCAGTGTCTGTGGGCGTGCGCGCGGCTGGACAGGCCGCCGCCCGCCGCATACCTCGCCGCCGCCGAGCGCGAGCTCCCGCGATGCGCGTCCCGGCTCAACCCCGAAAACGTGGACTGCGTGTTATGGGCGCTCGCGTCGCTGGGCGTCCCGCTGAAGGAGGAGGCCATGGCCGCGCTGACGTCCGCGTGCGCGCGGCTCGGGGACCGCATGGACGCGGAGATGCTGGTGAAGGCGCACTGGGCGTTCGCGCGACTCAGGCACAGGCCCGCGCCCGGGGACATGAACCGCATCGTCGCCGCCGCCAAGCGGCTGGTGGACCAGCTCCCCGACGAGGACCGGCTGACGGTGATGCACGCCTGGGGCGTGCTCCGCGTGAACCCCGGGGACGACATCGTGCGCGCGTTCACGGAGACGTTCCGGGACGGGGACGGGGACGGGGACGGAGAGGCGCGCCTGGACGGCGCGTCGTGCGCCAAGTTGCTTTGCGCGTACGGACGGACGAGGCACCAGCCGCCGCCGGCGCACGCCGCCGCGCTGGCGCGACGTCTGGTGGAGGAGGCGGAGACGGACACGTTGCACCCCTCGGCGGCGACGCTCGGTCTGTGGGGCGCCTCTTTGCTCGGTCTGAAGATGACCGCGAAGCAGCTGGACGTCCTCGCGAGAGACGCGGTGTCGCAAGACGCCACAAAGTTGGCGCCGCGATCGCTGGCGAAGATCGTGTGGGCGCTCGCCGCGCTGGGGTACGACCCCACGGCGGCGGACCTGGCGGCGCTGCGCGCGCGCGCGGCGGCGGCGATGCCGCGGCTGATGGCGAAGGACCAGGAGGCGCTCAGGGAGGCACTCTCGCGCCTGGGAGAGCGGGACCTGGACTTCGCGCTCACCGCGTGACGAGTCAGAGACGACGGCGTGTGGCGCTCCGGCGCGCGACGTGTAGTGTACGTGTGTAACTATTCTTTCGAGAGTCGTGATAGGGTGGATAAAAACGACGATCGATATCAACTCGCGTCGCACGCGGACTTGAGCGGGTACCGGTCGACCCTGCTCCAGCTCTCGCAGGTCAGGTCCTCTATGTCCGTGCGCCAGAGCGTGACCTCGGCGGCGACGAACGACGCGTCCGCGACGTTCGCCGCGTCGTTTCCGAGCAGAGCCGTCTCGCCGTCGCGCCGCGCGTCCTCGCGTTGCGCATCCGTCAGGTCGCCGTACACCAGCGAGAGGTGCGGCATGTATGGAGCGCCCCCCCCGTTCCCCGGCTCGAGCCCGAACGCGCGCGCCGCGAGCGCGTGCGCGTTCGCGAGCTGCTCGGTGGGCACCATTCGCAGGTACACGCACTGGTGGAACCGCGTCCCCGCGCTCACCTCCATCGCGTCGCAGCGCAGGGGACCGAACGCGGAGGCGAGGGACGCGACGATCGCCGCGCTCTTCTCCTTCGCCTGCGCCTCGGTGCCCACAAAGCCCCCCGCGAGGGTGACGTGCGGGTCGAAGGTGGGGCACCGCCCGCCACTCGCGCCGGCGTACCTCGCGATGAACCCTGCGCTCGTCGACGCCAGAGCGGGAGGCGGCTCCAGCCACAGGCTGTACACGCTCGTGGCCATGACGACGCGTCGGGTGAAGTGAAAGTGACATCTGATGCGGTGATGTGACGAAAACGTTCTGAAAGAAATAAAACGAACACCACCTAAAAGAGTTTCGGACCGAGTGCCTCGCCGCGTCGTCGCGCTTCCTACCATCCGTCCTCGTTCGTCCCCGGCGCCTCTTGGTTCTCGTCCGAGAAGACCACGTCGCAGTCGAGCTTCACGGCGTTCTCCAGGTTGCTCATGCACGCCACCTTCATGATATCGGCGTTTTCTTCGCGCACGTGCGCGAGGTCGGCGACGAATTCGTCGTGCAACGCGAGCCGAATGTCCAACAGCCGCACCGCCAGCGCCGGCGGGTCGACGGTGATGTAGTTGTTCCGGTACTTCTCGTCGATGTTCACCGGAGTCATGGTCATCAAGCCCAAGATGAAGTTCTCCCCGGAGACGTCCGCGATCTTCGCCTCCGCGCCGTAGTGGTACGGGATGGGGTTACGAGACATGTACTCGGTCAAAAAACTCGCACCGGCTTTGTTGATCTCCACCAAATACGTCAGGAGCGTCCACGCCGCGCGCGCGGTCAGGAAGCCGTACAGACGGTCGCGGTTGGCGTCGCGAAGGGGGGTGCTGTACGGGTCGTGCGTGCGACCGGTGCGGTTGCGGGGACCGCCGCGGCCGTCCTTCTGACCGGCCATGTTCGAGACGCGAAGCGCGCCTGCGTGGATGGGAGAGCGTGGGGAGAGCGAGTGAGATAACGTGTTTGAGGATGTGCGGATTTGACATCGCCCGGTGTGGCGGTGGGGCTCTGTTCCTGGCGTCGGGTCCGCGCGTCGCACCTCGGCGGGGCGCGACGACGCGCGCGCGCGTCGGCGCGAGACGCGCCGGGGGTGCCAAAGCGGACAGCATCGCGTTCGCGCGGTGAGGTCTGAGGCGAAGACGCGACGAGAGGCGCTTAGGGATGAAGACGACTTCGAAACACGTTTTTTTATCGAGTGTCAGAGCGAGCGTATTTTCCAACGACACCGCGGCGTCTTCGACGCTCATCAACGGCTCGCGCGTCCGTCACGAATCGCCTCGGTCGCCGTTCCTCGCCCTCGCGTCGTCCGCGCGCCTCAGAAAGCCCTGCAGCCTGGTCACCAGCGCCTTCCTTGCCGCGCGCAGATCGCCGTCGCCGTGGGTCTCGACCTCGTCGCAGCCGATGACAGCCTTCTCACAGGCGTCTGCGAAGGCCGCAAACGCCTTTTCGTCCGGCGCGGCGTGCCCCCCGAGCGCGCCCGCCGCGCCCGATGAGGCCGCCACGGACCGCTCGAGCGCCTCCAGGTCGCGCGCCAACGCGTCCGCGCGCGCGGTGCGCTCGGTGAGCGCCGAACGGGACCGCTCGATCGGGTCTTCCGTCGCGTTCGGTCCGGCGTCGGCCGCGCCGGATCGAGAGGACCCGAGCGCTTCACCCTTTCCTCCCCGAGCACTCGAGGAGAACTCCGCCGCTCTCGCCCTGCGCATCTCCTCCATCTGCGTCTCCTGCTGCTGCCGCGCGCGCTCACGCTTCGACGCCTCCGTCTCGAGAAGCATGAGCTTCGCCGTGGGTTTCACACCCAGGCCTCCCACGGTGTCCTCCGGCGCGGGCTCGCGGCCCCTGAAAAGCAGACGATGCGCGGTCGCGTCGAGGTCGCCCGCCGCCGCGCACGCCTCGAGCTTCGCGCTCTCCCACGTCGTGTCCGGGTAGGCGTCGATCTCCACCATGGCCTGCTTCAGCCCCACCGCCACGCGAAGACGCATGGGCGGGGGCACCGCCATCCCGCCGTCCGGCCGCGCGGACGCGCGCTCGAGTCTGTCCAAGTCCCAGAAACGCGGGAAAATTTTGTGGACAACTGTATTTTGTTGACTCTCAGATCTGGACGACGCGCGTCAGTCTTCGGCGCGACGTGACGCCGACGCTCCGCGGCGCTCGCCGGAACGAGCCCCCGAGACGCGATGCCGGGTACTCCTTCCCCGCCGCCTTCCTCCATATCGGAGGACGACTATATGGGATACTCGTCCGACGATTCCGACGACTCCTGGAACTCGAGCGACTCCGAGGAGCTGGGGTTTTTGACGGGATCGCACGACCCCCAAGGGTTCGATGCGTACGATACGCGGCCGCCCGTGCGCGTGCGCGCGGCAGTGGCGCGCCCTTGTCACTGCGGGGAAACGCACGAAATCCCGCCCGGCCCGTACGTGTACAGATACAGTCATCACAACGACCACGATTACCTTCCGCGTCACAAGTGCGAGTCCGATCTGGCGTTCAAGATCCGTAAGTGCCAGTGGAAGGACGTGCGGGGGCTGCTCGGCCCCCGCGCCATGGCCGCGGGCGGCGCGGGCGTGCGCCTGGCCGCCGACGCGCCGACGGACACGACGGGCAAGGGCAAAGGCAAGGCTTCCGCGAAGGGAGGCTCGAAGCAGACGGGAGCCTCTCACGTTGAGAAGAACACGCCCGACTTTTTCGACCTGGCCAACGCCATCAGCCTGAGAGCGCCCGCGGACGTGCTCCTGGCGCTCCTCGCGGTCGCGCCGTCCGAGGCGCTGCGGCACAGGTGGGGCGCGGAGATTGAAGAAAAACAGCCGAAAAACAAAAAGACGCGAGCCGCGAAAGAGCGCGAGGCGGAAAGAGAAGCGGATGACGCGCCGGACGACTTCCAGGGGTGTTCTTTGCTTCACGTCGCGATGTTCTGCCCGCACGAAACCGTGGACACGGTTAAGTACGCGCCGACCCCCGTGCAGGTAGTGCGGCGTCTGTGCCAGCTCGACCCCACGGCTGTGGTGTGTAAGTCGAAGAGCGGGTACACGCCCATGTACGTCCTCGCGCGCTTCGGGGTGGCGACCAAAGAGGCGGACGCGCGAACGGCGCAGACCGTGGACTTGTTAGCGGCGGTTTCGAAAGATAACACTTTATTGGCGAAGATTGGCGCGGACAGCGCGCTCCTCGCCGAGTCAAGAGGCGGCGCCGCCGTGCTCGTCTCCAGGCTCATACGGGGATACGAAGCTTCTGACGAAGGAGAGAAGAAAGGGTTCCGGGCGCGCGCGTACCCGCTGCACGCGGCGTGTGTGCGGCACCACGGGCAGACCGTGCGCGCGCTCACGCGCGTGTTTCCCGACGCCGCGGCGTTTAAAGTGGAGCCCCCCTACCAAACGCCCCGCGCGCCGAGTGTGGTGGATCCGAACCCTCGGCCTCCCCGAGACCGCTCCCCGGGCTTTCCAATTCACTTGCTCCTCACCGCGCACGAGCGCGGGCTCGTGCCCGACCTCGCAACCTTCAAGGCTGTGCTGGACGCTTACCCGGACGCGGCGAAGCAGCCCGCTTGGGGCCGCGCGGGGCGGCGGCACATGCGGACAAACGCGTACTTGCTTCACGCGCTGTGCTCGCAGGACGACAGCCCCGTTCGGCTGGTGAAGTGCTTACTGAAGACCGTGCCTGAAACAGCGCGGATCGTCGAACGCGGCGAAACCGCGCTGCACTGCGCGCTGGACTCGGAGGCGTTAGCGCGCCAGAATCGCGAACCGCGTCTTTCGGGATCGCTTCCAGAGATTCCGAAAGACGCGTTGGAAGTCGCGCGCGCCGTGCTCCGCGCGTATCCGGCGGCGGCGGCGGTGGCGGACCGCGAGGGTGCTTTCCCCGCGCACATCGCGGTTAAGAACAAGTGGACCCCTGGTATGGTAGTCGAGGTGCTTCGCGCGTTCCCCGACGCCGGCACGAATAAAGGCCCGAGGGATGGGATGTTCCCGCTGCACCAAGCGACGCGGGACGGGAACGTCGCGACTGTGCGTGAAATCGTCGCCGCGTTTCCACAACTAGCTCGCGAGGCTTCGGAGGAGGACGGCTTACCTTTGCACGTCGCCGCGCGGCACAGCGCGCCCGACGCGGTGACGCGCGCGTTGCTGGAGAGCTACCCCATGGGCGCGAGGAAGCAGGACTCTGAGGGCGAGCTGCCTTTACACGCGGTGTGCGCCGCGCTCGGGAGCGACGACCTGATGTACGAGACGTCCGAAGCCGAGACGGAGAACGACCGCCGCGATTACGAAAACGCCAAACTCCTGTACGCGGCGTTCCCGGAGGGCGCGTTCCACACGGACGCGCGCGGGAAGATCCCCGCCGAGCGTCTGCCGATGTACGACATACACCGCATGCTGTCGCGAGACGTGTTCGGGGGGGACGCCTGGCGGGGCGAGGGGTGGCGCATCATGGGCGGCGGCGACGGCGCCGCCGGCGCCGGCGCCGGCGCCGCGCACGCCAGCGGCGCGGCGCTCTTGGTGCGCGTCGCCGCGAACGAGCTCGCGGTGGCGGCGATGTCCGCGGGCGAGATCGAGCGGCTGACCGTGGCGCTGGACCGCGCGCGCGCGGCGGTGTCCAAGGAGACGCTCCGGAGGCCGTTCGAGGAGGCGCTGCTGTCTCTGCACGACCGCGACGAGAAGTGGATGTGCCCCATCGGCTACGGTTTGTTCCGCGACCCCGTGAGGGCCGGGGACGGGCACGTGTACGAGCGGAGCAACATCGTGAAGTGGCAGGAGAAGTCCGGCGCGATCGAGCCGAGGGCGCCGTGGAGCATGGCGCGAGGCGAGCCGAGCAAGCGCGCGTGGAAGAGCCCGATGACGGGCCTGAAGTGCCACGACTTCGCGCTCGCGCCCGCGGAGGAGATCCGGAAGCAGATCGACGAGAAGCTGGACGAGATGATGCACGCGGAGCGCGCGAAGAAAACCAACCGCGACGACGGCGACGGCGACGGCGAGCTCCCCCGCGCGGCGGCCAAGGGGAAGGCGGCGAACGCCAAGGGGAAGGCCAGAGCCGCGCCGCGAGGCGCCGCGGACGGCGCCGCGGACGGCGCCGCGGACGGGACGGGTCCAGCGCGCGGCGCGAAGCGCGCGGCGGAGGGGGCGCCGGCGCCGGCGGCGCGGGCGAGGCGAGCCAGGCGCTGATGCGGCGGGAGACGTTTTTTTGTCTTTTTTCTTTCGGCGCGCGAGACGAGGACGTACCGCGCTACCGCGCGACCTCCTTCGATAGATACGACGCGATTTCTTTCTTTTTTTGTTGTGAAGAACGACGCTCTCGTGACGCTTCTCGTTGTTGTTCTTCCTTTATTCGGTCTTACACTGACTTGCGTGCGTGCGTGGGGCGCCTCGCGGGTGACTAACTCAACGCCGCGGGTCAACCTCCGACGACTTCTAGGCCGGTTTCTTCTAGGCCGGTTATTGTTTCTTCTACGCTACGCCGCGCTTCGGGATCGGCCCGGGCAGCCGCCGCGATCCTCTCGGAAGAGGACGTTCGCGGCGGCCGCCTCGAGCGCCCGAGCGACGGATCAGCTACGGCTACGTTTATTCGGCTACGACTACGTTTATTCGTCTCTGTCGTGCGCCCGACACACTTTCAGAAAGTGCGTCAGACGCGCGCGAGACGCTACTCCTAAGACGCGTCGGCGAACGCGCGGCGGGCGAACCGCGGGGGGAACATCCTACCGAACCCCCCGCGGCGCCTTGCCGACGTCGCGCGCGAATCTACCTCTTTATTCGGACGACGGACGCGAATCGTGAAACGAAACGCTCTTCGTTCGCGAGCGTTCTCAAGCGCCCGCGCCCGCCGTGTTCTTACCTGCGCGGCTCCTCCCCGATCCGCCGGAGCCGCCGGAGCCGCCGGAGCCGCCCGAGCCGCCCGAGCCGCCCGAGCCTCCGCTGTTCGAGGCGCCGCCGTCGCCCGAGCCCGCCTCGGCGGCGACGGCGGCGGTGGTCGCCTTCGCCTTCGCCGTCCGCTTCGACGTTCGCGTCTTCTTCGCCGGCGGCTTCGCATCCACCTTCCCCTCGCCGGGTCCCGGTCGTGGGTCGCCGTTTCCGCCGGGCGCGGGAGCCTCGGCAGGCGCGGCTTTTGAAGACACGCCCGCGAGCGGGGGCGAGTGCCCTTTGGGCGGCGGCGCCGCGGCGTTCGCGGCGGCCATCATCTGCTGCAGCAGGTAGAGCCCGCCCTGCGCCTGCGCGAGCTGATGCTGGTTGACGCCCGGCGCGCTCGCCATGGGCACCATCATCTGCTGCATGTGCTGCATCATCGCCGCCGCCGACGCCGGGTCGTTCTGCATCGCCGCCGCCAGCGCGAACATGGGGTGCTGCGGGTGCGGCGGCGCCGGCGCGGGGACGCCCAGCGCGGGAGATCCGCGAGCCGCCGCCGCCGCCGCCGCTGCCGCCGCCGCGAAGGACGCTGCGGCGGCGTTCGCGGCCGGCGAGCCCATGTTCGCGAACATCGTCGCGTTCTGCGCGAGCGGGTTCGGAGAGTTGATTCCCCGGTGGATGCCCCCCGCGCCGAGACCGACGTGGCTCGCGTTGCCGGGACCCGGCGGCGCCGGCGCCGGCGCGCCGTGGCTCCCGCTCAGCGGCATCGACCCGTTGCTGAACGACGGGTGGGAGGCTCGACTCGCCTTGGGGCGACGCAGCGGGTGGTCCATCCCCGTCGACGGCTCGTTGAACGACGCATCGCGACTTCGTTTGCCCCCGATACCGATACCGGGACCGATACCGTCCATGGTGCCGTGAGAGCCGCGACGCGCGTCGGCGTCGGCGACGATGCCGCTTCCGGCGCCGGCGCCGCGCGAGCCGTGCATCTTCTCCGTCTCCGCGCGCATGAAGTCCTCGCGCATGTGCTCGAGCACGGCGTCGGTGCGCGCGCGCGCGAGTCCCCCGCCCTGGTGGCCGATGGCGTGCCTCTGCACGCGCGGCGGCTTGAGGATGGACAGGTCCAGGCAGACCTGCTCGAGAATGCCGGAGGCTTCGGCGAACGCGTTGACGTCCTCCAAGCCGAGCAGGTGCCTCTCGAGCGCCAGCATGCCCTCGGGTGACTGCTTGATGAAGTCCAGGATGGACAAAAGCTCGCTGGTGGTGTTCGGGAGGAGCCCGTCGAGCATCAACACGCGGTTCGCGGACTGCACGCTCCCGAGACGCGGGAGCGCCGACATCGTCACGCTGCGTTGCGCGCACGAGTCCTCCACCACGATCATCGTCTCCCACGCAACCTGACGGAGCAACAGAAGGTCCTGCGCGGCGGCGTCCATGGACGCCACGAGCACGTGGAACTTGGGGCGGCGCGCCGCCGCCACGGCCGCCGCCGCCGCGGCGGCGGCAGCGGACGTGGGATCGGACCCGGCGCCGCCGGAGCCGTCGCCGCCGGAACCGTTCCGGCCGGAACCGGCGGCGCCGCCGCTCCCGGTGCCGTCGGGAGACACTCTGCGCGTCGCGGACGGTCCGGATCCGCCTCCGGATCCGCCTCCGGATCCGCCTCCGGATCCGCCTCCGGATCCTCCCATCCCGCCGCTGTGGTCCTCCTCGCGTTCGTCGTGCGACCCGCCGTTCGCGCCCTCGCCGGATCCGACGCCGCCTGAACCGGTGGCAGGATGCTCCGGGATGCTCCCGTCGCCGTCGTCGCCGGCGGGGTCCGCCATTAAACTCAGACGCGGGTCGGACGGAGGAGACGCGCCGCGGATGCTCCCGTTTTTATCGTCGCCGCCGTTCCCGCCCGATCCCGAGCCGGGGTGGCTTCCCGGCGCGGCGCTCGGGGGGGGTGCGGAGGGCGGTGCGGGGTTCGCGGCGGTCGCGGCGGCGGCGGCGCCCGAGCCTGCCACCTGGAAGTTGACCGTCAGGCTCTTGCCGCTGCCGCTCCCGCCGGAGGCGCCGAAGCCCCCCGAGCCGCTGCCCACGCGCCCGCCGCCGCCGCTGCCGCTGCCTCCGCCGCCGCTGTCGGATGCGGGCGAGCCCTCCTTGGCGCCCTGCTTGGCGGCGGCGACGGCGCCGGCGGTGACCGCCGTCGCGGGCGGATTCGCCACCTTCACCGCCGTCTCGACGACGTTCGCGTCGCCGACGGGCGAATCCGCGTCGCGTTTCCCGCTTCCGTCCGAGCGCTCCTGCGTGTGCTGCGCGGCGCGACGGTGGCTCCACTCGTGCTCCTGCACGATGTGGCGCGACACCGCGCTGCCGCAGTACTCCACGACGTTCAGCTCGGGCGCCCAGCGCGAGAACTCGGCGATCCAGCCCGGGAGCGCGCTCGCGGGCACAACCACCAGCGCGGGGGCGTTGCGCGCGCCAAACTCCGAACGCTGCGCGGCGAGTAAGCCGATGGCGGAGGAACACCTTCTCGCGTGATGTTCGGCGCGCGTCCAGTTCTTCCCAACGTCGGGCTTGCCGTGTATGCTGGAAAGCATGTCGTGGTACGGCGTGCTTCTCTGCGCGGGGTGAGGCTCGGGGTAGATCATCACCACGCCCTCGCGGTGCATCCACGCCGACAGAAGCCAGCGTACGGCGGGGTCCGAAGACGACGACGCGCTTCCGGCTCGGTGCCTCCTCCCGGTGGCGTCCTTCTGGTTCACGCGCGCGGCGCGAATCGCGCCGGCGACGGTATCCGTGGTGTCCGTCACGCCCGCGTCGGTGTCGGAGACGTCGGGTGAGCCACCGCTCCCGGATCCGCCGCCCCCGCCGAGACTGACGTGCGCAGCCTTGCCCGGTAAGCCGTCGTCGACGCCGCCGGCGGCGCCGACGCCGTTCCGCTCCGAGCCCGACCCGCCTCCGTCCGAGCCCGCGCCCTCGCCGCTGTCCGTCTTGGTCTTCTCCTCGCTGCCGCCGCTCCCGCTCACGGAGGAGTCGCGCACGCCGTTCACCGCGGCTCTCGAGTGCGACTTGAGCAGCGCGACGGCGCGCGCGGCGGCAACCGACCCGTTCACCTCGCCGTTCATGGCGTCTGCCACGCTGGACTTGGTCCAGGCGCGGTATCGCTCGAGCAGCTTGGGCAGGTCGGGGTGCACGTCCACGCTCTCCCACGTGCACGCGTCGTACGGCAGACCCCACCACTTGATGAGCACCTTGACGTTCTCGTAGGACTCGGCGGGCGAGGAGGGAGGCGACAGTTCCTTGCGCCATGAACCATCTTGCGCGCCGCGAGGCTTCTTCTCTCGGCGCGTCGTCGTCCGACCGCCGTCGTCCGAGCCGACGTTCCCAGAACCGCCGCCGCCGGAGCCCGAGCCGGGGTGACCGCCCGAACCGCCGCCGCCGGAGCCGCCGCCGGAGCCGCCGCCGCCGGAGCC